>Ga0105240_10007133_pt1 | contig 16277 bp, 16 predicted proteins | sample KBSC54metaG_FD_80426 | JGI IMG/M metagenome (GOLD analysis project Ga0105240, IMG submission 80426) | Corn rhizosphere microbial communities from Kellogg Biological Station, Michigan, USA - KBS C5-4 metaG | ecosystem: Host-associated > Plants > Roots > Rhizosphere > Soil | place: Michigan, USA... | reverse complement strand
TGGCATCCGCGATGAAGCGCTCGACCTCCGCAGGGGGCGGCCGCGGCGGAAACGCCGCGCCAAGGATGGGCTTGCCCTTGATGCGATCAACCCGCAATGTACGCCACGCGGCTCGATCCAGATCCCAGGCCAACAGATACCAACGTCGATTGCCGGTATGCGCGAGGCGCAGCGGCTCCAGGGTGCGCGTGGAGGCACGCCCTTGATGATCCTGGTAGCGGATCGTGAGCTGACGGCAGTCCCGACAAGCCACGGCCAACTCGGTCAGGAGATCCGCATCCAGACTGGCGCCGCGGCCCTGCACCGAGACGGTAACGGCCTGTAAGGCGCTGGCTCGCTTGCGTAGGCGGGCGGGCAGCAATTGATTCAGCTTCACCAAGGCGCTGACCGCCGTCTCATTCATGCCGGCGAAGATGTCCATTGCACCGCGAAGGGAAACCGCCACGGCGACCGCCTCGTCGTCGTTCAACAGCAGCGGCGGCAGCGACGCCCCTTGTCCCAGTTGATAGCCGCCTCCGGGGCCAGTGCTGGCGCCTATGGTGTACCCGAGGCTCCTCAGCCGGTCGATGTCCCGGCGCAGGGTGCGGGGGGTGATCTCGAAGCGCGCCGCCAAGGCGTCCCCGGGCCAGAAACGCCGGGATTGCAGCACGCTCAGGAGCCGGAGCAGGCGGGTCGAGGTGTCGATCATGGCGGCAGGATAACCAAATATTGAGGACAGAGAATGTCCGCAATGCCCGCTATGCTGCATCAGTCGGGCCGGGGTGCCCCAATCGCTGGAGGGACGATCATGCTCAAGACCTATTCCGGAAGCTGTCATTGCGGCGCGGTGCGCTACGAGGCTGACCTCGATCTGACTCAGGGAACGAACAAGTGCAATTGCACCTTTTGCGCCAAGGCGCGCTTGTGGTCCGTAATCGTGAAGCCGCCGGCTTTCCGGCTCTTGTCAGGCGAAGATCAGCTGAGCGACTACTACAAGGAAGGCGGCGCCGTGCACCACGTTTTTTGCAAGCGCTGTGGTGTTCGCTCGTTCGAGCGAGGGCATCTGGATGTGTTAGGGGGCGACTATGTGACTATCAACGTTGCCTGTCTCGACGATGCCCAGCCGAGCGAGCTCATGGCCGGACCGGTGCGCTACATGGATGGACGCACGAACAACTGGTTTTCCGCACCGGCACAGACAGGTCACTTATGAGCCCTCCGGGCGCAGCAGCACCTGGTCGCTCAGCAGCGTGGACTCGACCCGGCTCACTACGAAACGAGCTTGCTTCGCCAGGATGCCGAACGCTTCGGCACCACGCGGAATCAGCTTGAAGCGGCTGGTCGTGAGGAACTCGCGGGCGAGGGGATCGGCGCGGGTCACTGTGCCGCCCACCGCCGCGAGCCCCGGGATACCATGGAGCGCATTCAGGTTCGCTACCACCGTCGGGTCGTCGGCGTACTCGAACAGCGCTCCCTCGGTGGAGGCGGCGATGATGGCATTGGAGTTGCTCGCCTGACGAGCCACCTCGGCCAGGGTCGAAACATGGGTCCAGTCGTAGGGAACGTGCACAAACTCGACTGTGAGCCCGCCGAGAGGACCCTTTTGCACCAGGGCATCGAGCGCGCGCCGACCGAGCTCGGGGCCCTCGGTATCGCCGTCGAGGACGTGGATGACGATGGAGCGGCTCGCCAGGGCCGCGGGCGCGGATCGATTCAACAGGATCAGCGTGTTGAGACTGTCGATCGCGGTCCCGCCGCCGATGTTGATCAAGTGCAGCGGGGCTGCGGAGCGGGCGAGCAACTCGGGTTGCAAGCCCTGCGCGAGGAGCCGGGCCAACTGCTGCAGCCTCATCCGCATCGATATGATCGGCGGGGCCGCGGCAAGGCGGCGGTCCAGAGGCGTATCGAATGGGGGCACCAGATTGGGGGCCCCCACCTTCATCAGGTAGGTGCTCACGCCTCCTAAAAACGAGTTGTCCGAAGTGAACAGCTCGCGCGCAAGCCGTGAGCGGCGCCCCATCCACCACACCAACGCCTTGAGCATCCAATGCGGTAGCTGCTTGCGTTGGCGCTCTGACTCTGCAAACGTGCGCCGTAAGGTATCCAGGGCCTGCGCATCGTCCGGAACGGCAAATGCCGGATGTGAGACGTCAATGACCGGCACCGGGTAGCCCTGCCGGGTGGTGGCATAGACGATACCGGCGCGCTCGGCGGATGCGGTGGTGACCATCCCGTCAGTTTAACGAAGTGGAACCCGAATAAACATGCTACAAGCCCTGCAAGGTTGGACGCCGGCACAGAAGAAGGTGGTGGCCGCGAGTTTTCTCGGCTGGATGCTGGACGCCTTCGACTTCTTTCTATTGGTTTTCGTGCTGAAGGATGTCGCCCATGAGTTCGGGGTCGAGCGCCAGGAGGTCGCCTGGGCACTTACGCTGACTCTGGCGCTGCGGCCACTAGGGGCGTTCATTTTTGGCCGTCTGGCCGACCGATTCGGCCGCCGGCCCGTCTTGATGGTGGACGTTGGGCTGTATGCGTTGATGGGGTTCCTGACGGCGTTCGCACCGAGCCTCAGCGCGTTTCTGGTCATTCGCGCCCTGTTTGGCATTGCCATGGGAGGCGAGTGGGGCATCGGCGCATCCTTGGCGATGGAGAGCGTCCGACCGCAGGCGCGTGGCCTGGTGTCTGGTTTGCTGCAGTCGGGTTATCCGGCCGGCTACCTGATCGCCTCACTGGTGTATGCCGCCTTATATCATGCGATAGGTTGGCGCGGCTTGTTCATGATCAGCCTGCTGCCCGCGTTGTTGGTGCTCTACATCCGGCGGCACGTGCCGGAGTCCCCCGGCTGGAATGCCGAGCGCGTCCGAGCTGAAAGCATCCTCCAGATTCTCGGCAAGCATTGGCGCTTGGCCTTGTACGCCATCGTTCTCATGACGGCTTTCAACTTCTTCAGCCACGGTACCCAGGATATCTATCCAACTTTCCTGCAGGTCCAATACGGCTTTGACGCGCCCACCACGGGTATCATCGCCGTCATCTACAACGTCGGTGCCATCCTGGGCGGCTGGACCTTTGGTATCTGGAGTCAGCAGATCGGGCGCCGGCGCGCGATCACAATAGCTGCATTGCTGGCGCTGCCCGTCAGTTATCTCTGGGCATTCTCCACGACCTTCACGTCGCTTGCCCTTGGAGCGTTCCTGATGCAGGTGTGCGTGCAGGGCGCCTGGGGTGTGATTCCGGCCCATCTGACAGAGCTGTCACCCCCGAACGCGCGCGCCACGTTTCCAGGCACTGTTTATCAACTGGGCAATCTCCTGGCTTCTTCAAATGCCGTGCTCCAGACGTCTATTGCCGCGCGCGACCACGAGAACTATGGATTTGCTCTCGCCAGCGTCGCTATCGGGGCCGCGCTCACCATCGCCTTGTTGATCGGTTTGGGTGGCGAGGCTCGTGACGTCAGGATGGATTAGTGTCCGTCGCCGCTCTTGGAGGCGATCCAATCCATGGTGGTCAGCAGCAGGCCAGAGATTACGAAAGTCAGATGGATGATGACCATCCACCGCAGGCGGGCGATGTCGATCACCGCTGCTGGATCACCGAGCGGTAGGAAGGCACGCAGCAGCGCGATAGCGCTGATGGCCACGATGGATGCCACCAGCTTGATCTTCAGGCCGGAGAAATCCACGGTTCCCATCCAACTGGGGCGGTCCTCGTGAGCCTCGATATGCATCCGGGAGACGAAATTCTCATACCCCGCAAAGATCACGATCAACAGGAGGTTCGCGGTCAATGACAGATCGATCAACGAGAGCGCGAGCAGAATGATCTGTTCCGAATCGAACGCGGCGATATGCGCCAACTCTGACCCGAGCTCACGCGCGAACACGACGAAAATGCCCACCAGCGCAAGGACCATGCCGAGATAGAACGGGGCCAGGAGCCATCGGGACGCGAACAGGATCCGCTCCAAGGCGATTTCCAGCTTTTTTGTTGGTGTCGTCATTTCGTTTCCTGCGCGAGGGTGGCCAGTGCCCGGGACATATTTTGCGCCGAAACGCGTCCGAGGCCGAAGGTAATGCCGTGAACGTACGGCTTACCGAGGTAAAGCTCAGCGAGGGATGTCACGCGCAAGCCCGCCGCCGCCGCTCTTTCGGCGAGCGCCCGCTCTTGACGTCGATTTTCCACCTGACATGTTACATGTAGCCCAGCAGCTGCCGGAAGTACCCGAAAGTGCTGCGCCAAAGCTTCAATCGCCGCGGTGTACCGTTGAGTGTACAGACGACGCGACTTGCGGACGTGACGGGTGAGATGACCCTCCTGGATAAACTCGGCGAGCGCGGCTTGATGCAACACATCGGTGTGCCAGTCGGTCCCCAACTTCGCGGCACGCAGGGCATCCCGCGCCCAGGGCGGCGAGACGATGTAGCCGATCCTGAGGCCCGGAAACATGCTCTTGGAGAACGTACCCACGTAGAGCACTGTGGCATGGCGATCCATGGTCTGCAATGCATCGACCGGGCGTGTGCCATGGCGGAACTCGCCGTCATAATCGTCCTCGACGACGATCGCGCGCGTGCGATAGGCGTGGGCCAGGAGCTCCTGCCGACGCGCATAGGACATGACCACGCCAAGTGGGAATTGATGCGAGGGCGTGACAAAGATCAGGCGGGCATCGGTCGGTATGTCCTTGACGATAACACCCTCGGAATCGACGCGCACGGGGCTTAGTCTGGCGCGCGCGCTCCGCAAAGCTCGGCGCAGCGGCGGATAACCGGGGTCCTCCACCGCAGCGATCGACACGCCGGGCGCAACGAAGACTTTGGCGATCAAATCGAAGGCTTGTTGTGCTCCGTTACAGACAAGTATGTCTTCGCTGACGCAGCTGACCGCGCGAGCGAACGAGACGTGTTGTGCTATGGCCATGCGTAGTTGCTGCAATCCTCGCGGATCGGCGTACGCCGCTGGCGATCTCGATAGGGATCTCGAGACCCGGTTATACAGGCGGCGCCACAAGGAGAAAGGGAAATGCTCGATGCTGGGTACGCCGAGGGAGAAGTCATACCGGATAGTCGCCTGCGAGGGTGCCGGTGAGAAAGGAAGCGAGTCGCGCCAGTGTGCCGGCAGGCGCACGTCCGCGGGCGCTCGCGCGCGAAGTGGCGAGCGCAATGGCGATCGCGGCGAATTCCGGGCCGTGGTAGCAGCCACGAAAGTGCCCCCGCCCGGGCGCGTCACGATACACCCCTCGCTGACCAACAGGTCGTAGACCGCGATTGCCGAATTGCGCGAGATCTGCAGTGCGCGAGCGAGCTCCCGGCTCGAGGGGAGTGGGATGCCCGGCTGCAGTCGCCCGCTGCCGATGTGCTCGCGAATCTGACGATAGATGGAGCGAACCAAAGCCTTGCGTGGGCGCTGGATGTCGAAGCCCAGAACTGGATCCATAAATTCTGTGATAACTGGTACTTTCAGAGAGCCGGGTGGAATCATACGCTGGCGGCCGGCTCTAGAAGAAAGGAGGTTTCCCTTGGATACCATTTCACCCGATGACCACTGGCCACGAAAGGTCGTACCGGTACTCGACAGCTGGATGAGCTTTGTGGAGACGGGCAACGGCGCGCCCATCGTGTTTCTGCATGGAAATCCGACATCGGCGTACCTGTGGCGGAATATCATCCCGCACGTGCAGGATGCCGGGCGATGTCTCGCGCCCGATCTGATCGGCATGGGGCGCTCGGGCGATGCGCCCACCGGTCCATGCCGCTTTCGCGACCACGTCCGTTATCTCGATGCCTGGTTCGATGCGGTGGTACCCGCCGGCCCTGTCGTCCTCGTGCTTCACGATTGGGGGTCCGCGCTGGGCTTTCACTGGGCGAGGCGTCACCCTGATCGTGTGAGCGGCATTGCCTATATGGAGGCGCTCGTCCAACCGCGACTGTGGAGTGACTTTCCGGCGCCTCGTGCAACGCTGTTTCAGAAGCTCAGATCTCCCGAGGGCCTGCGCCTCATCCGCGAGGAGAATTTCTTTATCGAGACCATCTTACCGAAGAGCGTATTGCGGCCGCTCGGAGAGCCGGAGATGCAAGCTTACCGAGCACCATTTACTGACCTGGAACGTCGTCTGGCGACTCTCGTGTGGGCGCGGGAGCTACCCATCGAAGGCGAGCCCGCTGACGTGACGGCGGACGTCGCGGCGTACGCCCGCTGGGCGGCCGGATCCAACGTGCCGAAGTTGTTTATCAACGCCGAGCCGGGAGCCTTGCTCACCGGGCGCGCTCGGGAGTTTTGTCGTACCTGGCCTAACCAGCAGGAGGTCACGGTGTCTGGCGTCCATTATGTGCAGGAAGATGCGCCAGTAGAGATCGGGCGGGCACTCGGTGGATTTCTAGCGTTGACGCGCGAGAGGTCGGACTCTTAGCATCCCTGATCGTCAGGCCAAAGGCCTTCCAGGTTGTAGGCCTTCCCCGGTGCCAGGAGACAGTTGCGATGGTTAGAGCTCCATGGATGCTCATTGCGCTTGGTATGGCGTCGCAGGTGCAAGCTGCGGATAACCCGAAAGCCTGCACGGCGCTCACTTCGCTACAAGTGCCGGGATTCGACGTGACGGTGAAGGCTGCAGCCATCGTGCCGGCCGGGCCCACCCCGGCCGTGCCCTTCGCTCCTACGTTCAATGTCACGCTGCCTGCGTACTGCCGGGTGGATGGGGCCATCGATGAGCGCGTCGGCCACGATGGCAAGCCATACGCGATCGGTTTCGCGCTGGCGATGCCAGAGAACTGGAACGGCCGTTTCCTGATGCAAGGGGGCGGCGGGCTCAACGGCAGCGTTGGCATGCCGCTCGGCTACGTTGCTGCGGGAGGCGCGCCGGCGCTCTCGCGTGGTTTCGCGGTCGTAACGACCGACAGCGGCCATGAAGGCACGGGGGTATTCGACGCCAGCTTCTTTGGCGATCAGGAAGCGGCGCTCAACTTCCTGTACCAGGCCGTCGGCAAGGTCGCCCAGGTCGGCAAGCAGATCGTCACGGCCTACTATGGCCATGGCGCCGCGCATTCGTATTTCATGGGCTGTTCCACCGGTGGCCGCGAAGCGATGTTGATGTCGCAACGCTATCCGCGACTGTTCGACGGCATCGTCGCCGGGGCTCCCGCCATGCGCACGAATTTTTCAAACCTCGCGGACAAATGGATCACCGTGCAACTGAACGAGGTGGCACCGAAGGACGAGCAGGGCAGGCCGCAGGCCAGCCAGGCATTGTCGGTGACCGACAAGAAGTTGGTGGTCGACTCGCTCCTGAAAACGTGTGATGCCAATGATGGGGCGGCGGACGGGATGATCTTCGACCCACGCGGATGCCACTTCGATCCGGCGAGCCTGGTCTGCAAGGGGCCGAAGACCGACGCGTGTCTCACCGCGGAGCAAGCGACGGCGTTGCAGAAAGGGTTTGGTGGCCCGAAAGATTCACGCGGCGTGCAAGTCTATCCCGGCTTTTGGTTCGACACGGGTATCACAGCCACGCAGCCCATCCCCGGTTTGCTGAATCCCGGCCCGAGCCCTGTGAGCGGCCCGGTCTTCGCTACCGAGATGGATGTCGATAAAGAGGCCTGGGCCGCCAGAAACCCGGTGTCCGCGTTGGGTGACACGGCCAGTTGGACCGAGCTCAACACCTTCTACGAGCACGGCGGCAAGCTCATTTTCTTTCATGGAGTGAGCGATCCCTGGTTCTCTGCTCAGGACACTGTTCGTTACTACGAGCAACTCGCCGCTGACAATGGTGGTGGGGAAGCGGTGTCCAGATGGAGCCGCCTGTTTCTCGTCCCGGGCATGGGCCACTGCGGCGGCGGCACCGCGACGTTGGATCGCTTCGATTTGATCGATCCCATCGTGAGTTGGGTCGAGAAAGGTGAGGCGCCGCAAGCCGTTGTCGCCACCGGCAGCGCCTATCCGCAGCGGAGCCGGCCACTGTGTGCCTATCCCAAACACGCGCACTACAAGGGCAAAGGCAACATCGAGCGCGCGGAGAGTTTCGAGTGCCGCTGATGATGCGCCGTATGTCGTGGAGTTGTCATAATCGAGCGCATCGCTGTCGCACCATGTGACAGTCTCGTCAGTTTGTGGGACCAAGGTCCCGCCATCCCCATCGAAATGACTACTGTGCACGCCCTGATGCGGTGCACATTCGCGAGTCTGTAGCGAAGCCTCTGACCCATCGTCAGGGGCACTCGTCAGGGTAAATCAATGCAACAGAAAACGACGTGGCGCGTTGGCGCGCTACTGGTCGGGTTGACTCTTGCGCTCGCCGGGTGTGGCGGCGGCAGTTCGGGGTCCAGCCTCGGCTCATCAAACGGCGGCACCAGTAACACCGGCACCGGCGGCAGCACCAGCAGTGGTGGCAGCACGGGCAACACCGGTGGCACCACGACAGTGAGTGGTGTCGCGATGCCCAGCAGTGTGTCCGTCGTAACCGCAACCCACGCCAACTGAGCAACATCATGTCGCAAAAAGCTTCTCTGCTCCTCGTGCCGGCGGCTGTCGCCACCGGTCTCGCCTGGGCCGCGCCGCCCGCCGACTCTGCGTACATCACGGACCCTCAGAACAGCCAGGTGCAGGATGCAACATCGCAGACCATCGGGCAGGTGAACATGATCACCTGCGTCATGAGCGCGATGCGCCCGGATGCTCTGGTAAACAAAGGCGCGTACAACGCGCTCATCGACAAGAACGTTTGCGATGCAAGCAAACAGAATAGCGCCACGAACGCCGGCGGCGGTTCCGGTGCCACTCAGGCGCCGGACTACATGACGGCGGTCGTCACCTCGACGCGCGCCTCCAACACGGATCCCATGCTGGTGTCGGCGTGGATCTCGATTGACCAGCAAGGTACTCCCGTAACGGTGTTTGCACACATCAGTGCCACTGCCGCGCCGTCTACCGATAACCCTTATGGGCAGTTCAGGCTGGATTACTGCGGCAAGCCCGCCGGGGCAAGCGGCGCTTGCATGATGAATGGCTACATGGAGGCCGCGAACGGCAAACTCACCTACTACGAAGTGGATCAGGGTGGGGGCGGTAACGGCGGCGATCAGGTCACCGCGCTGCAGCTCTCGAGCGTCGGCACGAGCAGCGGCAGTGGCAGCGTCGATGTCATCCAGTCGTTCAATGGGCAGAGCCAGACTCAGGCGTATAACTTTGCCTACGACCCGAGCTACTACTACCGCCAGGATGGCAACAACGCCTCCGAGTGCTTCAGCCGCGATGCCAGCGATCCGGCTACGGCCTATTCGGTCGGGCAGTACGGTCTCTACGACGAGGCGACGGGCGCCGAGCTGACACTCAACTCGGGATTTCCGATCCAGTATACGGTCGAAGGCAACAACTATCAGGGTTATGTCGGGTACTACGGGCTGTCTACCCAGCCAGGCGCAGCTGTGCCCGTATCCGGCTCGACCGTACAGAAGGTTGACTATCGCAGTGGCGGCGCCACGAGCGCCAGCTACTCGCTGGTGAGCAATGGCGGAACCCTCGCCCGCTTCACCCGCCAGAGTACGACGCTGCAGCAGATCGATCAGCTGCAGTTGCAGGTGTTTGTCGGCAATGTCACCGGCTCGGGACTGCCTGACGCCAACACCCAGTACGTGGTGATCTGGAACGAGGCCACGCAGCAATTCCTGGCCACGGGCGAGACGCAATGTGGGCAGAACGGATGTCAGACGGGCGCGTTGAGCAATGGCCAGAGCTCGATCGCCGTGGACCCGGCTTTCTGGGCGAGCTCCGGCCTGCAGGGCTGGTCGCAGTCTCTCGGCGGTGGCAGCGTCTTCGTAGCGCTCAACAATTCGGGTAGCCCGCTGGATACGACATCGGTCGTCTACTACGTCCAGGACCTGGTATATCCCGATGACTCCGGCCTGCCGAGTACGCTTTACTGCCTCAGCAATTGTCCGTCAGCGAGCTCGTTGCAGAGCTACTTCACGCAGACCTCGGGTAACCCGGTTACCTCGCCCTATGCGGCTGGGACGTTCCAGCAGTATCAACCCTCGTCGACGCCCGTCAGCTACCAGCTCAACGGTAACATCCTGACAGGTGGCGATGGCTCTCCTGTAATTTATACCGATTCGGCGGCGTACCAGCAGTTTCCGCAATACCAGAGCGGGGTCATGAGCGGTCACCTGGTGACCAGCCTGGCGGATGCACAGTGCGGCAGCGACTCGAACAGCGGGCTGCCGCTGTACTGCGATTGGAAGGCGAGCTCCGCCCCGGTGTATTACCAGTGGCAGACAGGCCCGAACAGTTGGAACCACTTCGCAGCCCTCAAGGATGTCAGCAACAACTTCGTGCGTTTCGATGCGCCGCTCAACGTGAGCTTCGTAGTGCCGGCCAACGTGTCCGGGAACATGCCATATGGCAACTACGCGGGTACGACAATGGTTCTTCAGTACGGCGGGTTCGGGAGCCTCTGGGGTATCCCGGGCACGTGCGTGTCCGCCATCACCAACCAGCCGATCGCCTGCAACGATCCCAGCGGTGCGGCCATTTATATCTCCGCATTCCAGATTCCGTATGATCCGTCCGCGAGCCCGCAGCAGGGGGTCGTTACTCGGACCTCGGGAGGCGTGACCACGCGTTATCTGGTCAAGTGGCTCAACCGCCAGATCCTGTTCGCTCGTAAGCCCACGACGGCCTGCACGAACGACGGTCTGGTGACGTCCAACGCCACGCTGCCGGACGAGAGTGGGCTCAAGGACCCGAGCAACAGCTCTTCGTCCGTTTATAACGGCGTCGAGCCGACCGTTAGCAGTGCCCCTCGGGTGATCCAGGGCCAGGTCATGTACTGATATGAGAGCGCCACTCCCGCTCGGGAGTGGCCCTCACGGAAGAGCGGGGGCGGTCACTCCTTCGATTTCAGAGTGCCCTCGTTCGCCTCGATGAAGGCCTTGATCTCATCGGCCATCCCCAGGAGCTTCAGCCACTGCTCCTTGTAGAGGGTGACCGGAAACCGGCCCATTCCGTAGACCGAAAGCGCGCCTTTCTCGCTCACCTTCATCGCCAGCTTGCTGCTGCTCGATTTTTTGAGACGCTCGTTTTCGGCCCGCAGGCGCTCGAGCTCAGCTTGTAAATCGTCGGACACGGTATGCCTCGAAGGACGGACGGGCCGGGGCTGGATTATAAGCCAGGTCTCATTCCCAGCGATTGGCATTCTTGGGGAAACCCGGGCGCTGTATCCGGACGACACAGAAGCGCTGACCGCTCGGGGCTTCCATGACCACCCAGCGCTCGAGCCGATTGACAACTTTGGCGCCTAGCTTGCCCAGCCGCGCCACTTCCGCAGGAATGTCGTCCGTCTCAATGTCGAGGTGAACCCGGCTCTCGTGCTCCACACGTTGGATTTGCACTATCGGCTCATCGGGCGGCGTCTCCAGCATGATGTAGTTACCGCGCGTGCCGGGATGATGTGGATCCACCGGGCGGCCCAACGCTTCGGCCCAGAAGCGGGCCGCGGCGTCGATATCGGCGGTTTTGCAGTCGATCAGCACAGCGCAAAGGCGGGAGTGGTGCATGTTGGTACCTTGGCAGTTCAACGCAATTGCAGCAGATCCCACAAATTACCATAGAGATCCCGGAACACCGCCACGGTGCCGTAGGGCTCTTCCTTGGGCTCGCGGACGAAGACGATTCCCCGCTCCTGGTAGCGACGGAAATCGCGCCAGAAGTCATCGGTGTGCAAGAACAGGAAGACACGCCCACCTGTCTGATTGCCGATGCACGCGACCTGTTCCGGTCCCACCGCTCGTGCCAACAGCAGCCGCGACTCGGTCGCGCCGGGAGGAGCCACTAGCACCCAGCGCTTGTTCTGGGCCGCGATGAAGGTATCTTCGACCAGGTCAAATCCCAAGGTCTTGACGTAGAAGTCGATCGCCTCGTCATAATCCCGAACGACGACGGCGACATAGCCGATAGCTTGTTTCATGGTGCACATGATAAAGCCAAGGAAGCGACGTGCGCGGTTACGGGATCGCCCGGCGCGCGACGACATTCGTTTTCACGACTTCCCGCTCGCGGGTGTCGATGCGATGACCGCTTCGACAACCCGGCATTTCCCTCGGCACACACATGATCAATTCGGCATCGGCGTCGTCGATTCCGGCGCTCACTCCTCCTGGAGCGATCAAGGACGCGTTGCAGCCGTGCCCGGAAATCTCATCTGTGTGAATCCCGGCGAGGTTCACGATGGCCGGCCCCTGGGCGAGCCGTCCCGCTCCTGGCGGCTGCTGTATCTCGAGCCCCATACCGTAAGGGCTGCTCTGGAGGACGTTTGCGAGGGCGGCCGGCGGGATTTCTTGTTTGTCGCTCCGGTATTCGCGGATGAAAGCGTTCGCGGGCTGTTCGACGCGGTCTTCGCGCACGTCACTACGGCAGCCAGATCTGGCGACAGCATGGAATGCGAGACGGCGCTCTTGAAGTTGGTCGCTCGTTTGCGGTGCTATTCGACCGCCCACCGGCCCGAACAGCGCCGGTCGACTCCGTGCGTTGCCCGTGCAAGGGCCAGAATCGATGCCGATCCGACCGCGCGGCTGACATTGGCGGAGCTTGCTCGGGAAGCCGGGCTCAGCCGCTTCCAGCTGATCCGAGGTTTTGCACGCGCGACCGGATTGACACCGCACGCCTACATCTTGCAACAGCGCATGGCACTCGCACGGCAGCTCATTGTGAGCCGTCACGATCTGGCGGAGGTCGCGCTCCTGACCGGTTTCTATGACCAGAGCCATCTCACCCAGTACTTTGTCAGGCAATTCGGTGTGACACCGCGCCGCTACGTCTGTCGATCCGGCTGAGGCTGCAATTTCTTCCAAGACTGTCCTGCCCCGACTCGCAAAAACTCGGCGCCTCACAGCGCAGCGGAGAGTCGGCCCATGTCTGTCATTCGTCCTTGTCGCGAAGCGGATTTCGCTACCGTGCTTGCAATCATCAACTCGGCCGCGAGGGCTTATCGAGGAGTGATTCCGACGGATTGCTGGCATGAACCCTACATGTCGGGTGAGGAGTTGCGTCGTGAGATCGGCGCAGGCGTTGCTTTCTACTGCTACGAAGCCCGCGACGGCAGCTTGGTGGGAGTAATGGGCATTCAGCCGGTGCGTGATGTCTGGCTCATCCGTCACGCCTATGTCTTGCCTGAGTCGCAACGGCAGGGTGTGGGAGCATCGTTGCTCGAGCACCTGCTCGGCACCACCGGCGGGCGGCGGGTGCTCGTGGGGACCTGGGCCGCCGCCGATTGGGCCATCAACTTCTATCGCCGTCACGGCTTTGAGCTGGTGACCTCCGAGCTCAAGGCTCGCTTGCTGCAGACCTACTGGACGGTTCCAGTGCGCCAGATCGAAACCTCAGTGGTGCTCGTCAATCCACAGGAGTCCCACGCCACTTCATGACACTCCAATGAGGCCGAGTGGGCGCAAGGCGCGCTTCAGAGTCGTGCTGACGCCCGGCTAGGCTGCCGGCTCTCTTTGGCGACCAGGGCGCCGACGATGGCGATGACATCGTCGTCGCTCCCGAGCGTGTCCATATTGATCCGATACTTCCCGTTCACGACCAGGCAAGGCGTGCCGGGAACTTGCATGGCGATCACCTGTGCGTCAGCCGCTTTGATCCTGGTATCTACACCGAACGAATGCGCCGTGCTCAGGAAGTCCTGTGGCTTGACCCCGGTAAGGCGGCCATAGCAGCGCGCGACGTCTTCCAACGACGGTTGGGGTGACTTCAGCCGATGGGTGGTGGGGTCGATAATCGCAAGCTCACCGGTCTTCCACACCGCGTCATACATCGCTTGATGAGTTTTGTCCCCGATTCCGAGCGCCTGGGCCGCGAAATAAGCGCGCTGAAACGTCGGCCAATCTTCCGCCGTGCTGTACGAAGCTGGCAGGTAAACCATCTGGGCATTCGCGGGCAGGCTCTTTTTCAGCCGCTCCATCACCGGCTGAAATCTGTTGCAGTAGGGGCAGCCGTAGGAGAAAACCTCCATGACCTCGATTTTCCCAGCGGAAACGTGGGTGTGCTGGATAGGCCTCAGGAGGCTGTAGTTTCGGCCTTCGACCCAGCGGTCTGCCGCGCTTTGCGCGGCCAAAGCATTGACGCTCACCAGGAGGACAAGCACCAGCGACAGAACACGTTTCATAGCAATGGAGCTCCCCGTCAGTTTGTATACGCCAGGAGGTAGGACCGGAGCAGGGCCGGATGGTTCCCGGCGGACAGATCCGCCCCGATTGCGCCACGACTTTGCCACAAGCGGCCTCGACACTCGGTACTCGAAGCAGAACAACAAATCTGCGGGAGTGTGGGTCATGTCTAGCCGCTTGGATACCGTGGTGGAGGCCGTACGTCGGTTGTTGCTCGAGCCGCTCGGCCGGCTGTTTACGGTGTTGATTGGAGGTGTGAGTGCGCTACTGGTCTGGATGTATCGGCAGCGCTTCGCCCTGGCGATCGTGGCGGTGGTGATTGCCATTGGCTACGCGCTTTACAATTATCCGCCATTCGCCACGGCACGCCGTGGGGAAATCCTCTTGCGGGCAAACGCGCTCGATGGGTCGGTGGAGGCCTACACGGCCGGCACGGTGCTCGCGATTCCCGGCATTCACCAGGTGCGGCAGTATCCGCTCACGGACCAGATCTATCGATCGGAGCAGAGTGCCAGCGCCACGGGTGCCGCGCCCTTCCAGACCAACGAGGGGTTGTCCATCGGTGTTGATCTAACCGTCCGCTGGGCCATAGATCGCGCCCGCATCACCCGCATGTCGAAGGAGTTCCCCGATGACCTCAACGCGGACCTGGTGGGACCCGCCGTGCAGGGGATCGTGTACCCGTTGTTCGCACGCCATTCGGTTCGCGAGATTTTTTCGGACCAGCGCGCGGCGATCCAACAGGAGATCGCCAGGGAGCTGACCCCAAAGCTGTGGAAGACCGGGCTGTTGCTGCGCGGTGTCGATATGGGCAAGGTGGACCTGCCGTCGGACTATCGGGCGGGAATGGAGCGTCTGCTCGCCGAGGAGCTGGAGACCGAGAAAATTCATTACACGCTCCAGCTCAAGGAAGCACAAGTCAAACAAACAGAGCTGGAAGCCGAGGCCGAGAAAGTGCGCCGCGAGAAGGCGGCCGAAGCCGCCGGGCAGGAGCTGGTCATTGCGGCACGCGCGCAGGAAGAGAGCATGCAACACATCCTGCCTTTCAAACAGAAGCAGATCGAGCAGCGTCAACTGGAAGCCGAGGCCGAGAAGGTGGCCCGCATTCGTGGCGCGGAGGGTGCCGCGGAAGCCCGCCGTATCGAAGCCAGGGGCGAGGCAGACTCGCGCCAAAAGCTGGCTGACGCGGAAGCCTATCGGCTCGATCTGGTCGGAAAGGCCAGCTCGAGCCAGATGGAACGCGAGGGTGCCTTGATCGCGCGCTATCCGTTGCTCATCCAGAAGACCCTCGCTGACAAGCTCTCCGACAAGATACAAGTCATCATCGCCCCGCCCGCGGCGGCAGGCCGGTTCATCGGCTCGACACTGATCGATACGCCCGGGACCTCCACGGCTCCGCCAGCCGCGGCGGCCAATCCGGAAGGTGAGGCACAATGATCCTTGCCATCGCCGCGGCGCTCGCGATCGTCGCGCAGGATCACACGTGGCTGCGCGCAGCGCCGCGAGCGAATGCGACCGGTCTGGTCGCGCTGTGGCAGGGAGATGTCGTAGAAATTCGCGGGGATCACGCCGGCTATCTGCAGGTGTATGACTACCAGCGCGAGCGCGGGGGCTATGTCCGCAGCGCTGCGGTTCGACGGGTCGGACTTACCGAGGCGGATGCGCCGGAGTTGCTCGCTGTGCTGCGTTTTCTGCGGGAGAGCGCGGGGTCGGAGGCCCTTGGAATCAGCTACGGTGCTGTGTACCTCAAGGCCGTGCCGCCGGGGGCCCTTACCGCCGAGCCCTTCGACGCCATTGCCACCATGGCCGAGCGGCTTGCTGACAGCGCCTCGGGAGCACGCCTGCAACAACCTGACATCGCCGCGCATCTGGAAGTGGTGGAGCAATTTGGCGTTCACATGCGGAGCTTCGACCGCGATGGACGGGTGCAGGTGTGTTATGACGGCGAGCTATTTCGCCGGGTACTGGCACTGGCCCGTGCGACTGCGGAACAGCGTGCCAACGCCGCGCTCGCTCTTACTCGCCCGGAGTGCATCGATCCGGACTCGGGTCCCCTCCAACGTGCCTCGCTCGATCAGGAGCGTCTCGAGCTGTTGGATGAAGTCGACGAGCGCGGGCTGACGGGTCAGATGCGCAGCCGGGTCC
>Ga0105240_10007132_pt1 | contig 16278 bp, 14 predicted proteins | sample KBSC54metaG_FD_80426 | JGI IMG/M metagenome (GOLD analysis project Ga0105240, IMG submission 80426) | Corn rhizosphere microbial communities from Kellogg Biological Station, Michigan, USA - KBS C5-4 metaG | ecosystem: Host-associated > Plants > Roots > Rhizosphere > Soil | place: Michigan, USA... | reverse complement strand
TACCAGCCGCCCATCGCCATCGAGGCGAAGCGGACCGGCGACAGCGATTCGACGAGGGTCAGGCCGACGGGGATCACGAACAGCTCGCCGAGCGTCAGCAGGAAGAAGTAAGCGAACACCCAGGCGGAGCCGACGCGCGCGCCGCCGGGTCCGCTCGCAAGCGCGGCAAAGACCATCGTCAGCATGGCGGCGGCGGCGATGATGCAGCCGATCGCCATCCGCTTTAGGAGGTCGGGCGTGGTCTCCTTCGCGCCGGTCGCCTTCCAGAAGCGGATGACGAGCGGGGTTCCGACGATGATCAGCAACGGGTTGATCGACTGGAACCAGGTGGCGGGGATCTCGAAGCCGCTTCCGAGGAGCGGGACCGATCGGTCGGTGAAATCGCGGACCCACAAGGCGATGACGTTCCCGCTCTGCTCATAGCCGATGCGGAACAGGACGATCATCGCGATCATCAGGAGCAGGATGGCGACATGCTTGCGGATGACGGGCGCGGCGTCGGGCTGGCCTTCGGCGGCGATCAGGGTCCGGTTCGGCTCGGGCGGGAGGAGCTTTAGGAAGCTGCAGTAGATGGTGAGGCCGATCGCCATTCCGACGCCCGCGGCGGCGAAGCCCCAGTGCCAGCCGTAGAGCTCGCCCAGCGTCCCGCACACGAGCGGCGCGAGGAAGCCGCCGAGGTTGATGCCCATGTAATAGGCGCTGTAGGCATAGGCCTTCCTCGGATCGTCGTCGGCGTAGAGGCTTCCGACCTGGATCGCGAGCGGCGGGATGAACAGGCCGTTGCCGAGCGCCACCAGGGCCAGCGCCGGGAACAGCAGCGCTTCGAAGGCCATGGAGAAGTGGCCCGCCATCATCATCGCCGCGCCGATGATCACGCTCTTCGTCCGCCCGAGCCAGCGGTCGGCGATCAGCCCGCCGAAGAAGGGGCTGAAGAAGGCCGCGGCGCCGTACGCGCCGTAGATCAGCGACGACTTGGCCTGCGGGAAGCCGAGCTGCTTGGTCATGTAATAGACCAGCATCGCCTGCAGGCCGAAGAAGGAGAATTCGGCCCACATCTGGGTGGTGAACAGGACCGTCAGCCCCGCCGGGTGCCCGAACAGGGTCGGGCCGCGCCTTATCCCTTCGCCGCTGGCGCTCGCACTCGCCACGGCCTCAATAGTTCAGCGAGGCGGTCAAAAGGCCCAGGTCGAGGCACAGCCACACGAGGAACGCAGCGGACAGCGCGACCAGGATCGCCCACACCGTCCGGTACCAGCGGCCCCCCGTCGCCGTCGCGACCGTGTAGGCGTTCCAGATGGCGGCGATGGTCCCGACGATGGCCACGATCAGCAGCAGCTGGAGCAGCCGCATCCAGATGTCGAGGCCGTTGTCGAGCTTAGCGAGGTCGCTGCTGAGGAGCGAGATGATGGTGAACCAGCCGATGCCGAGCGCGATGAACAGCCAGGCGGTGATCCTTGTCGCCCGGTACAGCTGCAGCGGGCGCCCGCTGTACGGACCCTCGGCCTTGTACCGCCGCCGCACCAGCGCCGCCGTCGGCCAGCCGAGCGCGGCGATGATGAGGATGATGATGGCGATGGTCGCGAGCGGCAGGATCCAGCCGGCGTTGAGCGACGCCGGCGCGGGCAGGAACTCGATGATCGGCGCGAACGGCGTGATCGAGAACATCTTCACGCTTCCGTCCGGATTGGGGATCGCCTGCAGCAGGTCCTTGCCCGCCGTATCCTGCCAGATCCAGTGGCCAACCTCGCGCCACTTGCGGGGCTGACCCGACGGGTCGGTGATCGACGAGGCGACGAGGTTGCCGTCCTTGTCCACGCCGACCTTGGTTTCGCCGAGCAGCGCGACCATTCGGAGGAAGCTGAACGCCCCGGCGCGGCTGCTGACATAATGGCCGGAGATCGCCTGGCCGTCGGCCTTGGCGCTGGCGAGCGTCGGCGGGTTCTGCGCGGGCGCGGGGAAATAGCGGTCGGTGAACTGCTGCAGCAATTCCTCGCGCAGCGTCTGCGCCGCGCCGGCCTTGCCGAGGCTGTTCATCGAGATGAAGAAGCCGACGTTCTTGTCGAGGAACAGGTGAAGGTCGGAGTGGAAGAAGACCGTGTCGCCGCCGTGGCCGATGATGTTCAGCCCGTTGCGGTCCTCGTGGTAGAAGCCGAGCGCCATCGCCGGCAGCGCCGAGAACGGCTTGTTCGCCGGCGCGTGCATCAGCTGCGCGGTCGCCGGGTTGAGCACGGGCCCGCCATTGTTGAGCTGGGCGATCATGAACTTCGCCATGTCGTCGCCCGATGCGGACAGCGCGCCAGCGGGAGAAAGAGCAATTTCCTCGTAGGGCTCCGGCTTGTCAGAGCCGTAGCGGTATCCCTTGCTGAGCAGCGGATCGAGATTCGGGGGCAGCGGTTGCTGGAACGACGAATGGGTCATCCCGAGCGGCGCGAAGATGTGCCGCTGGACATATTCCTCGAACGGCTCGCCCGAGACTCGCTGGACGATGTAGCCCGCGACGCTGGCGCCGTAGTTGGAGTAAGCGGGCATCGTGCCGGGATCGTAGATGCGGTCCGGAACGGAGCGGACGAGCGCCGCACGAAGGGTCGCCGGCTTGTCCTTGCCGAACACGATCAGATATTTGACCGTCTCCGCAAAGCCCGGCGTGTGGGTCATCAGGTTACGCAGCGTGATCGGCTTGCCGTTGCGCGGGGGAATCTTGAAGTCGAGATAATTGTTGATGTCGGTATCGAGGTTGAGCTTGCCCGCCTGGACCTGCTGCATGACCGCGGTCCAGGTGAACAGCTTGGATACCGACCCCGGCCGAAACAGGGTATTCTCGGGGTCGACCGGCTTCTTCGCCGCGACGTCCGAATAGCCGAAGCCGCGCTCGGTGAGCGGCTGGCCGTCCTTGACCACGACGATCACCGCGCCGGGGATGCCGCCGGTCTTAAGCGCGTAGGGCATGTAGCCGTCGAGCCACGCATCGACGTCCTGCTTGGTGAGGTCATGCGGGGTCGCGGCCGTGGCGGAGGTGGTCGGAACCGCGGGCGCCGGAAGCACCGCCGCGGTCGACTTCACCGGCTTGAGCTGCGTCGGCGACTGTGCGCTCGCGGGCAGTGCGGCCGCGGCTGCGATCGCGACGAGCCAACCGAATAACCGCATCGTGCAGCTCCCTTTAATATTTGAACCCAAGCGACAGACCGAAGGTTCTCGGCCGGATGATTCCAGTCCCCAGCGTCCCGTCGGGGAAGATCGGCGTCCCGCCGGGCGCTCCGGCGATCGATGTGATGCCGTGGCTATTGCCGACATTCTTCACATAGACGTCAAGATTGAATCGGCCAAAGTCCGCGCCGGCGTACAGGTCGATGACGCTGTACGCGGGGATGTGCCGCTGATGCCCGTGGACCGAGACAAAGAGCGCATCGAAGTCGCCTGTCTGCCCGGACAAACGCCGTATCGAGGCGCCGACGTGCGTCCGCACGCCGGGGCTTATCTGCCAGTGATAATCGGCGATCGCGGCAACGCTGAGCTTGGGGTTGAAGGGCAATTGGTCGCCCTTGAAGCCACCGACGACTGCCGGCGTGTCGGCGGTGAGGCGCGCATTCGTGTAGGCACCATTCAGCGAAAGATCGAGACCCGGAAGCGGCCGGGCGGTGGCCGTGAATTCGGCGCCGTCGCTCTTCGCGCCGGAACCGTTGATGTTGACACCGAAGGCAATGGGCCGTCCGGTGACGGGGTCGATCACGACCACCACGTCGAACAGCTGGATGTCTTTCCAGGTGATGTGGAACGCATCCGCATCGATGCTGAAAAGGTGATCGGCAGTCTGGGCTTTGATGCCCGCTTCCCAGCTCGTGACCGAATCCGAGTGGAACGTGCGCGGCACGGCCGCCGGCGCGGTCGGCGGGATCGCGTTCGGACCGCCGGGGCGGAAGCCTTTCGCCACGCGCGCGTACAAGGTGGTGTTCGGATTGATCTTGAACTTCGGCGCCACCGAATAAGTGAAGACGTTCTCGGACGAATTGTTGCTGAAGGTCGTCGGCGGACCGACGAGCGCGCCCAAAGACGACTGGGTCGCCGACTGGCTGTTATGGCTGTAGCGGCCGCCGAACTGCAGGTCGAACTGATCGGTGAAATGGATCGTCGCGTTGGCGAAGCCCGCGAGCTCCTTGTATTTCGAGTGGAGCTCGAGGTGGCCCAATGTCGAGCCGAGGAATGCCGGCAGGGTGAGAGGTGTCAGCGTACCGGGCTGCAGGGCGACGAGATCCTGCTGGATCAGTCCGTTTTCGTGCGTGTAGAAGCCGCCGATGAGCCAGTCGGCCAGGCGGGTCTGGCCGGACAGCCTTAATTCCTGTGTAAATTTGTTGAGGTTGGTCAGCTGCGGCTCGATGAACTCGTTGGGGCCGATCAGCGGCGCGAGCGCGCCGCTGAGCGCGACGGTCAAATCGTTCCGCAGCGTCTGATCCTGCTTGCTGAAGCTGGTCGATGAGACGAGGTTCGCGAAGCCGAGGTCGAAGTTGCCCGTGCCGTTGAACACGCGATAGTGCAGGTCGGAGATTTGCGGCACGAACTGCGATTCGACGAGGCCGTGCACCGGTCTCAGCGTATTGGGATCGGCCTCGATGAGGCTTGGTTCGTCGGCATTGATGTTCTGCGCCAGCGCAGTCAGCTGAATCGACGCGGAATCGCTGGGCTTGAACAGCAGCGATGCTCGGCCGCCGATCACGCGGTCGCCATTGATGTCCTTGGCGCGGTCGGATCCATCGATGCCGATCGAGTCGATGAAGCCCGGGTCCTTGCGGTAATTGCCCGAAGCGCGAAACGCGACGGTGGCCCCTAGCGGGACGTTGATCATCGCATCGGCGTTTGGACCGATCCCGCCGTTGCTAACGTCCTCGATCCCAACTCTTCCGCGCACTTCGACGCCCGCAGTCGATGGCGAGTTGGTCACGAAACGGAGCACGCCGCCGAGCGAACTTGCGCCGTACAGCGTGCCTTGGGGGCCGCGCAGCACCTCGATCCGGTTGAGGTCGAAGGTGTCGAAATCGGCCGCTAGGACAGCGCCGTTGACGAGGCCGCTGCTCGACCCGAACGGCGTTTCGTCCATATAAACACTGACGGTCGAAGCGACTCCGCCGGTGTTGACGCCGCGGATGATTAGCCTGCCTTCGCCCTCCGTACTCTGGTTCAGTTGAAGGCCGGGGACGAGCTTCAGATAGTCCTGGATGCTGTTTGCGTGCTGCGCCTCGAGCGTTCCGCCGGACACCGCGGTGACCGACTGCGGAACATCGAGCAGCAGTTGCGGACGTTTCTCCGCGGTGATGATGATCGCGTTCTGGTCGCCCGGCGCCTGGTTGGTTTGCGCCTGCGCGTTCGTAGCCGTGGCGTTGGTTGGTTGCGCCAAAGCCGGGCCGGCTGCCGCAATCGCGCTCGAGCCGGCAAGAAACAGTCCAATCGATCGATGGATATTCACCCTAGCTCTCCCCGCCAGATTGGTGGCATCATGCCTTCTGTTTCAAGAATGGCAACTGGTTTCTAGCCGAGCGATGACAAGTCACAAAACAAAGGGAAAAATCGGCCGCCACCTGGCGCTCGACGGCACAAGGTCGGTGCCCGCCCCGAGCCGCGCGATTCGCGACGTGCGGGTCGCCAAGGGGCTCAGCCTGCGCGACCTTTCGGCGCGCGCGGGTCTTCCCTATTCAACGCTGTCCAAGCTCGAAAACGGCAAGATGAGCCTCACCTACGACAAGCTTATCCGGCTCGCCCAGGCGCTCAACGTCGACCTCAAGGACATCCTCGCCAGCCCCGACGAACGCTCCGCGCCGCTCGCCGTCGGCCGCCGCAGCATCACCCGCGCGGGTGAGGCGCTCGACGCCGAGTCCGAGAAGCACGTGCACCATTACCCGGCTTCGGATCTCCTAGGGAAAATGATGATTCCGATCATCATCGACGTCCAGGCGAGGAGCATCGATGAACTCGGCGGGCTCGTCCGCCACGGGGGCGAGGAGTATCTCTACGTGTTGCGCGGCTCGATGGAGCTTCACTCCGACCTCTATGCGCCGCTTCCGCTGGGCCCCGGCGACTCGATCTATTTCGACAGCGGCATGGCCCACGGTTACGTCCGCACCAGCGCCGAGCCCTGCACCGTCCTCGCGGTCTGTGCCGGTCAGGGCATTCAGCAGCTGGCCGACACGGCGCGCATGAGGCTCAGGCTTTCGGAACAGGGCTCCGAGCACAAGGCTTAACGTTTCAATATTTGAAACCTTTGTTTCCATTGCTATGCAATCGGCATGGCAACGACCGCCGCCTCGCGCACGCTGACCGTCGAAAAAGCGGCCATCCGCTTCGCGGAGCCCTTCCGAATCACGGGTTATGTGTTCGAGGCGATGCCGTCGATCGTCGTCAGGATCGCGGAGGGCGCGCAAATCGGCCGGGGCGAAGCTGCCGGCGTTTATTATCTCGGCGACGACCAGCAGCACATGCTCCACATCGTCGAGCAGGTCCGCGAGCAGGTGGAGGAGGGTCTCACGCGCGATGCGTTGCAGGAGCTGCTTCCGCCGTGCGGCGCGCGCAACGCACTCGACTCCGCCTTGTGGGAGCTCGAGTCGCTCGATGCAAAAGTACCGGTATGGAAGCTTGCCGGAATCCCCGAGCCGAAGCCGCTCGTCACCACCTTCACGCTTCCCGCCGACGATCCCGCGATCCTTGCGCAAAAGATCGATCGTCTCGCGTCGGCCAAGGCGATCAAGCTGAAACTCGACGGCGACATCGACCAGGATCGCGAGCGGCTGCGCGTGGTGCGCGAGGCGCGGCCCGACGCGTGGCTCGCCGTCGACGCGAATCAGGGCTTTGCCGCCAGCGGTCTCGACAGACTGGAAGAAGCGGTGCGCGAATTTTCGGTATCGCTGATCGAACAACCGCTGAAGCGCGGGGAGGAAGCGGCGCTCGACGGGTGGCGCCCCGGCGTGCCGGTCGCCGCCGACGAGAGCATTCTCGATCTCGACGAGCTTCGCGAGCGCGCCCGCTATTTCGACATGGTCAATATCAAGCTCGACAAATGCGGCGGCCTCACCGAGGCGCTGGAGATGGCGCGCATGGCTCGCGAGCTGGGCAAGCAGCTGATGGTCGGCAACATGGGCGGATCGACTTTGGCGATGGCGCCGGGCTTCGTCCTCGCGCAGCTGTGCGACGTCGTCGACCTCGACGGCCCATTCGGGCTGGCCGACGATCCTCTCGCCTCGCAGATTTACCGCGACGGGATGATCTTCATTCCGGCTGCGCTGTGGGGCGCTGCCTGAACCTTATTGCACGGTGACGACCGGCACGTGGTAGGCGGCGAGCAGCTTACGGATGTCGCCCGAGCGCCGGTCGAGGATCCGGTCGATCTCCTTCAACAGCTTGTCGTTGCCGTTCTGGACTCCGACCGAGATGTCGAATTGCATCGGCCACTGCATGTCCGCCATCCACGGAGTCACGGGCTCGAGGCGTAGCGGCACCGGCGACCGCGCGGCGAAATAGCCGGCGAGCGGGCCCCAGACGAGCGCCACGTCGACGTCCCCGCGCTCGACCGCGCGGACGATCTCCGCTGGCGGATTCGCCTTCGAATAGTCCCCGTAGAGCATGTAGCCGCGCACGTTGGCGATGATTCCGCGGCTCGCAAGCGCGTGCGCCGGCGGCGTGTTGGTCGCGTCGTTGCCAACCATTTGGACGCCGATCTTCAGTTTCCTGAGGCGCGGATCGTCGAGCGTCAGGCCCTCGAGTTTCTCGCTCGCGCGGCTGACGAACATGTAGGTCGAGCGGTAGTACGGCCGGGTCGTCGCAACCATCTCGACATTGCTTCCGATGCCCGGCCAGAAGTCGCATCTGCGCTCGTTCAGCGTGTTTCGGACATAGCCGCGCCGCTGCGCCCACCAGACATAATCGAGCTTGGCGTGGAGGTCGGACGCGATCATCTCGGCGAGCTTGTTCTCGAACCCCTGGCCGGCCCTGTTGGAGAAGGGCAGGTTGTTGGGATCGGCGCAGGCGGTGAGCGTCCGCTGCGGGATGAGGTTGCACGAGCCGAGCAGGATCGCGGCCCCGACGATCGCGAAGAGCTTCCTCATTTGCGCGCCGCGATCGCGCCCCACGGCCTTCCGCCGAGAGTCACGGTCTTCATCACCCTGTTTGCCCGCAAGTCGATGATCGTCAGCGTGCCCGAGAGCCCACTCGCCGCGTACAGCCGGGTCTCATCGGGCGACAGGCCGATGCCCCAGGTCCGCTCGCCGGTCGGGAAGGAGCGCACGACCGTGTCGGTCGCCGGGTCGATCTCGGCGACGCGGTTGGAGCGGCCCATCGCCACGAACACGCGTTTCTCGTCGCGCGTCGCGCGCATCTCGATCGCCTGCACCGGTTCGAAAATTTGGAAGCTCTTGGTGAGGTCGATGGTTCGGACGATCCGGTGCGTCGCCGCGTCGAAGATGCTGATCGTTCCGCGCTGCTCGGACGAAACCCACACGGTCCTGCCGTGGTTGAGAAACAGGACGAACCTGGGCCGGCTGCCTACGGGAACGCTGTCGAGGAGCTTGCCGGTCCCCGCGTCGATGAAGTGGGCGAGGTTTGCGACTTCGGACGTCGCGACGACGAGCTTCCCGTCCGGGCTCACGCCGACTCCCTCCGGCTCCGGCCCGACCGGGACTTCGTGGGTGATCCGGCCGCTCTTGAGATCGAGGAAGGACACCGCGCTGTGGTCCTCGTTGGCGATGTAGAGCGTGCCGCCGTCAGGGCTGACCGCGAAGCGCTCGGGATCGGTGCCGGAATCGTAGAGCGCGAGTCGGCGGTGCGAGGCGACATCCCACGCCTCGATGCGGTTGGAGTCGCTCGCCGCGACGTAGAAGGTCCTGCCGTCGGGCGAGAAAGCCATGCCGCGGGGGCGGGCACCCGTGGCGATCCGGCCCTCGACGCGGCCGGTCGCGCCGTCGATGAGGCTTACATATCCGGCTTCGTTGGAGACGAAGACCGTGTCGGTCGAGGGCTGCTGCCGGGCGCAGCAGTTGAGCGAAACGAACAACGCGGCGGCAACCGCAATTCGCCTGAACAAGGCTCACCTCCGGGCTGGCCTGATAACGGCGCGGTCGTGACCCGCAAGATTACATCCAGTTCACGGCTATTAGCGGCGAGCTGTTCCGCCCCTGCGCCGAGCACGGCTTACGCCTCCGCGGCGATGACATATCCTGTCCGTATTTGCGGGAGGTGGGCGAATGGGATGGTGCATCGGACGGACGGAGGCGCTTTCGAACCCGCTTGCCGCACGGCGCAAAGCGCTCGCGAAGCTGCGCGTACTGGAGGAGATCGAGGACCCGGAAAGCCTCGTCGTGCCGATCCTGATCGACGCGATCCTGATGGCCGAGAGCTATCGCGGGGCACGCCACGACATCACCTTCCTTGCCGAGCTGACGCGCAGCGTCGATGCGCTGATCCGCGAGCTGAACGCGGCCGAAAAAGCGAAGGAATGGGCCGAATCGCTCGGCTGAACCGCGCGTTTCCGGCTGAATCGAGACGCATCGTCGGTGAAAGCACGCTCCCGCGGCCGATGCTGCGCGTTTTCGCTCCATCCCCAAGGGATTGGAACGAAAGGACTTTCATCATGCCCAAGAAGAGCGACCGCAAGAGCAGCAGCTGGAGCCACAACATGCACGGCGGCGACCGCAGCACCAGCTCGGCAGGGCGCAAGAGTTCGAAGAGCCGCGGCAGCAGCCGGTCGAGCTCGACCCGGTAACGAATCCCTGAGCAATAGCGGGCGGCGGCCTCGGGACCCCATCAAGGCACTACTTTGATGGGACTCGCTTTGGCTGCCGCCCTTTCTGTTAACATCGTAGCAACCGCGCTCGTTCATCAGACGGTGAACGCGGCCGATTTAATCTCGCTTCGGTGGGACCAATGGCGGACTGGAACACCGCCATGCCATCGAAGTCTTTCGCGGGGGCGGTGGGGCGCCCGTGTGGACCGGCTTCCTCCTTGTAAGGAATGGACGGGGGAATGAAGTTCGAAGGAAAGCTGGACGGTCGTGAGCTCACGCCGCGGCCCGCGCGCATCGACGCCAGCTTCGACGTGCTGTTGCGCTGCCCGACGGGCGAGTTCGGCGCCAGCATCACCAATCTTTCGGGCAGGGGATTCAGGCTACGGTCGGCATGTCCGCTGGAGCCCGGCTGCGAAATCTCGCTCGAGCTGCCAAAGATGCCGGCGGTGAAGGGCGTGATCCGCTGGGTCGCGGGCAATGACGCGGGCGGTGTGTTCGTCGAGGCCGTGGCGTTGTAGCTGCTTTCAGACACGCAGCGCCGCTGCCGCATCCGCCTCCCTTTTCAGGTTTCTCGCCAGTTGGCTCAGGCCATTGAGATATTGCGGCGGGCAGTGGACGTCGCGGTAGTCGAGCTGGGCTGCGGCTCTTAGCGTCCAGAAGGGGTCGACGAGGTGCGGCCGCGCCAGCGCCACAAGGTCGGCTCGGCCCGCCGCGAGGATCGAGTTGGCGTGGTCGGGCTCGTAGATGTTGCCGACCGCCATCGTGGCGAGCTTCCCCTCGTTGCGGATGCGATCGCTGAAGGGGGTCTGGAACATGCGGCCGTAGACCGGCTGCTGGCCGGCCCAGGTCTGGCCCGCCGACACGTCGATCAGGTCCGCGCCCTCGCGCGCGAAGGCTTCGCCGATCTCGACCGCTTCCTCAGGCGTGACGCCATCGTCGCCGGCCCAGTCGGTCGCCGAGATTCGCACCGACATCGGCTTGTCGCTCGGCCACGCCGCGCGCATCGCCGCGAACACTTCGAGCGGGTAGCGGAGGCGGTTCTCGAGACTGCCGCCATATTCGTCGGTGCGCCGGTTCTGCAGGGGGCTGATGAACCCGGCGAGGAGATAGCCGTGCGCGGCGTGGAGCTCGACCATGTCGAAGTCGCACTCGAGCCCCATCCGAACCGCGGCGACGAACTGGTCGCGGACCTTGTCCATGTCGGAGCGGGTCATCGGAGTCGGCACCTGGTTGGCGGGCGACCATCGCACGTCGCTCGCGGCCATCACCGGCCAGTTGCCGTCATCGAGCGGGACGTCGTTGCCTTCCCAGCCAAGCCTGGTCGATCCCTTGCCGCCCGAATGGCCGAGCTGGAGGCAGATTTTCGCCTTCGAATTGGCGTGGACGAAATCGACGATCCGCTTCCATGCCGCCACATGGTCTGCGTTCCACATGCCGGTGCAGCCGGGGCTGATCCGCCCTTCGGGCGACACGCAGGTCATCTCGGTGAACACCAGCCCCGCGCCGCCGAGCGCGCGCTCTCCGTAATGGACGAAGTGAAAGTCGTTGGGGACGCCATCGACCGCCGAATACATCGCCATCGGCGAGACGGTGACGCGGTTCTGCACTTCCATCTCGCGTAATTTGAACGGCGCGAACATCGGCGGCGCGGTCTTGTTCGACTTGCCGTCGGTTGCGCGCTTCCAGAACCAGCGCTCGACGGTCTCGAGCCATTCGCGGTCGCGCAGGCGGAGGTTCTCATGGCTGATGCGCTGCGAACGGGTGAGCAGCGAATAAGCGAACTGAAGAGGCTCGAAATGCGTGTAGCGCTCCAGCGTCTCGAACCATTCGGTCGAGTTGCGCGCGCTGTTCTGGAGCTTCAGCACCTCGAGGCTGCGCTCGGCCTGATATTCGTCCAGCGCGGCTTCGAGGCTGAAGCCCTTGCGGTTCAGCACGTCCGCCAGCTTGATCGCGTCCTCGAGCGCGAGCTTGGTGCCGCTGCCGATCGAGAAATGCGCGGTGTGTGCGGCGTCGCCGAGGAGAATGACGTTGCCGCTGGTCCAGCGCTCGCACTTGATTCGGCGGAAGTTGAGCCACGCGGCGCTTCCGACGAGGTGCGATGCATTCGACTGCAAGCGATGGCCGTCGAGATATTTGGCGAACAGCTTCTCGCACGCCGCGATGCTTTCATCCTGGCTCATCCGGTCGAAACCGAAGGAGGCCCAGGTCTCCTCCGAACATTCGACGATGAAGGTCGAGCAGTCGGGCGCGAAGCGGTAGGCGTGAGCCCAGATCCAGCCGTGCTCGGTTTCTTCGAAGGCGAAGGTGAAGGCATCGAACACCTTGCTCGTGCCGAGCCACACGAATTTGTTCGCGCGAACGTCGATGTCGACGCCGAATGCTTCGCGGTCTGCATCGCGAAAGCGCGAGTTGGCGCCGTCCGCGGCGATCACGAGATCGAAGTCGCGCCACTTGCGAGCGGCCGGATCGCATTCGGATTCGAAGTGAAGCACGACGCCGAGCTCGCGCGCGCGATGCTGCAATATTTCGAGCAGGCGCTTGCGGCCGATGCCGATGAAGCCGTGGCCGCCCGACGTGATCGTCTCGCCCTTGAAATGAACGTCGATGTCGTCCCAGTGCGCGAACTCGCCCGTGATGATCTCGGCCGAGACCGGATCGTTGGCGGTGATGTTCTCGACGGTGAGGTCCGAGAAGACCACGCCCCAGCCGAAGGTGACTCCGGGCGGATTGCGCTCGAACACTTCGATCTCGTGGGCGGGGTCGCGCAGCTTCATCGAGATGGCGAAATAGAGCGCGGCCGGCCCCCCGCCGATGCAGGCGATCTTCATGGCTGGAGCTCGCGAAAGTTGCGAATGTTGACAGTTCTACACGCGCGTACGCGCATACGCGCGCGCGAGGTCGCATATACGATGGTCAGGTGCAGCTCGGAGCCGAAGAACCGCATGGCCGCAGCATGGCACAGCGGTGGGGCTGTAGGACAGAGCTTCGTTTAGGGCTTCGACTCCGACTGATCGCTCGGGACCAATCTGGCGCGCACGTCTCTGGCCGCCAGCTGCCCATAGACGAGGAAAGCCACCGTCGCGATCGCGATGCCGGGTAGCCACGGATGCGAAGGATCGTTGGTCTCAAAGACGTAGACCAGAAAGCCGACGATCACCGCAAGCAGGAGCGACCTGCCCATGCCAGGTTGGTAGGCGTAATCGTAAGTCGAGTAGTATGCTGCAAGGCGGGTGCAAAAAAGCCAGTCCAATCCGAACGCGACGATCAATCCTCCCACAAACCAGACGCTGTCGTTGACTACGCTCACGACCGCGAATCCACGCCGCGGATGAAGGCGTTGACCAGCGTGTTGAATTCTTCCGGCCGCTCGATGTTGCCGAGGTGGCCCGCGCCTTCGATCGGTTCGTAGCGCGAGCCGGGGATGATGTGAGTCAGCTCGCGCGACAGGGCCGGGGGCGTGATCCTGTCCTCGGTCCCGCATAGCACCAGCGCGGGCACGCGAATGTCGTGGGCGCGCTCCCGCTGATCGGCGAGCCAGACCGCCTCGGCGCCGATGCGATAGGCGGCGGGGTCGATCTTCGCCATGGTCTCGACCACTTCGCTGCGGACGGCAGGATCGGCAGGCTGGGCGAGGAGGATGTCGACTCGCGCTTCGGCCATGGCGCGAAGGTCGCCGCTGGCCGCGACCGCCCGCTCGTAGACGGCCTGGCCGTCCGGATGGGCCGCGAACGTGTCGGCGAGGATCAATGACGCGCAGCGGCTCTCGTCCGCATGGGTCATTGCGATTGCCACGACTCCGCCGAGCGACAGGCCGCAGATGTGGGCGTGGTCGACCCCGAGCTCGTGCATCGCCGAGATGATCGCCGAGGCATAATCGTCGCGCGTGGTGCCCTCGGGCGCCGCGTCGCTGTCGCCGTAGCCGGGATAGTCGAACGCAATCGCTCGACGGCCTTGCCCGAAGAATGCCAGCTGCGGCCGCCACACGCTCTTGTCCGAACCGACGCCGTGGAGGAAGACGATCGCAGTCGCATCGCCGCCCCCGGCCTGCTCGTAGCCGATTTCATATCCGTTGTTGGTGATCACGCGCGGCATGGGCTGCATAGTGACAGCGTGGCCCCGCGCGCGCTAGCCTCGCAGCCATGGTCGCGCGGATGACGGTGAATGGCGAGGCGGTCGAGTACAGGCTCGATCCCGACACGCCGCTGCTGTGGGCATTGCGGGATGCCTCGAACCTTACCGGGACCAAATATGGTTGCGACAGTCGCGACTGCGGCGCGTGCACGGTGATCATCGACGGCCGCGCGGTCATGAGCTGCAGCGTCACGCTGCGCCAGCTCGACGGCGCGCAGGTGACGACCATCGAGGGCCTCTCGCCCGACCGCTCACATCCGGTACAGCAGGCGTGGCTGGCCGAGCAGGCGACGATGTGCGGCTATTGCGAACCCGGCTTCATCATGGCCATCGCCGCGCTCCTCCAGGCGAGCCCAAGTCCGAGCGAGGAGCAGATCGCCGCGCTTCCGAACCTGTGCCGCTGCGGCGCCTATCCGCGAATCCGCAAGGCGATTTCCCGCGCTGTGCAGATCGTGCCACCAGCGCCCAACTTACAAACCTGAATATACGGCTCCGAAACGGTTAAGCGACCGCTCATATCGACGAGCGCAGAAAGCTGTCATGTTTTGGAAAGGTCATTGTCATGCGTAAGTTCCTCATCAGCTTGCTGCTGGCGAGCGCCGCGGCGAGTCCGGCGGTTGCCGGTCCGCGCGAACATTCGGATAACAATCCGCGCGATCATTCGGATAACAACCAGCAAACTCACGAAGATCACCAGCAGGCGCACCAGGAGCGCCAGCAGGCCCACGAAGAGCATTCACAGCGCCCCGCGTTCGTGCCCCAGGCGCGGATGCAGCCGCAGGGGCAGCAGTTTGCCGGACGGCCGCAGTTCAACGATGCGGGCCGGCCCGAGCGGCAGGCGGACATGAATGCGGTGCGCGCCCAGCGCCAGGCTCAAGCCGAAGCGTTCGCCGGGCAGCGCGACGAGAATATCGAGCAGGTTCAGCAGCGCTTCGAGCAGCGTCAGCAGGTTCAGCAGCGTCAGCGGCAGGCTCGCGACGGAGCGGGCGATTTCCGCCAGCCAAACCGCCAATTCCCCCAGGTAATGCGCGATCGTCATCCGCTGGTCGTCAGCGAGAGTCCGCGGTTCGGCACCCAGCCGCCGGTTCGCGCGCAGGGGCAGCGCGACATGCACTGGAACCGCGATTGGCGGAACGATCGCCGCTACGACTGGCGCCGGTTCCGCGACCACCATCGCTCGCGCTTCCACCTCGGGATCTATATCGATCCGTTCGGCTGGGGCTATCAGTCGTTCGACATCGGCTATCGCATGTGGCCCGCCTATTACGGCAACCAATATTGGCTCGACCCGGCCGAATATGGCCTGCCCTATCCGCCTCCGGGCGCCGAGTGGGTGCGCTACTATAATGACGCGCTCCTGATCGACACCTACACGGGCGAGGTGATCGACTCGATCCCGGGTTTCTTCTGGTAGAGCCAGCCGAGCCGAATATCGAAGGGGCGTTGCCGTTGCGGCAGCGCCCCTTTTTGCATTAGCGCGCAACTGCAGCCCAATTGCTCTGCCGGGGAATTCCAAGATGAACGCTGTCGCTCGCCTTATTCTTACCGCGTCCCTGCTTGCGCTCGCACCTTGCGCGGCGTTGCCTGCGCAGGCGCCCGCCGCGGCCGCACCGGCCCAGGCGAGCGCCCACGACCGCCTGTTCGAGCTGTTCAAGCAGAGCGACGAGGCGAGCCTCCAGCGCAATCCGCTGCAGGCCTTGTTCCGGGGAGACCAGCGCTACGCGGACCGGCTCGGCGACCTGTTCAGCGATGCCCATTACCAGGCGGAGAAGGGCGCGGCCGAGAACGACCTTGCAGCGCTTCACACGATCCCGCGCGACCAGCTCAATGCGACGGACAAGATCGCCTACGACGTCTTCCAATACCAGACCGAGGACACGCTTCGTGGCTTCCAGCCCGACCTCCTCGAGATCACGGAAGCCCTGCCGATGAATCACTTTTTCGGCATCCATACCGCATATCCGACGATCGCCGGCGGCCAGGGCGCGGCGCCGTTCAAGACGGTTGTCGACTATGAGAACAATCTGAAGCGCAACCGCGACTTCGCGGCGAACATCGACGAGGCGATCCGCCAGTGGAAGAAAGGCGAGGCCGAGGGGATCGTCGACACCAAGCTGACGGTCCGCAACATGATCGAGCAGCTCGACAACCAATTGAAGCTGAAGCCCGAGGATTCTCCTTACTGGGGGCCGATCAAGAGCTTCCCGGCGTCGATCGGGCCGGCCGACCGGACGCGGCTGACGAGCGAATACAAGCAGTCGCTGACCAGCACCGTCTACCCGGCGCTGCAGCGGATGCGCGATTTCCTAAGCAACGAATATCTCGCGCACGCGCGCGACGGCGCAGGCCTCATGTATATGAAGGGCGGCGACAAATATTATCGCTACCTC
>Ga0105240_10007131_pt1 | contig 16280 bp, 7 predicted proteins | sample KBSC54metaG_FD_80426 | JGI IMG/M metagenome (GOLD analysis project Ga0105240, IMG submission 80426) | Corn rhizosphere microbial communities from Kellogg Biological Station, Michigan, USA - KBS C5-4 metaG | ecosystem: Host-associated > Plants > Roots > Rhizosphere > Soil | place: Michigan, USA... | reverse complement strand
ACTGCGGAAAGGTATTCACCGCGCCGAAGCCGATGTGGCGGCTCTGGATGGGGGTATCGTCGATGTAGATACCCGTAGTGGAGGTGCCCGCCTGGGAGTCGATACCCCGAATGCTGATGTCGGAGCTCTCATCGTTATAGTTCGCGGACGAGCCGTTGCCGTTGCGTTGAAACGTGACGCCCGGCGTGAGGCGGGTCAGGTCGTCGATGTTCCGCAATCCCTGTTGGTCGAGCTTTTCCTGGCTGAAGGCACTGATGCTGATGGGGACATCCTGGAGACGTTCCGCACGCCGTGTGGCCGTGACAACGACTTCCTGGACCTCATCCCCGTTGTTCGATTCCGCGGTGTTAGAAGCTTGCGCGGACTGTGCGAAAGTGGGGGTCGCAGGACTCAGCCATACGAGAGCAGACAGGGTGCCGAAGACAATTCGGCGCGCTGCTGGACGCATACATCATCTCCCCGTGCATGACTCATAGACTTTCTTTCCTTGGAACCAGGTGGCGAGCACCCGTGTGTTGGCAACGTCCGCGACGTGGCCGCCGTCGGCGAGAGCGAGAATATCCCGCTGAGCGTGGGCTTCCCGGGGTAGGCACGCGTCATGTTGATGAACGTCGGTTGCGCTGCCGACAAAAACAACCTTGCCGTCCTTGGTGGCGAGAGCTGAAGCGACAGAGTGCGCCGCATCGACGGTGTAAATTTTCCCTCCACTCAAGACCAGGTCCGCGGGTCCAGTTTGAGCGGGAACGGCTAGGGCGGGAAGTGCGGTAAGTGTTATTGCGACCGCACACGCGAATGGACCTGCAAGCCTGGGCCTGGCACGTAAACCGAACATCGGATGACTCCCTGGCGGGGCGCAAGGGCCCGGAGCCGCTGCGCCTCATGTAAATCGATAATCGATTTTAGATTATCGTCGCTTTGAGCTGACTTTATGACACGTTCCCGGGCGCGTCAAACGTCAGCGAGTGCGCCGTGTTGATTCCGATCAGCAGGCCAAGGGCCCCAGATGGCTGGGCCCGGCAGCGCGGCGCACAGGATGATTCCCAACGTCAGGTCCACACTGCCACGGGCGAGCATGAAGCCGAAACGGGAGGGGGACAGGCATACCCATTGGTGGTATGGTTTTCTGCATAGCAGACTACGTCACGTTAGCCAGCCAGGGGAGGGTTCTTGACAATGAAAGCGCTTCTGAGTCGGGTTCCGGGTGGGCCGGAGACACTCACGTTGGAAGAGGTGTCGGAGCCCATTCCCGGGGGTGGTGAAGTGCGCGTGCGGGTGCGGGCCTGCAGTGTCAATTTTCCCGACGTGCTGATGATCCGCGACCTCTACCAGTTCAAGCCACCGCGACCGTTCTCTCCGGGGGCGGAGTTGTCGGGAGTTGTGGATGCGGTGGGACAGGGCGTCGACAACGTCGGGGTGGGTGACCGCGTCCTGCTCTGCCCGGCACGCAGCGGCATGGCGGAGAAGGCCGTGGGCCCCGCCGCGCAGTGTTGGAAAATCCCTGACTCCATGCCCTTCGATGACGCCGCGGCGCTTCTCATGACCTATGGGACCTCGCATCACGCATTGCAAGACCGGGCGCAGCTTCGCTCCGGGGAGACGTTGTTGGTGCTCGGTGCCGGGGGTGGTGTGGGACTTGCGGCCGTCGAGCTGGGAAAAGCGATGGGCGCGCGGGTGATTGCAGCAGCCTCGAGTGAGGAGAAGCTCGCATTGGCTCGCGAGCGCGGAGCCGACGCAACGGTTCAATATCCAACCGGGGCGCTGGATAAGAACGCGGCTCGCGCACTCACCGATCAATTCAAGACGCTCTGCGGCTCCGACGGAGCACACGTCGTGTATGACAGCGTGGGCGGCGATTACACGGAGGCGGCATTGCGCGCGATCGGGTGGGAGGGGCGATACCTGGTGGTGGGTTTCCCCGCCGGTATTCCAAAGTTACCTTTGAATCTGACGCTGTTGAAAGGCTGCCAGGTGATCGGGGTGTTCTGGGGTGAGTTCACGCGCCGCTTTCCAGCCCTGCATCAGGAGAATGTGGCCACATTGATGCGGCTGTACCTGGAAGGGCAAATCAAACCGGCAGTGATGGCCCGGTTTTCCCTCGCCCAGGGCGCGGCCGCGTTGGCCAGCCTCGAATCGCGCGCGGCTCGCGGGAAGGTGGTGGTGACTGTCGGGTGAGGAGCCGAGGGGAATGACGTAGCTCACTTCGTTCGGGCACCTGAGACAGAGTGAGACCCAGTTCCGATTGGGCTTCAGCCCAGTTGGACGTGATTTCGGTCTCTTTTTTCGCCGTATCGCGCCAATCTGCTGGGAAAGGGGTGCGGGAGCGGGCGGCATTTCACATATTGGAATGCTGCACGCTGTTAGTGTCGCAGTTCGATTCGATGTACGGAATGCGCAATCAACGTTTGCGGAGACCCGATCGACGTGTTGGCACGGCAAGCCCTGCCTGAAGCGACGATTTCGACCGCCTGGCAGGCGGCTGTGATTGCGGTCGCCTATTTTGTAGCCGACACGTTGTTGAACAAGATCGCCCTGGGCGATGGCTGGCAGATTTTCTGGCCTTTGAACGGCGTCACCATCGCGCTGTTGATTTCGCGGCCGCGGCGCCAATGGGTGTGGATGCTGGCCGCGATCGAGCTCGGCACAGGCGTCGGCGAGTTCATTGACAATAACTCTCTCGCATCAGAAGTCGTACAACGAGCGCTGTCCGTCCTGGAAGTGACCCTGAGCGCAGCCCTCCTGCCGCCGTTCATCGACCTGGAAAGCTGGTTGGGAATGCCGCGACTGTATCCACGATTCGCGGCCGCGGTCCTGGTGGGCCCTGTGGTCTCGGGTGTGCTGGCGGCGTTATGGTTTTATTTCACACAGTCGACACCGCTGCTGGCTGCTTTCAACGGCTGGGCACTGGCGGATGCCATGGGCATCGCGGCAGTGCTGCCCCTCGCGCTCGCCCTGCGGTCGGTACGGTTGCGTGAGCTCTATAACGTCAGGCGGGGCCTGATCGCCATCGGGACGCTCCTGCCGGCGTTCGCCGTGATGGCGCTGATTTTTTCGATGAGCCGTTATCCGCTGATTTTCGTATTGTACCCGATGTTGATGTTGATCGATTGGGTGCTGGGACTGTTGGGCTCATCGGTCGCGATGTGTGGCGCCTGCGTACTCGCGGTGTTTCTGAGTGAGCACGGTTTGGGCCCCTTCGCCAATGCTTCCGACCTGGGCGTGTCGCGCGATGTTGCCGTGCAGGTTTATCTGGGCTTTCACCTGATCGGCTTTCTTCCGACCTCGATTTTGTTCCTGCGGCAGCGGTGCATGGATCGTGAGCTGCGGCATTCCCTGGCGCAGGCTGCGCGACTTGCCGCAGTGGACGGCCTGACCGGAGTGGCCAACCGCCGCGCGCTCGATGCCACCATGGAAGAGCAGTGGCTGTTGGCCACCCGCAACCAGACGCCGCTGGCTTTGTTGATGATCGACGCCGACCACTTCAAGGAATACAACGATCGCCTCGGGCACCAGGCCGGGGATGCGTGTCTGCGCGCGCTGGCCCATGCGTTGACCAAGCGGGTTTCACGCCCTGGCGACCTGGTCGCGCGCTTCGGCGGTGAGGAATTCGCCGTCCTGTTACCCGACACCCCCGTCGAAGGCGCTCGACACGTCGCGGAAATGATCCGGCTCGCGATTCAGAACCTGGGTATCGCACATCCCGGCTCGCCGTTGCCCACAAGCGGCGGGGGGCTCTTCAAGGGCCAGCGGCAGGTCACGGTGTCGATTGTCTGCACGGCCGTGGTCCCGGCGCCCGGGAGCAAGGTGCACCACCTCGTTGAGCTCGCCGACCAGGCCCTGTACGAGGCCAAGCGCTCCGGCCGAGACCGTGTGTGCGTGGTGGACCCCGACGCCCACCTGTGGGGCCCCGGCGCCGCCGCCCGCAAGCTGAGCGCCCGCATCGAAGCTTATCGCCACCGACTCGGCCTTCCAGCAAGATCCGGCAAATTTGGGTAACATGCCCGCCCTAACTTGACCGACGCCCCTAGAGGTTAATCGCGGATTCTCGCGTAACCTCTTGATTTCTAAGCTGGAGAGGTGGCAGAGCGGTTGATTGCACCGGTCTTGAAAACCGGCAGCCCCGCAAGGGGCTCGTGGGTTCAAATCCCACCCTCTCCGCCACCTTCAATCGACTGAAGTCTTCAGCCGACCCGATGTGGACCTATTGCTAGAGGCTCGACGGGGTGGGATAACGCCCGGAGGGTCCTTCACGCGCTTCGAGTTCTCACTCGTACCTGACTGGCCAGTCGCGCTGGTTCTCGGCTCGTCGCAACACCCGGAGGGCGGCCCCGAAGGGGCGAGGCGGGTCCGCCGAGTAATCCCATCCTCTCCGCCAGCGATCCCTTGAGTTGTTTCGACAACGGCAGCGAGGTAACACGCCCGACCGAAGCCGCCGCAGCACACCAACACATTCAACAATGGAAAATGCGCGAAGAAAAAGTCGCCAAACGCCGACGCGCGCAATGCGGCGCACCGCAGCCTGTTCAGAATACATACAGGTCTCGTGCGGTATTTCGAAGTAGAGAGTAGCATTCTCCCAATTCGACATAGCACGATTCGCGCAAACAGCCAAGCTCGAGATCCAGGCGCGCAGTTGTCGCATCCGCACAGGGAGATCGAAATAGAGATGCACAACAGCGAGGTTCCCACTTTGGTTTCCCCGAAGCCACGCATTCTGTTGGTCGAAGATGAAATCTTTCTGCGTGGACACCTGGCTCGCGTGCTTTGCGATGAATACATCGTGGAGACTGCGGGCAACGGTAGGGAGGCGCTCGAGTGCGTGACACGCGCCCCTCCCGCGCTCGTGGTCACCGATATTGTGATGCCCGATGTCGACGGCATCGAGCTGCTCAAAGCCCTGCGCAACGCGGAAGCCACCCGGATGATTCCGGTATTGTTGATCTCGGGGCAGGCGATTCAGGCGCAGCGGATCGAGGGCTACAAGGAGGGTGCCGATGGTTACCTGTCCAAACCCTACACCGAACAGGAGCTCCGTGCGTGTATCGGCTCCATGCTGCAGTCCGCGCGCCGGCGCGAGGAAGCGGCGCGACGCGCGGCCATTGAGCAAACCGAGAAACAAGCCATGGCCGAGCGGGCCGCCCTGCTCGAGAGCATCGCGGAGCAATTACGGGAAGCCGACGAGCGTAAGAATGAATTCCTGGCCGTTCTCGCGCACGAGCTGCGCAACCCGCTCGCTCCGTTGCGCAACGGCTTGCAGATTCTCAAGCGACACTCCGAGGCGGGTCCGACGATCTCACAAACAGTCAGTATGATGGATCGCCAGATGACGCACCTGGTGCGCCTGGTGGATGATCTGCTGGACGTGAGTCGCATTACCCGCGGCAAGCTCGAGTTGCGCCAGCGCAAGCTCCTGCTCACCGAGGTACTGGACAGTGCAGTGGAGTCGACGCGCGCGTTTATTGAATTACACCGTCATGAGTTGACTATCGATATCCGTGCCCCGGATCTCGTTGTCGACGCAGACCCTGATCGATTGGCCCAAGTGTTTTCCAACCTGCTGTTGAATGCTGCCAAATATACGGACGACGGTGGACGCATCACGCTGAGTCTCGATCGTGAGAACGGCGAGGCGGTCGTCGCCGTTCAGGACAACGGTGTGGGTATCCCGCCGCAGGCGCTCGAGCGGGTGTTCGACATGTTCTCCCAACTGCGCGCCGACGATGTACGCCGTGCGCAAGGGCTCGGGATCGGCCTTTCCCTGGTGCGCACGCTCGTTCAGATGCACGACGGTACGGTACGTGCGTTCAGCGAAGGGCTGGGCCAGGGGGCGCGATTTACCGTGCGCCTGCCACTTGCTGAAGGCTCTGTCACGCCGGATGTCAGGGCCGCGCCGATGGTGGCGCGAAAACGAGGTCAACGTGTCCTCGTCGTCGACGACAACACCGATGCCGCCGCCTCGCTGGCGGTGTTGCTCGAAATGGAAGATTACGAGGTCTGCACAGCCGCCGATGGTGAGGAGGCCATTGAGCAGGCCCGTATCTTTGAGCCGCAGATCATTTTCATGGATCTGGCCATGCCAAGGCTGAACGGCCTCGAAGCGGCACGACGCATCCGCGCGCTCCCACGCGGTAAACCCGTGCGTATCGTCGCACTGACCGGATTGGGGCAACCCGCGGACCGACAGCGGTCACAGAATGCCGGCATGGATCACCATCTGACCAAACCCGTCAGTCTCGACGCGCTGCATAGCGTGTTGAGAACGTTGGATGCAGGTTGAGACGACCGGCCGCCCGTTGTCGAGCTCGTGATGCGAAGCAGCTACTCCCTCCAGCTCGTTATTCTGTCCTACCTGGTTGCGGTGTTGGCTTCGCACGTGACGCTGAGCCTTGCCGAGCGCTTGCGCCCGATCGGCGGTCCGCAGGCTGCATACCAACCTCGCTACTGGCCCTGGATGGTAGGAGGTGCCTTCTCGATGGGCACCGGCATCTGGTCCATGCACTTTATCGGCATGCTCGCATTCCATCTGCCGGTGGAAGTCGCCTACGACTTGCCTCTGACGGCGACATCGTGGGCGATTGCGGTCGTGGTGTCCGGTTTCGCGCTGTATCGTTTCCGCCGCAACCATACCACCGTGAGCGGCATTGCTGTGCCCGGCGTGTTCATGGGCATCGGCATTTCCGCTATGCACTATACCGGGATGGCGGCGATGCGGATGTTTCCCGGCATTGACTACGACCCACTGCTGTTTGCAACGTCGGTGCTCATTGCGATCGGGGCTTCGTTTGCAGCGCTGTGGGTCGCCTTCAGCTTGCCGCCGCGTATGTCCAACGATCGTGGTGGCAAGAGTTGGTACAAAATTGCTGCCGCCTCCGTCATGGGCGCGGCGATCACCGGCATGCACTATACCGGAATGGCCGCGGCGCGCTTCGCGCCCAATGCAATGTGCATTTCCAGCGGTCCGCGGCTGGATGCAAATTGGCTCGCCATCACCATCGGGATGTTCACGTTACTGATCCTGGGCTCGACTCTCCTGCTCTCGGTGATCGATGCGCAATTGCAGTCAACGATTGCGCGCTCGGCCGAGGCGCTCCGCGCTGCCAATGAGGAACTGGAAGGGCGTGTCCTCGACCGCACAGCTCAGCTTCAATTGGCGAATGAAACGCTCGAGGCGGAGATCGCAGCCAGGCATGAGAGCCAACAGCTTCTGCAAGCCATCATCGACAACTCTCAGGCCGTCGTCTATGTCAAAGACCTGGAGGGCCGCTACCTCCTGGTGAATCGCCGATTCGAACAGATCTTCCTGCTCGACCGCGGCGCCATTCTGGGCCGCACCGACCACGATGTGTTTGCAAAGGAAACCGCGGATGCGTTCCGCGACCTGGATGTGAGGGTCGCCCATGCGGATCAGGCCATCACTGAGGAGGAGACGGCACCCCAGGCCGATGGGCTGCATACCTATATCTCTGTCAAAGCGCCTTTGCGAGATGCGGCGGGTCAGATCAACGCCATCTTCGGCATCTCCACCGATATCACCGAGCGTAAACGACTCTACGAGGAGCTACAGCGCGCGTACGAGGATCTTCGTCAGACGCAGCAGACCGTCATGCAACAGGAGCGGCTTCGGGCATTGGGTCAAATGGCGAGTGGTATCGCCCACGATATCAACAATGCACTCACTCCCGCGGCGCTCTACCTGCAATCGCTGCTCGACCGTGATCACTCGCTGAGACCCGACGCGCGCAACTATCTGACAATCACATTGCGGTCGATCGAGGACGTCGCGGGTACGATTGCTCGTATGCGCGAGTTCTACCGTCCGCGCCCGCCCCAGCTCGCATTCCTTCCTGTTGATCTCAACAAGATCCTGCAGCAGGTCATCGATCTGACACATGCCCGTTGGAGTGATATGCCCCAGGAGCGCGGCATCCTCATTCGAGTGGAAAACGATTTCGCGTCCCCACTGCCCATGATCGTGGGTGCCGAAAATGAAATTCGGGACGCGCTGACCAACCTTGTCCTGAATGCCGCGGACGCAATGCCCGACGGTGGCACGCTCACTCTTCGGTCAAAGGTGCTCGAACCGACATCTGCGGACCCATCCGTGGCGCGCGTACTGGTCGAGGTGAGTGATACCGGGATCGGCATGGATGAGGCTGTGCGCAATCGCTGCCTGGAACCCTTCTTTACCACCAAGGGCGAGCGCGGCACGGGTCTGGGGCTCGCGATGGTGTACGGCATGACGCAACGTCACAGTGCGGAGCTCGAAATTCACAGCGCGCCAGGTGCGGGTACCCAGGTGAGACTGATCTTCCCGGCCGCAATAGCGAGCGCTTCTGCCGCAACCGACACGGGTTCGCCATCACCCAAGCGGCTACGCATCCTGCTCGTAGATGATGATCCGTTGGTCTTGCAGTCTTTGGAGCACGCGCTCGAGAAAGACGGACACCTCATTACAGTTACCGATGGCGGGCAGAACGGTATCGACCAGTTCGGCGCAGCTCTGCGCTCTGGTACGCCGTTTGATTTGGTCATTACGGACCTCGGGATGCCTCATGTTGATGGTCGCACCGTTGCAAGCGGTATCAAGTCGCTGGCGCCTGCTGTGCCCGTAGTCCTCCTGACAGGCTGGGGTTATCGCCTGCAGACGGAAAACCAACCGCCGCAACACGTGGATTGCGTATTGAGTAAGCCCCCGAAATTACACGAGCTACGCGCCGCGATTGCCGACCTCGCCAGCAGCCCCCGGGCTTAATATGCTTCGGCATTGGAGGGCCGGCGATGCTGATGCCACGTCTGAGCCACCTGATCCGTCACTGAGCCGGATGTCAGTTTGTCGCTCCATATTTCGCACACTCGCTCGAGCTGACCGGCAGCCGGGGGCCGGTATCGGTCAGGCAGGATGAGCGGCGCGCGGCATCCTCGTCGGCGGCGGTTGAATCGCGTTGCGCTTTGTCCCGAACGGCAGCGGCCTTGGCCTCGGTAGCCTTCGACTTGTCGGCCGCGGAGGGCTCGATGGTGCAGGGAGCAAGCTGTGCCGCCAGGCAGGCCGCGGTCAGCGCGGTATTCACATTCTTCTCCGCCTGACTGTGAGGCTGATTGATGCTGAAGCATCCGGTCAGTGCCACGGCGAGGCAGGTTCCGAGCAATAGCGGTTTCAGCATGACGTCCTTTTCAGGGGAGGGCGGGCAAATCCCTGCTAAGCGCTGATTATAGCGCTCAGCCCACGCCGCGCGCAGCGCTTCCGTTCACGGTCAGTGGACGAGTTACCATGCTGGTGGCTTGCAGCGTGCCCATGCATTCGACGCCCACATACTGGCTGGAACCACAGTCCCGGCCTGGTCGGCCAGGACCTTGGTCCATGGGTGTGGCTGGGGATGGTAATCAACTTGCTACAAACGAGACCGATCCGTGCGATAGCCACCATTCGGGTGGAGCCGTCGGGATCGATGTAATGTGTTTGAATATCTCCCGTGAGCGTACCGTCCTGCGTGCCTGTCGTGGTCATGCGGTCCACCTGCTGAGCCGCCAGCGCATCACGCGCTTGATCGCGGTCAACTAGATCTCCCACGGATTGACGCCACCGTAGCGGCGCTCGGCTTCACACCCAACACGCGCGCTCGCAGCAGTTGGAACTCGCCTGCGCGGCGCGAAGAGTCGTCTCCAGTTCGAACGTATCGAAGCGTCACCGCCGGGCCGGCGTGTGTAAAAAGTTGTCACATAGTGTCAGGGCGCGTTCCTCTGGTGTCGGAGCATGTTCCTCGCCAGGCGCCGTTGTCTGCGTAAGCTGACGGTATCTGCCGTCCAATATGAATGTTGCGTCAGGTCCGTCTGCGCTCGCCGACGAAATCGAAGACCTTCGCCCGCTTATCCAAAAAACAACACGTCCTTAGCATCCAACTCGTCGACGAAGCCGCAGCGCTAGTGCACGCGGCATCTGACCGGGAGTAGTTACGTGGAATGCGCAGGCAAGGTGAGTGGAGTACGTCATTTTAGCCGTATCGGCGGAATCGCCGGTTGGTTCCTGTGCTGGAGGCTCGCGTGAACCACTCCTACCGCCTTGTCTGGAACGAAGCCACGCAACGCTACGTGCCCGCTGCCGACGGCACCCGTGCGCGCGGCAAGAGCGGCGGCTGCAAACTGCTCAAATGCCTCGGCGCCGTGGTTCTGGCAGCCTCGCTCGGCGTCAGCATCGCTGAGGCCTCTCCCACTGGAGGCACCGTAGCGAACGGCAAGGGCACCATCAGTCAGAGCGGCAGCACCACCACGGTGAGCCAGCAAAGCCAGAATCTGTCGCTCAACTGGACGGGGTTCAGCATTGCCGCCGGAGAGACGGTGCGGTTTGTACAACCTTCTTCCACGGCGGTGGCGCTGAACCGGGTGACTGGAGCGGATCCAAGTCAGATTTACGGGCAGTTGCAGGCTAACGGCCAGGTGTTTCTGATCAATCCCAACGGGGTGCTGTTCGCGCCTGGCGCCCAGGTCAATGTCGGGGCTCTGGTGGCCTCCACGCTGCAGCTCAGCTATGCGGACTTTAAAGCGGGTCATGACCAATTCACCGCCGGCACTACGACGGGCACGGTGAACAATCAAGGGCACCTGACGGCGGCCCCGGGTGGCTACCTGGCTCTGCTGGGTCCGAAGGTCAGCAACAACGGCAGCATGAAAGTGACCTCCGGAACTGTACTGCTGGCCGCGGGCAGCAAAGTCAGTCTGCAACTCCACAACGGCTCACTGGTGTCCTATTCGATCGATAAGGGCACGCTGCATGCCTTGGCGGAAAACAATCAGTTGATTCAAGCTGATGGCGGGCGCGTTTACTTGAGCGCTCAGGGTGCGAACGCCGTGAGTCAGTCCGTTGTCAACAATACGGGCATTATTGAGGCTCGGACGGTCGACAAACAAGGCGGTGTGATCCGCCTGCTGGGTGACACGGCGGTCGGGCAGGTCAACGTCTCCGGTACGCTCGACGCGTCTGCGCCCAAGGGAGGCAATGGCGGTACGGTTGAGACTTCGGCAGCACAGGTCATGGTCGCTGATACTGCGCACATCACCACCGCGGCAACCGCGGGTAAGACCGGTACCTGGTCGTTGAACGAGGCCGATTTTACGATCGCAGCTTCCGGTGGCGATATCAGCGGAGCGACGCTCAGCAGCGAGCTCGCGACCACCAGCGTCTCGATTGCTACTACGAGCGGTAACAGATCGGGCCATGGCGATGTCGTTCTCGACGACGCTGTGAGCTGGAGCACGAATACCACGCTTTCACTGAAGGCGGCGCATGATATTCAGATCAACAGCAGCATCACGGCGACCGGTAACACCGCAGGCCTGGTGCTGAGCTATGGGTCAGGCGACAACTACTCCATCAATGGCGGCCAGGTCACCCTCTCGGGAAACCATCCCAGCCTGAGTATTGGCGGGCATGCCTACACCGTCATCAATAGCCTGGGACGCCCGAACGACCGAAGTTCCACGACGCTACAGGGCATTCGCACTGATTTGGACGGTTACTATGCCTTGGGCAGTAACATCGATGCTTCTGCCACCGCGGGGTGGCTCTCCGGCTTCAATCCACTGGGCAGCTCCGGCAGGTCATTTACCGGTCAGTTCGCCGGACTGGGTCATGTCATCTCCAACCTGAGTATCGACGCGAGATCCCGTAATGGTGTCGGGTTGTTCGGGGTGACGGGCACTGCCAGCGTCATACGCGATGTCGGGTTGGTCGGGGGCTCTGTGACGGGCGCCAGTTATGTCGGCCCGCTGGTGGGCTTCAATCAAGGAAAAATTTTCGACAGTTACGCTACCGTGTCCGTGTACGGACAACATCGTGTCGGCGGACTGGTGGGCGAGAACAGCGGGACGATCAGCAGTAGCTATGCCACGGGCGCCGTCAATAGTTACGGGGAGATCGTCGGCGGGCTGGTCGGACTGAATGACGGCACGATCCTCGATAGCTACGCCACCGGCAGTGTGACGGGACGCTACGGCGTGATCGGCGGGCTGGTCGGAGAAAACAGTGGCGACATCATCGATACCTATGCCGCGGGTAAGGTTACCGGCTCCTGGTACGAAACCGGCGGGCTGGTAGGATACAACACGGGTAATGGCTGTGATGGTGGTACCGTTACCAACAGCTTCTGGGACAAAACCACGAGTGGGCAGGCGACCAGCGATGGCGGTATTGGCATGACCACCGCCCAGATGCGGACGCAGGCCAATTTCACGTCGGCGACCTCGGCCAACCACCGCGTCAATCCTGCCTGGGATTTCAGCAATGTCTGGACGATGTACGACGGATCCACCTATCCGCTGCTCAAGAGCTTCCTGAAGCCGATCGTCATTACCGCCAACGATGTGCGTGCCGTTTATACCAGTGCCGTCTGGAATGGCGCCGACACCTACACCTGCTCCACTGGAAATTGTGCCGGCCTGTTGGGCACGATCAAATTCGGAGGCCCGGCAGCGGACGCGATCAATGTTGGTGAATATTCGATCGTGCCGACCGGGCTGTACTCGAATCAACAGGGCTACGCCATCACTTACGCGCCGGGACAGTTGACGATCACGCCGGCCACTCTCACCGTGACCGGCATTTCGGCCAACAGCAAGGTGTATGACGGCACGACCGCGGCTGTTTTGAGCGGCACCGCTAAGGTTTCGGCGCTGGGTTCCGACAGTGTGACTGTGAGCGGCACGGGTGTCGGGGTGTTCGATTCCAAGAATGTCGGTAACGGCAAAGTGGTCACTGTGTCTGGCTACACGCTCAGCGGCGCGGCCGCCAGCAACTACATCCTGGTCGAGCCCAGCGGTCTGACGGCCAACATTACTCCGGCGACGCTCACCATCACCGGGGTTACGGCGAACAACAAGGTCTATGACACGACGGTCAACGCCACGTTGAGCGGCTCTGCCACTGTCGCGGCTCTCGGCTCCGACAATGTCTTCGTGGTGGGAACGGGCAGCGGTGCGTTCAGCGACAAGAATGTCGGCAACAACAAATCGGTGGCGGTCAGCGGTTACAGCCTGGCCGGATTCGATGCGGGTAACTATACGCTGGTCCAGCCGACCGGACTGACAGCGAGCATCACCCCGGCCAGCCTGGCGCTGACGGGTATTGCGGCCAACAACAAGGTCTACGACGGGACGGTGACGGCCAGTTTGTCAGGTGCCCCAACGGTCAGCGCTTTGGGCGGTGACCATGTTGTCGTCATCGGCGCCGGAACAGGTGTATTCAGCGACAAAAACGCCGGTACGGACAAATCCGTCACGGTCAGCGGCTACACCTTGAGTGGCGCCGATGCGGGCAATTACACGCTGGTAGAGCCCACCAACGTAACCGCCAATATCAGCCGCGCTAACCTTCTCATCAGCGGCCTGACGGTAAACAGCAAGGTTTACGACGCGACGACCGACGCCACGTTGAGTGGCGCTGCGGCGATCACCGCCCTGGGTGGCGACAGCGTGACTCTGGGCGGTACCGGAACGGGAGCGTTCACGGACAAGAACGCCGGCAGCGGAAAGCTCGTGACCATCAGCGGTTACACCCTGAGTGGTGCCGACGCCGGAAACTATGATCTTGTCGAGCCGACGGGTCTGACAGCCAACATTACTCCGGCCGCACTCAAGGTCACCGGGATTACGGCGAACGACAAGGTCTACGATACGACGGTCTACGCCACGTTGAGCGGCACTGCTACTGTCGCGGCGCTTGGCTCTGACCATGTCATCGTGGTAGGCACCGGCAGCGGTGTGTTTGGCGATAAGAACGTCGGTGATAACAAGGCGGTAACCGTCAGCGGCTACAGCCTGGTCGGCTTCGATGCCGGCAACTACACGCTGGTCCAGCCGACCGGACTGAGAGCGAGCATCACCCCGGCCAGTCTCACACTGACCGGTATCGCGGCCAACAACAAGGTCTATGACGGGACGGTGGCGGCAAGTTTGTCAGGTACCGTAACGGTCAGCGCTTTGGGCGCTGACAGTGTGGCCGTCGTCGGCACTGGAACAGGTGTATTCGCCGACAAAAACGTCGGCATGGACAAACCTGTGACGGTCAGCGGCTACACTTTGAGTGGCGCTGATGCCGGCAACTACACCCTGATCGAGCCTGCTGGTCTGACTGCCAACGTGGCCGCCGCGCAATTGGCGGTCGCAGCCAACAACGCCACCAAAGTCGACGACGGTATTGCCTACAGCGGCGGCAATGGCGTCACTTACAGCGGTTTTGTGGCGGGCGAATCAACCGATTCCCTGAGCGGCACGCTGACCTACGGCGGTACCTCGCAAGGCGCGATCCACGCTGGCAGCTATACGATCATTCCTGGCGGGCTGTCGAGCGGTAACTACGACATCAGTTTTGTCAGCGGTATGCTGACAGTGTCGCCGCCAGCGGGTGCCGTTGCCGTCAACGCAGTCGCCAACTTGATTTCTGCCTCGGCCTACAGCAGCTCCAAAGTCGGGGAGGCGGTGACCGCTTCGGGCGGCGCTCTATTCAACGATGAATCCTCTCGAGGGGCCGGTAATACCGGCAACCCTGCGCAGGCCTGCGGTGGACAATCGGGCGACACCTGCAGAATCGGTTACATTGATGGAACATTGACTATAACGCCTTGATGTCAACGAATCCGCTGATCACGGTGTCGCCGCATACGTACCCATCGGCAGCCTGATCCCTCCATCGAGGATGATGAGCGACCAGAGCGAGAGGGCGCCCGCCGAATTCCCGCGCAAGTCTTCTCCATCGCTGTCAGCCAGGGTGCCGTGTATCTCCACGCAGTGTACGTATCCGCTGCAATCGAGCGCGGTGCCATGTGACTCGCCTTCGCCGACACCTCCGCCGCCGCCCGCGCCGGTGTCAGTCCCTGTGCCCGTGACGGAAGTTCCGCTGGAAGCAGTGTTGCCCACGCTGGAGAGTGCTCCCGTATAGCCAGCCGATGAGGTGGCCGCATTACCCACCACAGTGAGCGTGCCAGGCACATAAGTGAAGATATAGTTGGGGTCGACTGCACCGGACGCTGTAATGGCATAGCTGCCCGCGGGTGAGGTCGTGGTGGCGGTGGTCGACAGGTTCGGCGCTGTTGTCAGGGACGACGCGTTCTCTCCCGCGACAAAGCCGCTGTAGGTCAGCGTCAAAACCGGATTGGTTGCACCGGCTGTTTTGGTCGCATTGTCCGCAGTGATTGTCAGATTGTCGGGCGTGATGGTAGCGGTGGTGGACGATTCATTACCAGAAGCTGCCAGCACATAATTGCTGCTGGCGGTGCCGGTCAACGTGATATTAGAGAGTGCCACAGTCTTGCCGGTACCCGCATCCGCGCCCGCAAAGGTACCCGTGGCCGAGACGCCGAGACTGTCGCTGCCCACTCGACCGATGAGCGAGGCTGCTCCGGTATTCAATGTTGCTATCGCCGTGCCGTCGTACGACTTGTCGCTCGCGGTGATACCTGCGACCGTAATGGTTGCAGGGGTGATCATCAAGAAATTGGGCGTGTAACTGATGGTGTAATTGCCATTGGAGGTCAGGCTGCCCTGGCGTATTGCATAGGGACCGCCATTCACGGTCTCGCCCGCCGTGCGTGTAAGGGTCCCGGTCAGCACGGACGCTGCGGTGTCATTCACGGTCACGCCGTTGAATGTGCCACTGACGTAGCCGCTGGAGGTGTAGCTCAGCGTCGGGTCGGCCTGGCCATAGGTTTTGGTTTGGCCGTTTGCGACTATCGTGAGCGTCTTGGGAGTAATGTTGGCTGTGGTTTGCGCGGTGCTGTTCGCTAGCGCGTAGTTTCCGGAATCGGTGCCGGTCAGGCCGAAACTTTCTGTCACGGTCTTGTTTGTGCCTGCATTCCTGTCGCTGAATAAGCCCGTCTGGAGCAGGCCGACCGCGTCGCTGCCGATCACCCCGCTCAGCACGCCGCCGCTGATCGTCGTATCGAGGCTTCCGTCGTAGGTCTTGCTCGCCGCCGTTGCGCCGCTCACTGTCAGGGTCGCCGGGGTGATATTGGCGGTGGTGGTGGCGGTGTTGCTGGCGAGGGTATAGTTGGCTGCATCGGTGCCCGTCAGGCTGAAAGTTGCGGTGACGGTCTTGTTGGTGCCGACATTCTTGTCACTGAAGGTGCCCGTCTCAGCGCCGAGGGTCACGGCATCAGTCCCGAGCACGCCGCTCAGGGAGCCGCCGTTGACCGCGGCGTTGATCGTCCCGTCGTAGACCTTGTCGACGGCGGTCACACCACTGACCGACAGGGTCTTCGGGGTAATGCTGGCGGTGGTGCTGGCGTTGGAGACGATGT
>Ga0105240_10007129_pt1 | contig 16285 bp, 12 predicted proteins | sample KBSC54metaG_FD_80426 | JGI IMG/M metagenome (GOLD analysis project Ga0105240, IMG submission 80426) | Corn rhizosphere microbial communities from Kellogg Biological Station, Michigan, USA - KBS C5-4 metaG | ecosystem: Host-associated > Plants > Roots > Rhizosphere > Soil | place: Michigan, USA... | reverse complement strand
TGTGTCGGATGTGGGACCCCAATCCACGTTTCCGATACCGAACGGTATCTTGCACAGCCAAGGGGACAATAGCGTCGTCATCGCGGTTTGGAAGATCGATCAGTCCGAGGGGAGTCTGGGTGAGGTGTCCCTGATCAACTACGGCACTTTCAAGTCTCCCATCACGTAAGCCAATGCTGGAGCTGCAATCGCGACAGGACCGCAGGTTATGAGCCGTGGTCGCCCGGTCAGAGGTCAGAACCTCACGCATCAAATCACACATAGTCTCGGTGTTGCGATCGTCACCGGTGTTTATTCCGTGGACAATCCGATCCCGATCGAAGCCGATCTGTCGCGCCAATTCAACGCGAGCCGCTCCATCCTGCGCGAGGCAGTGAAAATGCTGACCGCGAAGGGACTGCTGGGCTCGCGGCCAAAAACCGGCACACGCGTGGAGCCCGAAGAGAACTGGAACATGCTCGACCCGGACGTGCTCGGGTGGCTCCTCGAGCGCAAGTTCTCGCCAGCTCTACTGGCGGAATTCACCGAATTCCGCCTGACGATGGAACCCGGCGCGGCGAGCTTGGCGGCTCGCATGGCAGGGGCTGCCGAGCACAGAGCCCTGCGCGACGCCATCGAGCGAATGCGGGCCGCCGACAAGGGCGACGATGACCCATTGGATTCCGACATCGCCTTCCACGTCGCGGTATTGCGCGCAAGCCGCAACAGATTCTACGCTCAACTCACCGGATTCATTTCCACAGCGCTTCGTATCAGTATCCGCACCACGAACCGTTACAAGGGCATGCAGGCCAACGTGGCGGACCACGAGAAAGTGTCCGACGCCATCGTTGCGCGCCAGGCGAGCACGGCCGGGAATGCAATGCGCAAGATCATCCAGGAGGTCATGGATCTCATCAACACGCATGAAGAGCTGCAAACAGGACGCCGGGCAGCGGTTACGCCGGAGCCTCGCCGCAGCCGCTACAGCACGAGGCGCTGAGTTGATAGCACGGGTCCCCGATAGCCCAGTCTCCGATTCCGGCGCACGGCTCGAGCAGTACCCACAGCTCACCTTTCACTCCCAATCGGACGTCGCACCATTCCCGCTGCCGCTCCGCGTCCTCTTGCCGAACATATGAACATGACGCGATCACTTCGGACACGGCTTCTGCGCGATCGCCAGCACGTCCTTCAGCCATTGGGATTGCGGATCGAAGAACCTCTTCAGCAGCGTTATGGTCGCAGAGTTCGGAGTCGGAGTGATCTTCGCCGGATCCATTACGGCTTTGAGCCACACGATGAACGTATCGCGCTGAGCCTGCGTTGCGACCCCGCAAAAATAGCGGTGAAGGCGATCGATCGCGGCCGGCTTCAAATCCGCCTTCTTGTCGCTCACCTTCGTGTATTTATCGCCTGCACCACGCAGTTCCTTCACTGCAGCCGGCCATTTCTCCTTTAGCCCGAGCAGGCTCACCTCGAGCGTCGCCGGCAAGAAGGGGATCGCGGCGATGAGCCCCTCCGTCCAGCCCAACGTCTCGATGCCGCCGAGGTCGTTGTCGATATAGCCCATGACGATCAGATTGTCGACCGTCGACAGCTTCTGCGTTTTGAGCCATGCCTCGAAACCGAGCGCGGTGAGATCATCCTGCCATTTCACCAGCCAGCCGATGGCGTATGCGGCCTGCTGAACATGCTGCATTTCGTGGCGAATGGTGCTGACGGCGGATTCCTTCGGAAAATCGGTGCTACCGAGATGCAGGGCGAGCTTGCCCAGAACCAACGCAACAGTGGGCGGCTTCGCGAGCCGGTCCGTCGGAATGAAGGCGCCGGTGTACTTGCCTGTGCTGTCGACAAAGCCCGTCTCTCCGTCGAACGCCTGCCGGACGTCGTAGTTCAGACCTTTCGCATACGGCTTGCCGACGTGGATTTGATCCGGCGGGTTGACCTCGTTCATGTAAGGCACCATGCCGATGTTGGCCGCCGTCGCGGCCGAGGAGGTCTTAGCGACATCATTGGTGAGACTGGCCCAGTCGCCTGGCGCGAGATCCTTCACGGGGTCGAGATCGTCGCCCCACAACGGCGGCGGCATCTGCGGACCGGGCAGAAAGTTGACTTCGGGATTCTCGATGGCGATGCGCGCGCGCTGCGCGCCCGTGATCTCGCTCGTCGGCGCGCCGCTGATCTTGATAGTGCCTTCGGCAGCGGGCGCCGACTGAGTGAGCTTCCAGGAAATATCGATCGTCACCCGATAGAGCACATCGAGACCTTTCACCAGATAGGTCTCGGCATGAAAGCCCGCCACGATGGCGTCCGGCGCGGCGGTTCTGCCGAATATCGTCGAGGCTTCGCCCGACAGGATCGAAGGGCTCGGATCGTCCATCATCGTCAGCTCGCCGGGCAGGCGCTTCACCGGCGATCCGCCTTCGTAGAACGGCTCGTCGACCGACACACAATCCGCATGCCAGCGGGCTTTGTCGCCGTTCTTCGCGTGGGCCGGATCGGTGCTCATGAAGTACGGCATATCCATGCGCGAGAGATGATCGTAGCGTTTTTTGTACGGCACGCTGCGGGCCTTGCTTTTGCCGGATGCCGGAAAGTTCAGCGTCGCGTCACGCCAGATCATTTGCAGCCACTTCATCTCAGCCGCATCGCTGCCGGTGTAGGTGAGCGCGTACGCGATGGCCGACTTGCCGCCCACATTTGCCTTCACGCCGACCTTCGCGCTCACCACTTTGCCAGCGGCGATCCGGCTGTTCTTCAAATCCACCGCCTTGCCGCCGGACATCGTGAACGGAGTGGGAGTGACCTTCCCGGGAGCCGCGCGCTGGAAGAAACGGATGATCCGCCGCAGCTCGATGCCCTGCGGCTTCAGCCGGTCTTTGCCGAGCGTCGGCCCCAGCACCGCTTCGAGCGTCTCGCGATCCGACGGCGACAGGTCCGACACGGCGCGCCGCACGTCGTCGTTCTTCTTATCCTTCAGTTGTTTCGCGAGCTTTTTTGCGAGACCGGGAAAGTCCGAGATCGGCGCCGCCGGTGCCGCGGACGGCTTCGGTGGTTGCGGCGGTGTGGGCGGCTGCACTCCGCCGGGCGGTGGCGATCCTCCTCCCACGCGATGCTCCTCGTCAGGCCGGCGGGTCTTTCACCTGCAGCGTCTTCGGATCGTATTCGACGGCGAGCGCCGCGATCTGATCCGTCGGCAGAATCTCCATCCATTGAGAAAACACCGGCTGCGTCGTGCCGTCTGCATTGAACCGCACGCCCCCTTGCAGCGGATAGAAGCCGTGCTCGAACACGGCCTCGTTGGGCAGGCTGCCGGCAAAGTGATTGCTGGGATCGGTGGGATCCGCCGGATTGCCCATGATCGGCGTGCGTGCGTTCTCATCGAACTTCTGAATACGCCCGATCAGAAAATTCAGCGCCTCGCTCACCGTGACCGTGTGCTCCGGGGTGGAGATGATCTCCGGCGGATCGTCGGGCGCCGCGTTATAGGCGGCATCCAGACCGTCTGCGCCTTCCACATGCGCCTGTTGCAGCCAATTGAGGGCCGCGGCTTCCTTGCCGATGCGGATCGGAATCACCGCCTTCACCCACGGCGCATTCAAAAACGCGTTGCGCAGATTGTCACCGTCGAGTTGCAACAGCCAGCCGAGCGACGAGCCGAGCTTCGCTGGCGAGCTCTCTTCGGTAATGAAGTAGCTGTCGCGATTGAGCTCTTTCGCGCCACCCCAACTCGTGAGGTTTTCACCTGAAATCGCCGTGCCGCGCGTGGAGCTGCCCGACGTCGTGACAATGCCGGGTATTTTTACCGTGAAATTGCCGAAGGCCTTGGCGACGGAGCGGCCCGCCACATTGGCGGGGGCCGTGGCGGAGGTCGACGTTGTCGTGCCATCGTCTCCCAGTTGCTGCGCGCTTCGGTGCAGCCTCGGCGCCCACCACTCCGGCGCCACGAAATACAGCATGCGGTCGACATCGAAAATCGATCGCACCAGCTCCGAGATCACATGCTTGGACTGGTTGGCGCCCACGCTCATGAGCTGACTGATGAGCGCGCGATAGACCACCGTGCGCTCTTCCTCGCGCAGATCTTCCGCCGGCCGCGGTGTGATGTTACTGGCCAGCTTGATGCGCTCGCGCGCCGCTTCGTAGAACGCTTCCTTGTAACGGCGCGCCTTCTCGTTGTTGTAAGACTGCAGGCGCGAGTTGTACTCCGCGGTCATCGCAGTGCGCACGGCCTGGCTCGGCTCCCAATGCAGAACGGCTTTGAGCGGAATTTGATTCTGGCCGTTCCAGCTCACGTAGTTCAGGTGAATGGTGAATGTCGCGGCACTGCTGCCGTCGCCGGATACGAGGTTACGCACGGAAAGCAACGCATCGGATCCCTGGGGATCGAGGTCAACGGAGCCGAGCGTGTAACCCGGCTGCGAGTACGTCACGTGCTGGTCGAAATCCGCCTGAATGTGCTCGGTGGAGTCGAACAGGCCACCGGATTCGGTTTCGGTACCGTCGGTATATTCATTGCCCGTGTCGTCGGTGTCGATGCCGACGAAGGGAATCGAAATACTGACTTCCTGAGACTGGGACGTCGGGATCGCCGGCGCCTCCGGCTGCACCAGATCGCTCAGATCCGGCGGCTGCCCGATATGCACGAGCTTCGCGATGCCGAGGTCGCGCCCCGCGTCGTCCACGAACGTGTGCCAACACAGTGAGACCCCGATGTCCTGCACCTGGACGCCGACCTTGCGCATCTTGCGCCGCAGCTCGTAGTTCACGAGCTTTTCCGTCGTGTTCTGGATGACATAGCGCTTGCTGGAGGTGTCGGTCGTTTCGGTCGAGGTCTTGAAGGTCGTCTTGAAGTTGCGCTTGATCTCGCTGGACAGCTTCTCGCTCTGCTGGCGCATCTGCTTGTGCGTCGTCTCGCGCGAGGTTTCCTGGGTCTTGTCCAGGGACAGATTGGCTGTAGCGGTGTCAGAGAAAATCGGCGCCGAATACGAGGCGGTGTTCGAGAAGCCGAACTTGATGTTGTCGCGGTTATCTTCTTTCACAGCATCCGCGATGTCGTCCTGCGTGGTGAGGTCGCTTTCGGACTTGACCGTCGTTTCGACCGACTGCTCGATCGTCTTCTCGGTGAGCGTGCGCCGCGTGGAAATCTCGATCAGCTCCACCGTGCCGCCGGGGCTCAGCCACACGTGGCCCACAGGCGGCCCGAGAAACGAATCGAACTCGAAGAAATACTCGCGGTACAGATGAATGATGCCAATGGGCGAAAGAATTGCTTCGTACTCGTTCTTGCCGAAGCTCAGCAACGGATCGGCCAGCGTGGCGGCCAAGAGCAGCGCCGAAGGTGGGCTGCCGAAAAACAGCGGCCCGAGGCTCGACGGCGTGTTTTTCGTAAGATACAGCAGGTAGCCCGCCACTTTGCTCTCACGAGCAAACAACTCCTGCACGATGGTTTGAGCATCGCTGCCGGCGTAGGCCTTCGTGAACGCTTCGACATACGTCTGCAGATCCGGAAACTTCGCAAGCTCGCCGCCTGTGACGATGCTCTGGAATTTCTTCAGCAGCTCGTTGACGTGATCGGTGGTGACCACCGTCGTCCAGTCGTCAGGCGCTTTGTTGCCCAGCTCTGCGGCGAGCAAGCGCGCGATGCCGCTATCGATGGTCGACGAGATGCGCGGCGCGAGAGCGAGCTCCAGATCGAGCGGCTCGAGTTGCGTGACGGTGATCGTCGACGCCGCGGCGCCCGCGATCGCTGTGCCCACCGCCCCTGCGGAGAGCTTCACCTCCACGGGCGCGCGTGCGTTCGCGAGCGCACGCGCTGCGAGCTCGTTATAGAGCGACGTACGGTATTTCTCGTATCGCTGGGCGATGCGCTTCGATTTCCAGCCGAGCAGCGGCTGATAGATGCCGAACACTTCGCTCGCATACGGCAGAATGCCCTTGAAGTCGTCGAATGAGCTCATCAGCAGACCCCCCCGCCATCGCCCCACCCGTCTGAACCCTGAACATTCCGGCACCGACACGCATCACGGGCCCCAGCCAGCGTGTTTGCACCTTCCACCGCATCCTACTGCACCTGGTTCGGCAGTGCTTCGATATAAGCGGATTCCGCAACTCCTCTTGGCGCGACCGTGATGCGCGTTGCCGCGATGAAATCCTCAAAGAGCTGATCGCCATATCCTGAGGCGCAACTGCCGCTGGCGCGTGATCTCACTCCTTGGCTCCCTGGCGTGCATGCAGCGCGGGAATGCGCGTCGCAGCTCCGCCACGCCATTTTTCTCATACTCCCAGCACGATTGGTCCAACGGACCTGCCGAAATTGGCCCTACCCCCCAGACCAATCGAGACAGTACGATCGACATCGCGTCCTCGAAGCGCCGGAACGCCCAGTCAGTCACGTTTCCCCCAAAAGACCCGAGGCCGCGATCTTTCGAACACCATTCTGAGGGTGACAACACGTGTGGGGACGATCCAGGACGACCAGTGATGCCTCGAGCAAACTCAACGAGCAGCAGCCGGCGGCAGCGCTGTTCGCGATCGGAATGATCGGCATCGGTACGCTCGGTATCGTATTTCGCGATTTTGCCTTTGACTGGCAGCCCGTGCCGGCATTTCATCCCGGACGCGAAGCGCTTGCGGTGGTCTGTGGGCTGTTCATGATTGCGACGGGCGTGGCATTGCTCCTTCCCGCAACGATCGCCGTCGCCACTCGCGCTCTCCTGCCATTTCTGCTGCTATGGCTGTGTCTGAAGATCCCGGCGGTGTGGGCTGCTCCGGGAATCGAGGGTGTCTGGATCGGATTCGGAGAAATCGGAATGCTGCTCGCGGGCGGATGGGTATTGTTTGCGCGCCTGTCCGACCTCGACAAATCGGCTGCCGCCAGTCACCTGACAGGACAGCGGGGCATCCGGATCGCCCAGATCATCTTCGGACTTGCCGTGATTCCGGTCGGACTCGGACATCTCTTCTACGCCGCAGCCACGACCACCCTCGTTCCGTCCTGGCTGCCGTTTCGCCCTGGCTTGGCATTTCTGAGCGGTGTTGGACAGATCGTCTGTGGCCTGGCATTACTGTTCGCGTTTTTCCCCCGCGTGGCTGCCCTCATCGAGACGGCCATGGTGACTCTGTTCGCCTTCCTCGTCTGGGGCCCGGACAGTTGGATTGCCACCACCGCGAAGTTGCCTGGAACACCGCCCGGCGCGCGGTTTCCTTTGACAGCGTTTCTCATCACGTGGCTCGTTGGCGCCTCGGCCCTGCTGATCGCCACCAACAGCGCGAAGTCCCCGACACCGCGCCCGATCCGCGGCTGAGCCCCATCACCACCCGATCGCCACGCTCGAGCGCTGCGTTTCAGCCGCCTGGCCCCCAAAGACCCTCGTCACGGGCAACGACATACAGTGTCAGTCATTGCCGACAGTTGTGCTGGGCATAGATCCTGGGCAATCTTTCGTGACCAACATGTTTGTTGCGTCAGGCACCGAGAAATATAACGTACACCGCCGGCCCTCATTCACGCCATTCGACACGACCCGCGGCGGCCATCTGATGCTCAACCTGTTGCCACAATCCGGCGAGTTGCAGGACTTCCCGCGGTTCTGCGCCGGACGGTTCTGGCCAAATCTCACTTACGCGTGCGCATGACATGGATCAGGCTCAGGACGACCAAAACCCGACCGAGACATTCCCCGATATCGCCGGCTTGGGCCGTGCTCTGGCCGAAGCGAACAGCATCGTGGAGTACCTGCAGCAACATGCACAGGAGCTGCAGCGCCGTGCGTACCTGGACGGCTACGCGGCAGGTTATGAGTGCGCTCAGGCCGAAATCGTGAGCCACGGGCTGGATGCGCACACCAAGTCGCGTGAGTTCGTGGACTCCGCACAACAGCACATCGTCAGCATGGCCGTCGCCAGTCTGGAAATCGTGGCCTCCAGGTTGGGCTCCGCCACCATGGTGACCGCGATGTTGACCGATGCGCTGGAGGGCATCAAAACAGAGCGACAGCTCAAGATCAGCGTGAGCCGGGGTGCCGCGAAGGCGACGCGAGAGATGCTCGCCCGATGGCAAGGCGAACATCCTGGCATCGACGTACGGGTGATGGTGGATCCAACCCTGGAGCCCTTCGGTTGCGAAGTCGAGTCCGAGCTGGGTCGCCTCACCATGGGGCTTCGCAAACATACCGAGGTTCTGCGCGAGGAGCCGGGCGCGGAAACCTTGGTCCGGGTCGTGAAACCGGCCGCTACCGCGCAAACGGCAGCGACCGATTGAGAGGCGTTACGCTGAAGACAGCGTCTCAACGGGCGAAAGATCTTATACGCTTCATTATATGAAGCGTAAATCAGTGATTTGCGCTTCTCCCCGTGGTCGCGACTGCCTTGATATCCGGCGGACCGGACGCCGCGCAGATCGAGTGAATAGCTTCCCGGCGGAGCTCTCGCCGCCCCACACCTACATCAACTTATCCAGCGTGATCGGCAATTCCCGCACACGCCGACCCGTCGCATTGAACACCGCATTCGCCACGGCCGCCCCCGCCCCCGTGATTCCGATCTCCCCGATGCCCCGCACGCCATTGGGACTGCGTGGATCGGGAATGTCATTCCATATCACTTCAATTCGCGGCACATCCAGGTGCACCGGCACGTGATACTCCGCCATCGAAGGATTCATGATGCGCCCGGTGCGCTCGTCGAATAGCGTCCCCTCGGTCAGCGCAAGACCAATCCCCATGATGATCCCCCCGCGGAACTGACTTGCTGCCGTCAGTGGGTTGAGGATACGTCCCGTATCGAAGGACCCCAGCCAACGCACAACCCGTGTCTCACCCGTGACGACATTCACCCGCACTTCACAGAACTGCGCTCCATACGAGTGCATCGAGAACTTCTCCACCTCTTCTGGCGGCGGCGCCGATGCATCAGCCTCCACGGCATCCTGACCCGCCCGCGCCAGAATGGCGGCGTAGCTTTCAAACCGAGTCGGATCATTGCGCGCGGCAAGCCCCTGATTGCGGGGTTGCACCTCCTCCAGCGCGAGTCCTGACAACGGTGACCGACCTGCCACGGCCGGTGACCCACGGGCTGGGGCAACGCCACCTTCATTAGCCAGTTTCAACAGCGCTTGCACCAACCTGTCCCGCGCAGCCCTCACGGCCGCCCCGATCGTCGCGCTCTGGGATGAACCACCGGCAACCGTGCCTGTTGGAAACCGCGAATCGCCATATTCGAACTTCACACACTCGACGGGCAGAGCCAGAAGCTCCGCGGCCAACTGCGCTTGTACGGTTGCGGTCCCCATTCCCATCTCGTGGCTACCCATTTGAACCAACGCCTGCCCATCCGAGGACAAACGGATCCGCGCGGCTCCTCCGGGCATGCGGTAGTAAGGATAGGTCGCCGTGGCAACCCCACAGCCAATCAGCCAGTCACCTTCACGCCTGGAGCGCGGAACAGGATTGCGCTCAGTCCATCCGAAGCGTTCGGCGCCGCGCCGGTACGCCTCGATCAAACCGCGCTGCGAAAACGCCTTTCCCGAGGTCGGGTCGCGCTTCGGCTCGATGCGTGCGCGCAGCTCGATCGGATCTGATCCGAGCTCATGCGCCAGCTCATCGATGGCCGACTCCAATGCAAACGTGCCAACAGACTCTCCCGGCGCCCGCATGAACGTATTGGCGACCATGTCGATCTCGACAACCTTCTGCGAAAGCAACAAGGCCTCCGCCGCATACAAATGCCGCGCCGGAAACGTGAACTGCTCGGGGCAGTTATTGTGCGAGGTCATGCCGGCGTTGCCCGTATGAATCAGCGCTCTGAGCGTCCCATCCCGACTCGCGCCGAGCGCGACCCGTTGCTCGGTGAGTGTACGGCCGCCCGTCACCCGAAATACGCCCTCGCGCGAAAGCACCATGCGCACCGCGCGGCCGGACATCTTCGCGGCGGTGATGGCCAGGATGTGATGGTCCCAGATCATTTTGTTGCCAAAGCCGCCACCGACAAACGGTGACAACACGCGCACTTTCTCCGGGGGCAAACCGAAGACCTGCGCAAACGTGGCCTGGGTCAGATGCACCATCTGGGTCGTGTCGTGAACGATGAGGGAATCGCCCTCCCACGCGCAAGTCAGCGCGTGAAGCTCGATGGCAGCGTGGTTGTACCGGGGCGTGCGATAGACATGGTCGACGCGTACCTCAGAGGCAGCGAGCGCTCCCTCCGCGTCGCCGATTTCAACCGTCGGCGGCTCACCGAGAATGTCCTTGGGCGGCTTGGCTCTTTCGGGCGCCAGCGTCAGCCTCGCAGGCTCCTGCGCATAGCTTACCCGGATCAACCCCGCGGCATAGTCAGCCTGCTCCTGTGTCTCAGCGAGGACCAGCGCGACCGGCTGGCCGTTCCAATGGACTCTCGCATCCCTCATCGGAGTCAGGATGCTCATCGCCGCGCCCTTTGGAAACGTAGTCACGTCACCCATTTTGGGAGCATTCTGGTGCGAGAGTACCAACAGTACTCCCGGCGCGGCCTGCGCTTCGGAGGTGTCAATCGATGTAACGCGCCCCCTCGCGATCCTGCTGCAAACCAACGCAGCGTAAGCCAGATTCCGGAAGGGAACTTCGGCTGCGAAGCGTGCCTGGCCCCGCACCTTCAACACTCCGTCCACGCGCGGTAGCGGCCGTCCAACCGAGCTGACGACCTCATCTTGTTCCAGCCCCGCGCGCCCGAGATCACCGCGAGTACCCTCCGTTCGAGGAGAACCGCCTCGCCCGCCCACACCGGTCCGGGCCTTCCCGCGCGAGCCTGTACCCACATTCTGTTGCCGACCACTCATACGTCCTCCCGACCATTTCCATTTGCATGGCCATGGGCGCCGCTCGGAGCACCGCGCCCCTCAGCACCGATCAACTCGCGCAGGCCCGTTACCATCAGTCGCCTGGCAAGCTCGATCTTGAAGGCGTTGTGCTCCAGACCTCGCGCATCCCGGAGCTCCACATCGGCCGCGGAGGAGAAGCTCGCCTCGGTCGCAGGCGCACCCCGCAACGCCGCCTCCGCTTTGCGTGCCCGCCAGGGCTTATGTGCCACGCCCCCCAACGCCAACCGAACATCCCTGACCGTGCCGTCGTCGCCGACATCGATCGCTGCCGCAATGGAAACCAAGGCAAACGCATAACTCGCCCGGTCACGCACTTTCAGATAGCTCGAACGGGCCGCAAACGAGCAAGCCGGAATCTCCACCGCCGTAATGAGCTCTCCCGGTGCCAACTCGGTCTCGACATGCGGCGTATCTCCGGGCAACCGATGCAGCTCATTGATATTCAACACGCGTGGTCCGTTCGCGCTCTCCAGATGGACGACAGCATCCAAGGCTGCAAGCGCCACGCACATGTCCGAAGGATGTGTTGCCACACATCCTGACGAAGTACCCAGGATCGCGTGAATTCTGTTGAAGCCCTCGAGTGCGTCACAACCCATGCCGGGTGTTCGCTTGTTGCAACGAGAGGCCTCATCGTAGAAGTAGTAGCAGCGCGTACGCTGCATGATGTTGCCGGCGACTGTCGCCATGTTTCGGATCTGCCCGGACGCACCATTCAATATCGCACGGGCCAGCATGGGAAAACGCGCGCGCACATTCCAGTCCGCCGCGACCGCTGTATTCCGGGCTTCCGCGCCGATGAGAATACTCCCGTCCTCCCGAGCCACGATCTGTTGAGAGAGGCCGGTCACATCAACCAGCGAGCGCGGACTCTCGATCGTCTCCCTCATCAAATCCACCAGGTTCGTTCCCCCGCCGAGGAAACGGACTTCCGATCGCCCGCCGGCCAGCCGCACGGCTTCCGCGGAATCCCGCGCACGTGAATATTCGAACGGCATCATCGCCCACCCTCCTGTGCTGTCGCGGCACCTGGGCGCAGAGCGTCCTGAGCCGGCTGCTGGGTCACGAGCGTTGTCTCGATCGCATCAATGATGCCGTTGTAAGCACCGCAACGGCACAGGTTCCCACTCATCCGCTCACGCAACTCAGCGTGCGTCAGGTCGAACTTCGGTGCACACAGATGTTGGGTGAGTGCACTCGGAACGCCACGCCTGGCCTCGTCCACCATTGCAATGGCAGAGCATATTTGCCCCGGCGTGCAATAGCCGCATTGAAACCCATCGTGCTCGATGAAGGCCCGCTGCAATGGATGCAACTCCGATTCCGCTGACAGCCCTTCCACGGTCGTGATCTCCCGCCCTTCGTACTGCACAGCCAGAGCGAGGCACGAGTTGATTCGCACACCCTCCACCAGAACAGTACAGGCTCCGCACGCGCCCTGATCACAACCTTTCTTCGTGCCCGTCAGACGCAGACGCTCGCGAAGCAGCTCCAGGAGCGAGATCCGCGGATCGACCGTGAGCTCGTGCGAGCGCCCGTTGATCTTGAAATTCATGCAGCCCTCCGTCCCGCAAGAAGCCTTGGTTGAAACAGGGAGAGTCCGCAATCCACGTACCCGCGCACTCCGTCAGCGCCCGCGAAGTGGTTCCGAGCCCGCTCCACCTGACAGCGCCGGGACCCTGACGGGCCTGGTGCGGCCTTTGATCTGACATCACGGTTGGGGCTCACCCTAACGTGATCGAGCGTCGAGTCTGCTCGCACAGGCCCGCCAGAAATACCCAGACAGGCAGGGTTGCGATGTCCGGACGCCAGTCGGTTTTCGTCCGGGAGAGGATCAAGCCTTGGGAGAAACGCTGGCGAATCGCCTGGCGCGCGCCGGCCAGACCCGTTGAATTGTCGCCCTTGACCTCCACAGGAAGCCGCTCACGCTCGAGGTCCGTAACGCGCGGGACGACAAAATCAACTTCCCGATCGCCGCTCGAGCGCCAGTATCCTATCGAGCCGGACCCCCTATTTCGAATGTAAATATAAGAAATGGGGGGTCCTATTGGAATGACTACGGGGTTCTCGCCGCCCAGCCCGAGTCGGGCACCGGCGAATCTAGTGAACGACCACACGCACCCGATCCAGGTTCTGAATCCGGGCGAACGGCGTACCGGCGTCGCCTTGCCGTTGCGAAACCGCGCGTAACGCCGGGAAATAGGTGCCGGGTTGCAAGAATGTGTGAGTCCGGCTCACGGTCATGCGCGCCATGGGGCGCTTCGCCACGGGCTCCCCTTCGGCAAACTTCCCCGAGCCATCGAAGTCCCACTCCGTACTGACGATCTTGCCCGTTTGCGGCGGCACTGCAACGATGGCCGAGAACTCCACCGGCTCCCCAACTTTCACGTCCACCCGTTTGCCGCCATTGACCTTCAGAGCGATCACCGGCTGAATCCCTTTGCGCTCCGCGGCCGTCGCCGGCACCGCGACTTGCCCGTCGGTGATGGTGTACACGGTGTTTGCCGGTGGCGCCACGCCCTTCTCGACCCACGCGGAGACATCGCGCAGCGCCTGCTGCACGACGCCCAGATAGGTAACAGTCCGAGTGGCATCCTCGGCCTGTCCCGGCTCATCGCCGTGGAGAGCGTGATCGGTGTACCACACACGGAAGTGATTGTCGGTCTCCCCGCCCAAGTGCTCGCGCACGCGCTCCCGGTACCAATCCGCCTGCCAGGGCATTGCCTCGCGATCCCACAGAGACTCGCAAACAATCATCTTGCCTTCGAACTGACCGGTTTCCAGCGACCCGGCGGTGGCCATGACAAAATCCGGCCCGATCAATCGCGGACGCTGCGGATATGACGGTGTGCCGTCGGGCTTGCGGAACTGATCCCAAACCTTGAAGTCCGGGCCCGGGACCTGGTGCCGGTGGTAGGTTTCCATCGCGAGGAAGTTAGAATTGTCGACCGTCACCGGGTCTCCCGCGGCGACTTGGGCCGCTACGCTGGAATCCGCCACCCCCAATACAACAATGTCACCGACAATTCGCGCCAGCGGCAGCCGCTTGTCCTTCGCGGCTCCACTGTGCACGATGAGATCACCGCCCAGGAAATACGTCGTCGGCGGCGTACTGGTCAGTCGATAAGCAACAACGCGTTGCCCCTCCGCGCCCTCCGGGACTTTGAAAGCCATGTCCACCCCGCCCCGATTGGCTTCGCTCGAAGCATCGATGTTGATCCGCTGCCGCACCGCTTCGGCTGCGGTGAGCGGCATCCCAACGGCAAGTTTCTCGCCCACGCCGGGATTGTCCGTCAACGGTTGCTTTCAGGCATGGACGAGCCTCCACCATTTAAAACACTCCCCAGTCCCGTGGAAGCAGTCATGATGCCTGCTTCGCACAGCCCGACTCCGATCCCCTAATTGTCAAGCGCTTTACGATAATCTATGATCTTCCTGGATTTATATTGATTGATGTTGAGCGACAGCCGCTGCGTGCGGAAAATGAGCTCAAAACTCGATAAAGGAGCTGACTGTGCGAGAACGAGCCGCGTGGCCCCTGATTGCTTTCTCAATGAGCGCCGTGGCAACTGCGATAGGCGCCACCCCAGAACCCTACCGTCTCGAAAAGACGCACGTCGATCTCCTGTTCTCCATCAACCACGCCGGATTTACTCAGAAGCACGGCTCGTTTCGTGATCTCGATGCAACACTGCAATATGACCCGCGCCGCCCTGACCAGAGCCAGATTTCGGTTACGGTAGAAACAGCGTCCTTGGACACAGGGGATGGCAAAAGAGACCGGGATGTCAAAAGTCCTCAATTCCTCGATGTCGAGAAATATCCTCAAATGCGTTTTGTCTCGACCAAAGTTACTCCGGGACCGAACGGGACGCTTCTGGTCGAGGGCAATCTGACACTGCACGGGGTCACGAAGCCGTTCACTCTTCGCACGACGCTCAACAAAGACGCCCCCAGTCCTTTCGACAAGCGTCCAACACTGGGATTCAGCGCCACCGGCTCTCTCAGGCGCAGCGACTTCGGTATCTCGACCTACCTACCGTTGATCGGCGATGAGGTGAGTATCCAGATCGATGCGGAGTTCAATCAGAAAACGGGAGGTTAGACGGTCGTAGCTCAACGACAGACCAATCCTCGGCCCGTTCGATGCAGCATGGCCAACACAGCAGCGGTCTGGTCCAGCCACGGCATCTGCACAGGGCACGGGCGCGAATGGCCGCGAGCGGCGGTGAGGATTGATAGGGTCATGTTCTTCCAGGCAGCCCTCTCCTCTTCCCCGTGGCAGGCTTGTTGGAGGGGACGATGCCTGTCTGCGTTCACTTCAGAAGTTGTAATGAACCGTTCCACCGATCTCCCGATTCTCGGTGACGGTACCGATGCGCAATCCGGAAGGGACACCATAAATGGTCCACGGCCCCCCATCTGTATCCTGCACGACTTTGTTGAAGACGTTCTTGGCCCACAGGCTCACATCCCAACGATGATCGGGTGTGGCCACGCCGATATAGGTATTGACTCGCGTATAGCCCGGGAACCAGCGTGCGGTTTGCGGGAAGTAGTTCTTGTCGCCGTCGGTCAGATTGGCTCGGATATATTCGGTAAACCCTCCGAAATGGAAGGTGTAGTGGGTCATCGCACTGATACTCGTTTTCGGCAGGGAGCCGAGGGTCGTGTTCGAATGACACTCACTCACATATTTCCCCTGCTGCACCTTCGGAGTTCCATTGACATCGGGAACGCCGTCGCCGTTGTAGTCGTTGCAGGGAACCAGCGCATTCGCAAAGTGCGCATCGGTGTAGGTATAAATCAGCTCCAGCGTCCAGTCGTCGGTGACCCATGCGTGCAGCTCGGCCTCGATGCCCTTGCTGATCGCATCCGCATTGGCGAACATCGTGCCGAAGCACTGCGGGCCGGCCGGCGTCCCGTCCGTGGTGCCATAAGCCATGCCGGCCGCGTTGGGCACACCGGTGCAGGCGATGTTGAACTGCGAGGCGATATAGCCATCATATTTCTGACTGAAGTAGTCAATGTTGAAGGTCAAGCGACGCTCGAACCACTGCGACTTGATGCCCACTTCCCAGGTCTTTGAATGCTCGTCGCCGAAGTTTCCGAAGCTCGCCGGGATTGCGGCTTGGGGAGAAGCATTGGCATTGCCCGACCCGGGCCGGAATGAAGTGCCGTAGGACACATAGCCCATCAGGTCTTTGATGAACTGGTGCTGATAGCTCGCGTTGCCGGTCGTGGCCTGGTAGACGTTCTCCTGTCCTACCGTCAGGGCCTCGACCTTGATTCTCGAATAGCGCAAACCCAGCTCCACGCTGTCTTTGTCGGTCAGGTTGACGCGCTGGTTCGTGAATACGCCGAGGTCCTTGGTATCGGTGCGCCTGTCGTTACTGAACAGGGGTGGGAAGTGGGTGGCGGTATCCAGCCGGTTGTTGGCGGTGAAGA
>Ga0105240_10007126_pt1 | contig 16291 bp, 12 predicted proteins | sample KBSC54metaG_FD_80426 | JGI IMG/M metagenome (GOLD analysis project Ga0105240, IMG submission 80426) | Corn rhizosphere microbial communities from Kellogg Biological Station, Michigan, USA - KBS C5-4 metaG | ecosystem: Host-associated > Plants > Roots > Rhizosphere > Soil | place: Michigan, USA... | reverse complement strand
GGCTGGCTCGGCTCGGCGCGGCGGCGAAGAACCCCGCCAGCGCCGACAGGAACGAGAAGGCCGACCAGGCGAACAGCAGGCCGACCGTCGCCAGGATGACCGGGTCCAGCGGGCCGATGTCATCGCGGGCCAGCAGCTGGTAGACGGGAATGAGGGCGGCGCCGGTCAAGATGGCTGTGGCCAAGATCAAGCCGCCCAATCTCAGGCTGGCGTCAGAAGCGGGCCGTAGCGCCGCATCGGGTGCGGTCCGCAGGCACTGGTCCGGCATATGGAGCGGCGCTTCGGCCGGAAGATCGTCGAAGAACTCGGCAATCCACCGGCGTCGTCGCTCCGGCGCATGGGAAGTCCTGGCCTGCGCGAACATGGAACTCTTCGGCTACTTCACAGATCAGCGCCTGCCGCTGGCCAGGACCGAGCGACGACCCACGGTACGACTCACGCGCAAGTCGACCATCAGCCCGAAAATGGGGTAAATTGACGACGGAAATTTGCCGCGCGGACACGATGTTTCCCAATCGGCGCCAAGGCTTAGCTGTTGAACAGCTGGTAGCTCCAGGTTTCCGTAAGGGCGCCGCCGCCCCGGCGCAGGAAGGCCCTGAGGTCGGCCGAATCCGGGTCGGTGACCGCCGCCTCGATCATCAGCCGCCAGAGCGACGTGTCCACGACCGGGTAGGCGACCGCGCTCTCGATCCGGCCTCGCTGGATCTCGACCACAGGCTCGACGCCGCTCTGCCGGTCGAGCCCGGCAAGCCCCGGCCCGTCGAAGTCGACCACCAGCTTGCGGACACCGGCGATGGGCGGCGACCCTGGGCGTCCGCCGGGGCCGATCCGCGTCGACACCGCCCGCGCCACCCCGAGCGGGGCGGGCTCCTGGTCGCACCAGTGCAGCCGGTAGCGCCACGACTGCGCATCGCCGGCCCGCACGGGCGCCGCGGGCGTCCAGAAGGCCACGACGTTGTCGTCGGTTTCGCGCATGGTCGGGATCTCGACCAGCTCCACCGATCCGCGGCCCCAGTCGCCGAGGGGCTCGACCCAGGCGCTCGGCCGCTTGTCGTAGAAGGCGCCGTCGTCCTCGTAATGATCGAACGCGCGGTCGCGCTGCATCAGGCCGAAACCCTTGGGGGCGCTGTCGGCGAAGCTGTTGGTCACCACCCGGGGCGGATCGTCCAGCGGCCGCCAGATGCGCTCGCCGGCGCCGGTCCAGACGGCCAGGCCGTCCGAGTCGTGGATCTCCGGCCGCCAGTCGCGCGCCGGCGGCGGGTCGTTCTCGCCGTACCAGAACATGCTGGTCAGCGGCGCTACGCCCAGCCGCTCCACCGGCCGGCGGAAGAACAGGACGCACTCGATCTCCTGCACCAGGCCGCCGGGCCCGCGCTGGTTGCCGATCCGGTAGGCGCCCGTCACTTCTGCGGCGTCGAGCAGGGCGTAGGCCGTCGGACCGCCCCCGGGCTGGCGTTCCAGCCAGAACTCGCTGAACCGCGGGAACGACTCCGGGCCGGGACCCCCGGCGTTGATGGCCAGGCCGCGCACGCTGAGACCGTACTGGTTGAACGGGTCGGCGCTGCGGAAATAGGAGGCGCCCTGGAACGCCAGCCAGTCGGTCCGGCCGTCGGCGTTCATCACGCGGAAGCCGGAGAACCCCGGCGCCGCCGCCAGCGCCGCCGCCACCGCCGGATCGGGCGCCGCGAACATTGACGGCTGGAACAGCACCTCCCGCGCCTGACCGCCTTCCACGGCGTGGATGCGTGTCGCCTGGTTGGCGTGTCGCCCCAACGGAAAGAACCGCACTGCGGCGCCGGGCGCGTCGCCCCAAAGCGTCACACCGGGCTGGAACGAGACGCCGGACATGGCGTCGTAGTCGAGACCGTGACCGCGGGGTGGCGTCGGCGGTGGGGCGTAGGGGCGGGCCGCGAGCGCCGCGGCTGCCTGCTTCAGCCGATCGAACGAGAACGGAACCGGCCGCCCGAGCGCCGGTCCCGCGCCGCCCGCCGGCTGGCCGGCTGCGTAGACCGGAGCCGCTGCGAGGCCCGCCGCCACAACGCGCCGTGAAAGCCAGGGACCTCGGTTCGCCAAGACACCTCCGCCACCCCCCGGCCGCGCCGCCCGTCTAGGCGCCCGCGTGCCTGAGGGCAACCTTGGGTGAATTCTGCGGCGCGACCTTGCGTCCTTCGAGACGGCCGCTGCGCGGCCTCCTCAGGATGACGAAGATGTTGAGCTGCAAAGGTTTTCGTCATGGTGGGGAGCGCCCGGAGGGCGGGTCTCGAACCACGCACGATGTCTCGCCAGGCGGGACGACGTTGTCACCCGAACACCGCCCGCCAGAAGTCTCGGTGGATCGCCGGCGGGTCGGGGCTGACGAGGCTGGTCTGGGTCAGCAGGATCGCCGTCGTCCCCGACGCCGGGTCGGCCACCCATGACGTGCCCGAGCCGCCGTTCCAGCCGTAGGCGCCGGCCGGCGCGCCGGCCGCCGTCGTGCGCAGCGCCACCGCGAGGCCGTAGCCCCAGCCATGGTCCGGCCCCAGGATCGCCACGCCGCCCTCCCGCTGCGCCGCCGTCAGGTGGTCGGTGGTCATGGCCGCCACCGACGCCTCGCGAAGCAGCCGCCGGCCGCCCGCGACTCCGCCGTCCAGCAGGAACCGCGAGAAGCGATGCAGGTCGTCCACCGTCGAGACCAGCCCCGCATCCGCCGCCGGGAACGCCGGCGGCTCGGCCCAGCGGCTGTGGGCCGGATCGTCGGTCAGCCGCAGCCCGTCCGGACCGGGGAAATACGCCGCCGGCAGCCGGTCGCGCTTGCCCGGCGGTACGTGGAACGCCGTGTCCGGCATCCCCAGCGGCTCGAAGATGCGCTCGCGCATCAGCTCCGGCAGCGGCCGCCCGGCGGCGCGGGCGAGCAGCACGCCCAGCACGCTGGAGCCGGTGGTGTACATCCAGGCCTCGCCGGGCTGCGCCATCAGCGGCAGGGTCGCCAGCCGGCGCATCCACTCGGCCGGACCGAACGGCAGGGCGGGATCGGGCGGGCCGAACGCGGTCTCGATCCCGGCCTCGGCGATCGCCCGCTGGATCGGCCAGGCGCCCGGCGGCGCGAACACGATCCCCCAGCCCAGGCGGAAGGTCAGCAGGTCCTCCACGGTGATGGACCGGTTCGCCGGGACGGTGTCGGCAACCGGTCCGTCGATCCGCCGCAGCACCCGCCGGTCCGCCAGCTCCGGCAGCCACCGTTCCGCCGGCGCGTCCAGGGCGATCGTCCCGTCCTCGACCAGCATCAGCGCCAGGGCGGCTGCGATCGGCTTGGTCACCGAGGCGATCCGGAAGATGGTGTCCCGCCGCATTGGCGCGCCGCCGCCTTCGGCCGCGGCGCCGGCCACGATCGCGTGCGCCTCGCCGCCTCGCCCGATCAGCGCCACCGCGCCGGGCGTGTGCCCGGCGGCGACGTGGGCCTCGATGGCGCGCCGGGCATTGTCGATGGTCTCGTCCGCGATCCTGCTCATGAGGCCTCCTCTTGCCACCCAAGGACGTCCCGCCTGCGAACGCACCGACAGCCGGTGGCAGGCTTCCCCCAAAATCCGCTCATCCGGCGAAAGCCGGGACGCACGCTTTTTCCACCCCCAAGCACGCCAAGGTCGCCAAGGGGGCTTGGCGTACTTGGCGACCTTGGCGGTTCCACACCTATGTTCGAACTGGGTCCCGGCTTTCGCCGGGATGAGCGGAATTGCGGGGTCAGGGGAGTTCCGCGATTGCCTGCAACGCCTCCCACTGCGCGTCCGGCTCCAGCGCCGTGATCCGCGGCCAGTCCGGGGTCTGGTTGCGGAGCCAGGTCAGCTGGCGCTTGGCGTAGCGTCGGGTCTGTTGCTGCGCCCGCGCCAGCGCCTCGGCCAGGCTGGCCCGCCCGGCCAGGTGCTCCCCGATTTCGCGCACCCCCACCGCCTTCATCGCCGGCAGCGAGGGCGACAGGTCCCGCGCCAGCAGCGCCCGCACCTCCGCCACCGCGCCATCCGCCAGCATCGCCGCCAGCCGGGCGTCACAGCGGGCGTAGAGCGCCTCGCGCGGCGGCTCCAGCACCACGCCCGCCCAGCTTCCGGTCGCCAGCGCCGGCGCGGTCGCCCGCCTCAGTGCGCTCAGCGGCGCGCCGGCCGTCGCCGCCACCTCGTAGAGCCGCACGAGCCGCTGGCGGTCGCCCGGCGAGATGCGCCCCACGTCCGGGTCGAGCTCCGCCGCCCGGCGCCGGAACTCCGCCTCGCCCACCGCATCGTACAGCGCCTCGGCCTCCCGCCGCGCCGCAGCCGGGATCGGCGGCGCGTCCGCCAGGCCTTTCGTCAGCGCCGCGAAGTAGAGCCCCGTCCCGCCGACAACCACCGCCGTCCGCCCGCGCGCCGCGATGTCCGTCAGCACCGGCAGCGCCGCCCGCAGCCAGCGCCCCACCGACCAGCCGTCGGCGGCGTCGGCGACCCCGAACAGGTGGTGCGGCGCGGCCGCCTCGTCCTGCGCGGACGGACGGGCCGTCAGGACCCGCAGGTCCCGATAGAGTTGCATGGAATCCGCATTGACGATCTCACCGCGGGCAGCACGGGCCAGGGCGAGCGCCAGGGAGGTTTTGCCGCTTGCCGTGGGGCCGGTGATCAGCCAGATGCGGGGCGGAACGCCCTGAGGGTCCATGCGGATAGTCCTGACCGTCGTTGCGCCGGACCCTGACGTCCTGCACGAAGCCCTGCCCGGCGCGCTGGATGCGGTCGCAAACGCGGGCGCGGCGGTCAAGGAGACCGACGTGCTCGGCCCAGGCGCCTTCGACGTGTTCGTCGAGCACAACGACCACACCATCGTGCGCGCCGCCGCCCAGCGCGGGCTGCAGCCCTGGCCCGTCGATTTCTGCGCCCAGCCCGTCGAACACCGCCGCAAGAAGCTGCTGGTGGCCGACATGGACTCCACCATCATCGGCTGCGAGTGCCTGGACGAACTGGCCGACCTGGCCGGCATCGGCCGCGAGGTGGCGGCCATCACCGAGCGGGCCATGCGCGGCGAACTGGAATTCGAGCAGGCGCTGCGCGAGCGGGTGGCGATGATCGCCGGCCTGCCGCTGGACGACCTGCAGCGCTGCTACGACGAGCGGGTGCGGCTGAACCCCGGCGCCCGCACCCTGGCCTCCACCATGGCCGCCAACGGCGCCCGCTGCGTGCTGGTCAGCGGCGGCTTCGACTTCTTCACCACCCGCGTCGCTCACGCCGCCGGCTTCCACACCTCCTGGGCCAACAGGCTGATCGACGACGGCGAGGCCCTGACCGGCCGGGTGGCCGAGCCGATCCTCGGCCGCGAGGCCAAGCTCTCCACCCTGAAGGCCGAGGCGGGCGGGGCGGACGTGGCCATGGTCGAGACCCTCGCCGTCGGCGACGGCGCCAACGACCTGGGCATGATCCAGGCCGCCGGCCTCGGCGTCGCCTACCGCGCCAAGCCGATCGTCGCCGGCCAGGCCGACGCCCGCGTCGACCACGCCGACCTCACCGCCCTGCTGTATTTCCAGGGCTACGGCGCACAGGGTTTCGTTACCGGCTGAGACCGAAATTGACTTCCGCCGTTACACAGGGCGGAGGAAACGAAGCCATGGTCTTTCCCCGTCCGATTCGCGGCGTCGTGTTCGACATGGACGGCCTCCTGGTCGACACCGAGACGCTGATCCGCGACCTGATGATCGAGCTGGCCCCGGCCTTCGGCGCGCCCCTGCCGGAGGACGTGTTCCACCGCATGGTCGGCCTGCCCAACGCCGAGAGCAACGCGGTGGCGCTCAGCCACTTCGGCTCGGCCTTTCCGCTGGAAGCCTTCCAGGCCGAGGTGTCGCGCCGCATCCACCTGGCCTGCGACGCCGGCATCGCGCTGAAGGCCGGCGCCCTGGAGCTGCTCGACCATCTCGACGCCCTCGGCATCCCTCGCGCCATCGCCACCTCCTCGCCGCCCATCGCCGTGCAGCGGACGCTCGGCCCCAGCGGCATCCTCCCGCGCTTCGACGCGGTGGTGGCGGCCGGCGACTACGCCCGCGGCAAGCCCAACCCCGACCCCTTCCTGGTCGCGGCCGAACGCCTCGGCGTGCCGGCCGAGGACTGCCTGGCGCTGGAGGACTCCCACAACGGCGTGCGCGCCGCCCACGCCGCCGGCATGATGACCGTGATGGTCCCCGACCTGCTCCACGCCACCGACGAGATGCGCGAAATGACCGTCGCCATCGCCGACAGCCTGCACCACGCGCTGGAACTGGTGGATCGGTATGGGCGGTCGATGGCGGGTTCGGCGTAGGCCTGCCAGCAAGCTCCACTACCTGTTGCGCGCAGCGCTCTTCGCGCTAAGCTTGCGTCCGTGGGGCTTCGTATTCTGCTATCGCTGATCGCGGCGATGGGCCTGTGGCTGGCGGCCAGGCCCGCAGCGTCCGCCGGCTGCAACCTCGAAAAGATCGCCGAGATGCCGGTGACGATGGAAGGCCTGCGCCCCGTGGTCATGGTCAAGATCAATGGCGTCGAGGGGCGCTTGATCCTCGATACCGGGGCCTTTTTCAGCATGGTGACGCCGAGCGCGGCGCAGCGGTTCGGCTTGCGTCCCCAGGCGCTGCCCTACGGATTGACCATCACTGGCGCGACAGGCGCAGCGCCCGCCAGATACGCCGACGCCGAGAACTTCACGGTGCTTGGCGCTCCCTTCCGTCATGTCGAGTTCCTGGTCACTGCCCCGGGGATTGCCGCGGAGGGGTACGACGGTCTGCTCGGCCGAAACTTCCTGAGCTTCGCCGATGTCGAATTCGATCTGGCCAACGGGATGGTCCGCTTCTTCGACGAGCATGGCGAATGCCGGGGCGCAGCGCTGGCGTACTGGACGACGAGCGACAGCTACGCGTTGGTGGCGCTCACGCCCGTTGTGCCGCCAGACACCGAAATTCGCGGCGACGCCGCGCTGAACGGGGTTCGCGTGCGGGCGCTGTTCGACAGCGGAGCGCCGGTGAGCGCCTTGACCAGGCAGGCGGCGCAGAAGTCGGGGGTCAACTCTGGCAGTCTGGGCGTGGAGCCGGCGGGTCCGGCGGGCGGCATCGGCCCCAGGATCATCGAAAGCTGGATTGGCCGCTTCGAAACCTTCGAGCTCGGCGGAGAAACCATCACCAAGCCGCGTCTCGAGTTTGGCCAATTCGAATATGGGGGCGCCGACATGCTGATCGGTGCGGACTTCTTCCTGTCGCATCGGATCTTCATCTCCAAGAGCCAGCGGAGGATGTTCTTCACCTACAATGGCGGCCCCGTGTTCCATCTTGATCCGGTCCGCGGCCCGCAGCCGGACGCGGCGGACGCGATTGCCGCCCCTGGCGCCCCGAGTTCGACGCCGACGGACGCCGAGGGTTTCATCCGTCGGGGCCAGGCGTTCGCCTCCCGGCGCGACTTCCGAGCCGCGCTTGCCGACTTCGATCAGGCCATCCACCTCGAGCCGGACGTCGCAACCCACTACCTCGCCCGGGCCAAGGCGCGCATGGAGATGGGCGACGATGAAGCGGCGGCCCTGGCAGATCTCGACTCGGCGGTCCGATTAAAACCCGACGATGTCCGCATCCGCCTCCAGCGTGGTGTCTTGCGACTTAGATCAAAAGACGATCCCGGCGCGCGCGAGGATTTCGATGCGGCGGTCCACGCTGATCCAACCCAGCGCGGTGCTGTGGCCGGCGCGTATATTTCGACCGACCATCTTCAGGAGGCCGTGGCGGAACTGGAACCCGCGCCGCCCGCATCGGCCTCAGCCGACCTGCGCGCCGCGTACCTGAATGAGCGCTGCTGGGCCCGCGCCCTCTGGGGACGGGAGTTGGACCAGGCTCTGGCCGACTGCAACGAGGCGCTCCGCCTGGCGCCGCGCACCGGTGAGATTCTCGATAGCCGAGGCTTGGTCCACCTTCGCCGGGGAGAGACGGAGGCTGCAATCGCCGATTACACCGCCGCCCTCAGGGCGAGACCCCAGACGTCCTGGTCGCTCTATGGAAGAGGCCTTGCCGAGCGCGCAAAGGGCCTGGGGGCCCAGGCGGACGCCGACTTCGCGGCGGCAGTGGCTCTTGAAGCCGACCTGCCCGAGCGGTTCCAGCACTATGGTATCACGCCGACGCCAGAGGCCTCCGCGCCCCCGCTCGCTGCATCGTCCCCGTCGCCTCCGGCGCCCTGAGCCGCCCGCCGCCCTTGCCATCGCCCCCCCCGATGGGGATATGACGCCCATGGCTGTTCCCGATCGCGACCAGGTTCTCGCCGCCCTCGACCGGGTGCGCGATCCCAAGACCGGCAAGGGGCTCAACGACGCCGGGCTCGTCCAGGGCCTGATGATCGGCGAGGGCCGGGCCGGCTTCATCCTGGAGGTCGCCTCCGAGGACGCCGTGCTCTACGGGCCGGTGCGCGATTCCGCCGAGCGGGCCCTGCGCGCCCTGGACCATGTGGAGCGCGCTCAGGTGGTGCTGACCGCCGCCTCGCGTCCGCCTGCGCCCGGGGTCACCCGGGTCCGCAAGGGGACGCCGCAGGTCCGCGAGGATCCCAAGACCCACGCTCATGGCAAGCCGGCCGAGCCGCTGGAGAACGTGCGCAAGACCATCGCCGTGGTCAGCGGCAAGGGCGGGGTCGGCAAGTCCACCGTGGCGGTGAACCTCGCCTGCGCCTTCGCCAGCCTCGGCCTCAGCGTCGGCCTGCTCGACTGCGACGTCTATGGGCCCTCGGTGCCCAAGATGCTCGGCATCGACGAGCAGCCCGACTTCGAGGACGGCAAGCTGACCCCGCTCACCGCCTGGGGCCTGAAGCTGATGTCGATCGGCTTCATCGTCGACGAGGGCCGGGCGATGATCTGGCGCGGACCCATGGCCACCTCGGCCGTGCGGCAGATGATCCGCGACGTGCGCTGGGCCACCCCCGAGGCGCCGCTGGACGTGCTGGTGGTCGACATGCCTCCCGGCACCGGCGACATCCAGCTGACCCTGTTCCAGGACTTCAAGATCGACGGGGCGGTGATCGTCTCCACGCCCCAGGAGATCGCCCTGATCGACGCCCGCCGCGCCGCCGCAATGCTGGAGAAGCTCTCCACGCCGGTGCTGGGGGTGATCGAGAACATGGCCTACTTCCCCGACCCGGCCACCGGCGCCCCGATCCCGATCTTCGGCCGCGGCGGCGCCCGCACCGAGGCCGGGCGGCTCGGCGTCCCGGTGCTGGCCGAGATCCCCATCGACATGGCCCTGCGGGAAGGCGGCGACGACGGCCGCCCCCTGACCGCCGCCCAGCCGGAAAGCCCCGTGGCTCAGGCGTTCGTCGATGCGGCCCGCAAGCTGCTGGAATAGCTTTCCAATTTCCGCTCACCCGGCGAAGGCCGGGCACAAGAATATGTCCGCGGACCACACGAACCGCGTTGACCTGAGGTCCGTGTGGTCCGCGTCGTCCCTGGACAAAAGCACTTCGCTGGACGTGGCGCCTAGCCAATCGAGACATCACCATAAACATCATTGCAATACGTTTCTTCTCCGCTTAGTGGGTTCCAAACGGGACTCAGTTTGGGGATGAGGCTGTGCTTTCACGTCGACAACTGGCATTGGGCGCGGCCACCACGGGGGTGGCCCTGATGGCGGCGCAGCAGGGCGTGGCCGCGGCCCGCGCCGCCGCGCCGGCCAGGGTCGAAGGTCCGATCACCGGCGGCAAGCGCGGCCATCCCTACGGCGCCTACGCCGGCGACCTCGGCGAGCACGGCTACGTGGAGGAGGAGTACTTCGTCTCCGGCGACGCCCAGAGCTTCAAGCCGGTCGGCCAGCTCACCGAGGACGGCCGCTGGACCGTCACGCCGGACCAGACCGCGGCCTACAAGACCCGCGTCATCGTCCATCGCCCCAGGGACCCCGCGAAGTTCAACGGCCTCCTCATGTGCGAGTGGACCAACGTGTCCACGTTCAACGACATCTCGAACGCGATCAACGAGCCCTTCTGGCGCTCCGGCTACGCCTATGCGGCGATCTCGGCTCAGAAGATGGGCGTCGAGGGTCTGGAATCGGCCCCGGAGACGGGCCTGCGCCGCTGGGACATGGAGCGCTACGGCTCCCTCGCCATCCCTGGCGACGGTTTCTCCTACGACATCTTCACCCGGGTGGCCCGCGCCCTGGCCTCGTCGAAGGCGCGCACCGGCCCAGACCCGATGGGCGGCCTTGCCGTGAGGCATGTGATCGCCACCGGCGAGTCGCAGTCGGCCGCGCGCCTGGCCACCTACATCAACGCCATCCATCCGGCGGCGAAGTTCTTCTCCGCCTTCATCCCCTGCGTGCTCGTGGGCGGCGGCAGCGAGCTCTTCAACCCGGAGATCGTCCCCGGCGAGTCGATGGCCGATTACAACAAGCGCTTCTTCACCCGCATCGTGAAGACCACGATCCGCGACGACCTCGTCACCCCGGTGCTGATCATGCTGTCCGAGACCGAGGCCCGGGGCTTCCGCGTGCCGCCCCAGCCGGACAGCCGCTGGCTCCGCGTCTGGGAGGTGGCCGGCGCCGTGCACGGCTCGGCCTGCGACACCGGCTATCGCCCCAGCGTGTCCGACCGCGACGGCATCCGCGACATGATCGGCGGCTCCGACCAGAAGATGGTCCGCTTCATGCCCGCCATGCAGGCGGCGGGCCTGGCCATGATCCGCTGGCTCGACGGCGGCGCGCCGCTCGCCCGCCAGCCGCGCCTGCTGCGCGGCGCCGACCTGAAGACCATCGAGGTCGACGAGAACGGCAACGCCCTGGGCGGCGTGCGCCTGCCCGAGATCGCGGTCCCCACCGCCACCTTCGACACCAAGACCTCGCCGGCCCGGGGCGGCCGCAAGCGCTTCACCGAGGACCGGTTGCGCGCGCTCTATCCCACCGACGCCGTGTACCTGGACCGCGTGAAGGCCGCCGCCGCCGACTGCGAAGTCAGTGACCTGCTGCTCCCCGCCGACTCCGCCGACTACATCGCCGAAGCCCAGAAGGGGCCGCTGGCGCAGGGGTAGGGAGTCCTAATTCCATGTCATCCCGGAAGCGGCGAAGCCGCTGTCCGGGATCTCTCCACCGACTGTGCCGGAGATCCCGGCTCTACGCCGCTGCGCGGCTCCGGCCGGGATGACACTATCTGGTGTCAAAGCGCCCGCAGCGCGGGCGCCACCTCCTTGCACAGCAGCTCCACGTGCCGGTCGCTGAGCGCGTCCGACATCCCGCAGATGCGGTTGTGGCAGAAGAAGCCGGTCACGGGCGCGCCCGCCGCCCGCGCCCGCACTGCGGCCACCGCTTGCTGGGGCGTCGCCACGATGATGTCGCCGCTCAGCCGCCGCGCCTCGACGTCGTCCAGGGTATAAGCGGCGCGGGCGAGCACCGTCCCGCCTGGCCCGGCGCGCTGGCTTTTGATGTCTGGCCGCAGCGCCTGGTAGAGGAAGCATTCGCGCACCTCCGGCCAGGCCGCCTCGGGGTCGTCGCAGACGAACAGGTTGATGTAGCCGTCGATCTCGGCCTCCGCCGCTGGACGCCCCGCGGCGGCCCAGGCGTCCAGGTAGGCTTGCGACACCGCCGGCTCGACCCAGAGCAGCGGCATCCCCCAGCGCGCCACCCGCGCCGCCCCGGCCGCGGTCGAGGCGCCGCCCCAGATCTTCAGCTCCCGCTGCACCGGTCGCGGCCGCACCCGCACGCCGTCGAACTGGAAGTATTCCCCGGCAAACGAGAAGGTCTCGTCCCGCCAGGCCCGCCGCAGCACCTCCACCGCGTCGCGGGTGATCCCGGCGCGCCTGGCCGGATCGACGCCGAACACCCGGAACTCCTCCAGCGCCCAGCCCAGCCCGACGCCCAGCTCGATCCGCCCGCCCGAGATCGCGTCGATGGTCGCCAGGTCCTCGGCCAGCCGCACCGGGTGGTAGAGCGCCGGGATCAGGATGCCGGCGCCCAGCCGCACTCGCCGCGTCCGGGCCGCCGCCGCCGCCATCCACACCAGCGGGGCCGCCGCATAGTCGGCCGTGAAGTGGTGCTCGGTGAACCAGATCCCGTCGACGCCCCAGCCCTCGGCCCGCTCGATCTGATCCAGTTCGTGGGCGTAGAGCCCGGCCGTATCGCGCCCGCCGTCAGGCGGATTGGCCGTGTCGTACAGCAGTCCGACCCGCATCGCGTCCTCCCGGGCTTTGGCTGCAGTCTAGGGCGCCAAACGCGTCTGGTGTCGACGCGGCTTTCGCGGCGCCGTCCCGGCCCCTAACATCGCCCAGCACGAAGGATTGGATGATGGCCGACCTCTTGGCGATGTCGACAGGGATCATCGACGGGACGACCGACGGCGCCGGCGTCGGGCCGATCAACCGGATCAATCACGAGCTGTCGCCGATCGCCGATGGGGTGGCGATGGTGGAGGCCTTCTCGCACTGCATCCTGTTCGAGACCGACGACGGCCTCGTCGCCTTCGACACCTCCGGGCCGCAGGGCGGCGGGCGGGTGGTGGAGGCGGTGCGCCGCTGGCGGCCGGACGCGCCGTTCGACACCGTGGTCTATACCCACGGCCACGTCGACCACGTCGGCGGCGCCGGCGCCTTCGTCGCGGACGCGGAGGCGAAGGGCTACCGCCGCCCCCGTTTCGCGGGCCACGAAAACGTGCCGAAGCGGTTCGACCGCTACGTCCTAACCGACGGCTACAACCGGATCATCAACGAGCGCCAGTTCGGCCAATTCCGCCGCGGCGGCTACAGCATGTCCGACCAGGCCCAGCCGTTCCTGCCGCCGTCCTCGCCCAAGCCGGACACCACCTACAGCCATGCGCTCGACCTGGAGATCGGCGGCCTGGCCGTGCAGTTGAGGCACGCTCGTGGCGAGACCGACGACCACACCTGGGCCTGGATCCCCCGCCACAAGGCGATCTGCGCGGGCGATTTCTTCATCTGGAACTTCCCCAACGCCGGCAATCCGCAGAAGGCCCAGCGCTATCCGCGCGAATGGGCCGCCGCCATGCGCACCATGGCCGACCAGGGCGCCGAGCTGTTCCTGCCCGCGCACGGCCTGCCGATCCAGGGCGCGGCGCGGATCCGCAAGGTGCTGGGCGAGGTCGCCGACGCGCTGGAGGGACTGGTCGCCGACACCCTCGGCCTGATGAACCAGGGCGCGCGCCTCGACGACGTCATCCACTCGGTGAAGGTGGCGCCCGAGGTGCTGGCCAAGCCCTACCTGAAGCCGATGTACGACGAGCCGGAGTTCGTGGTGCGCAACATCTGGCGGCTCTACGGCGGCTGGTGGGACGCCAACCCCGCGCACCTGAAGCCAGCCCGCGACGCGGCTCTCGCCGCCGAGGTGGCCGCCCTGGCCGGCGGCGCCGGCAAGCTGGCCGCCCGCGCGCTGGAGGTGGCGGACGACGACATCCGCCTCGCCTGCCACCTCGTCGAGTTCGCGGTGCAGGCCGAGCCCGGCAGCGTCACCGCCCACGGCGCCCGCGCCGAGATCTACCAGAGGCGCCGCGACCTGGAGACCTCGCTGATGGCCAAGGGCATCTACGGCTCCGCCGCCAACGAGTCGCACGCGAAGTCGGAGTAGCCCGTGCGAGATCCCGTGCGTTTTCGCTACCGCCCCGACGGCCGGGCGGATGACTGGGAGATCGCCGGCTGGCTCTCCGTCCCACCGGGCGCAGGCGACACCCTGCTATCCTCGTCCACGGTGGCTTCTACACCCACGCCTACTGGGACTTCCCGTACAGGCCCGAGACCTACTCCTGCGTTCTCTGGGCCTGGGAGCGCGGGCTCGCCACCCTCAACATCGACCGCCCGGGCAATGGCGAGAGCACCCATCCGCCCGGCCTCGACTTGGACATGCCGCGCAACGCCGAGGCGCTGCACGAGGTGATCCGGGCCGTGCGCGCCAATGGCGTGGGCGGCCGGCAGTTCTCGAACATCGTCACCGTCGGCCACTCCCTGGGTTCGTTCACCGCCGCCCTGGCGCAGGCCGATCACGGCGGCGCCGACGGCGTGGTGCTCACCGGCTCGATCGGTCTCAACATGCGCCGCATCGCCGACACGCCGGAGGCGCGGGAGGCCTTCGCCCGCCGCTATGTCCTGGCCGCCGACGACCCGCAGCTGGCCGATCGCGCCCACCTCTACGACGCTGCCTACCGCACCGTCCCGGCCGGCCGCCGCGCGCTCGCCTTCTATGACGTTCCTCCGGCCGACCCTGACCTGATCGCCATCGACGAGCGCCTCAAGGGCGTGATGACCGCCGCCGAGAGCCGCAGCATGGGCTACGCCGCCGACGCCTGCGCCCGCATCGACGCCCCGGTCCTGGTCCAGGTCGGCGAGCACGACGCGATGTACTACGACCCCAAGCGCGACCCCGACCTGTCACGCGTCTACGCCCGCGCCATCGCCGCCGCCCCGCCCAACTTCAGCTTCGATCCGCCGTACCCGGACACCGGCCACAACCTCGCCCTCCACCCCAACGCGCGGGAGGGTTACGAGCGGATGCTTGGGTGGATGAAGGCGCAGGGACTTGCCTAGGCGGCCTGCGTCCTTCGAGACGGTCGCTACGCGACCTCCTCAGGATGACGACTATTGGGTAGGGCTGAGGAGCCCGCGAAGAGGGTGGCTCGAAGCACGCACGGCTCCTAGACTAGTTCACCGTGTTTCGCGCCCCGCCGTCGACCCGCAGGCTCGCCCCGTTCACCCACGACGCCCCCTCGGACGCCAGGAAGCACGCCGCCGCGGCGATCTCCTCCGGCCGGCCGGCGCGTCCGGTCGGGTTGGGGAACACGTCCGCCGCCGCCCGCCGCTCGCGCGCTTCGCCCTCCTCGGTGAAGCCTTGGGCGCGGGCGTGCTCGGCCAGCACCTGCCGGGTGTTGGCCGTCAGCACCATGCCGGACGCCAGGGTGTTCACCGTCACCCCGTAGGCCCCGAGAGCGCTCGCCAGCCCGGGGGTCACCACGTGCAGCGCGGCCTTGGCGGCGGTGTAGTCGGGCGCATTTCCGCTCGGCCGGTACACCACTGAGCTGCCGAGATTGATGATCCGGCCCCAGCCCGCCGCCTGCATTCCGGGCGCGAGCAGATGGATCAGCTGGATCGCATACAGGGTGGACAGCCGGTACTGCCGCTCCCAGGTCTCCAGCGTGGTCTCCGACCAGGGGCCGAAGTGATCCGCCGCGCCGGCGCTGTTGACCAGGATGTCGATGCCCCCGAACGCGGCCCGCGCCACGTCCGCGATCCGGTCGACGTCGGCCACGCTGATCAGGTCGCCCAGCGCCACGGCCGCCTCGCCGCCAGCCCGGCGGATGCCCTCGGCCACCGCCTCGGCGGCGGGCGCGCTGCGGCCGTGCACCACCACCTTCACGCCCTCGCGGGCCAGGGCCGCGGCGATCGCCGCGCCGATGCCGCTGCTGGAGCCGGCGACCAGCGCCCGCCGGCCCGAGATGCCCAGATCCATCCTCCTGCCTCCCCTCAGACCGGCGGCGACAGCAGCACCGGCACCCGCGCGAAGGTCTGCTGCTGGAACAGCGGGACGCGCTTCAGCGGCCATTCCAGCAGGCGCATGCGCGGGAACCGCGACAGCAGCTCGGCGAACACCATGCTGAGCTCCACCCGGGCCAGGTTCATCCCCAGGCAGATGTGCGGCCCGGCCCCGAAGGTCTGGATCGCCGGCCGCTCCCGCTCGATCAGATAGCGGTCCGGCTCGTCGTAGACCTCGGGATCGTGGTTGCCGGCCGTGAGCAGGCCGACGTAGGCCGCATTGGCCTGCGTCGGCCGCCCCTGCAGCGTCACGCCCTGCGTCGGGAAGACCTGGGTGTAGGAGATCGCGCCGTCGTAGCGCAGCATCTCGTCGATCGCCGGGCGCATCCAGCGCTCGGGGTCGCCGCGCAGCAGCTCGAACTGGTCGGGGTGGCGCAGCAGGGCGACCAGGCCGTTGCCGATCATGTGCGCGGTGGTCTCGTAGCCGCCGATGTAGAGCAGGGTCAGCAGCTGCACGAGCTCGCGCTCGCTGATCACCCCGCCCGCTTCCTGGGTCAGCGCCGTCACCAGGTCGTCGCGCGGATGCTCCCGGCGCGAGGCGATCACCTGGCGCACATACTGCCGCTGCTCGGCGCCGGCCTTCGCCGCGGTCAGCCGGTTCTCGGCCGGGGCGCCCGGATCGGTGCCCAGCATGTACAGGCTGGTCAGCTTGGAGACATAGTCCCGGTGCTCCGAGGGCAGGCCGATCAGCTCGGCCATGATCTCCGGCGCGAACAGGGCCCCGAACTGCGAGGCGATGTCCACCGGCTGGGTGGGATCGAGCGCGCCCAGCAGGGCGTCGATCTTGGCCGTGATCACTTCG
>Ga0105240_10007124_pt1 | contig 16292 bp, 11 predicted proteins | sample KBSC54metaG_FD_80426 | JGI IMG/M metagenome (GOLD analysis project Ga0105240, IMG submission 80426) | Corn rhizosphere microbial communities from Kellogg Biological Station, Michigan, USA - KBS C5-4 metaG | ecosystem: Host-associated > Plants > Roots > Rhizosphere > Soil | place: Michigan, USA... | reverse complement strand
CCATTGGCCCGATCCTGACCCGCCTGGATACCTTCTTGAGGCCAAAAGTCATCCGCGCCATGGTCTGCCAAGCCAAGTCGCTTGACATGCGGTCATTGATGGATAAACGCAAGATTGTCCTGGTCAAGTTGTCACAGGGGCTGATTGGAGCCGAGAACAGCTATGTCCTGGGCTCTATGCTGATAGCAAAATTGCAGCAAGTCGCAATGGCGCGGCAGGCGCAGCCTGCGCAGGAGCGGGTGCCGTTCTTCTGCTACATTGACGAATTCCATCATTTCATCACGCCTTCCATGTCGGAGCTTCTGACCGGCATCAGGAAATACGGCATCGGGCTGGTATTGGCGCACCAGGAGCTGCAGCAGGTCGCCAAATACGATGCCGACATTGCCGCATCCCTCTTATCCAGCCCGGGCACCCGCATCTGCTTCCGCGTCGGTGACACGGATGCCAAGCGGTTGCAGGAAGGCTTCGCCTCGTTCAATTCGGACGATCTGCAAAACCTTCGCATCGGAGAAGCCATAGCGCGGGTCAATACTTCGGCGGCCGATTTCAACATCGACGTTGTGCCATACAGCGGTATGGAAGCCGGTAACGCGGAATCAATCATTGATCACACGCGACGTATGTACAGCGTGTCTGTTACTCAACAAGTAACCCAAGAACCAGCGTCATCAAGCCACAGTAAGCCAACCGATGAGAAGGCGGAGGCATCGCTTCAGCCGCAGCCGACACCGCTGCAGGTGCGAGAGCACCGGTACTTGCAGATGCTTATCAAGAAGATGGCGGAAGAGCGGGGATACAAGGCGAGCCTTGAAGTGCCGACAGGCGATGGCGCGGGATATGTCGATGTGGCGTTGGAGAAAGAAGGCGAAACGATTGCCGTTGAAATTTCGGTGAGCACCGATGCCGCGTGGGAGTTGCATAACATTGAAAAATGTTTGGCTGCCGGGTATGCAAGGGTTGTAGTTTGTTCATCTGATGCAGGGAAGCGGAAGTCCATTGCCCAGCGTATTGTTAATGCACTGACAAAAAAAGAGCAACTTAAAATTTCAGTCGTAAGCCCTGAAGAAATTCCCTCGCTTTTTCATGAGCAGAAGGAAACAACTCCTACCACCACAATGATGAAAGGGTATCGGGTGAAAGTCGAGTATGACAATACGGGTGGAAACAAGCAGGACATTCTCAAAAGCATACTGGCGGCGAGAAAGCCTTAGGATTGATCCGCGTCAATAGTTCCCACAAGCTCTGAGAGCTTCACCTCCAACCCTACCGATATCTGATGGAGCAAGTATATGGTTGGATTAAAATCTCCGATTTCCAAGCGCTGTATGACTTGCTGGTCCTTGCCCACGCCATGCGCGAGCTTGGTCTGGGTCATGCCTTTTGCCTTGCGAAATTCTCGAATCCGCTCACCAAGCTTTTTAAGTATCGCATCCTTTTCCATCGGAGGCATAAAAGAATAAGAAAAAAAGCAGATAAAATACACTCGATAGATTGTATTTCTAATTTCTTTTTTCCACCTTTGGCTCAGTTCCACCAAAACCTATATATCATGAAAAGACTGTTGCTACTGCTATTGCTTCTCCCAACTATTTCATTTGCACAAGTATTAGGCTTAGGCAAACGCCTTTCCGAATACAAGGCATCCAACGGCATAACCTACCACGTCGGAGACACTGTCAAGCTTGGCCAGGGCTCCGCACCTAATGGCACCTTCCGGTATGTTCAATATGGAGGATGGCTGATGTTTACGCAAGGAGGCGGCACGGATGCGCACAACGTAGAACGCAGTTATTCAGGATATGGCGCGGTTATCAAAAAGATACATAGTTTCAAGGCACATGGTATTCCAAAGGTGGTGTTTGCGGTCGATATCACCCAATCAAGCAACTTCGATCTTTGGATCGAGGATGCTATCACAACCTGCGAAGTGGCGAATTGCACCGGACATGCTGTACATGCAACAGTGGTGCAGCAGTCGGACGATAATTTGGATAGGCTTAAAAAGCTGAAAGGCTTGCTTGATAGCGGAGCGATCAGCCAGGCGGAATATAACGAGCAAAAGAAAAAACTCCTAAACCAATAATCTAACCTTAATTCGATGAACAGAGTACATAAAACGATCTATGCCATTATTGTGTGGGTAATGGTTATCAGTATCAATTCTTGCAAGAAATCTAAAAGCCCTGAGCCATTCGACAATGACCCGAAGGCAACCCAAACGCTGAAGTACCTTACACAAGCCCCCTGGAAAGAAATGAAGCTTGAATATCAGTTGCAAGATGGAACCTGGCTTACGTTTCCTGTTTCCGCCTCAGATGCAGGACTTTCATATTCATTTACTTCAAACGGTGTTTATAATACCGGTCCATACACTATTTACAATGCATCGGGCGGGGTGTACGGATCGGGCGTATACGATATTATAGGCGACAATACGCAGTTGGCACTTAATAAAAACACAACCTATGACTTTGTTATTTTGAATAGCACCACGATGCAGCTAGGACTTACGAGCCAGGTTTTGTATACCGATCCAGCGACGAATAACACTTATACCTATTATGGAATGCGGGAGACATTTAGTCATTGACGTAACGAAAAGGAAAGGTGAGATGATTAAATTATCTCTCACTAATTCAGATATTTATGTATTAATACATAAATATCTTTGTAGCTATAAAATAATTTTCCGATCTTGCATAAGATAAACCTATTCACGTGTTATGACCCCCAGACAGCCCCCTCTTATTTCAATAATTAACTCGTTCACCTGTAGACCAATTCATACTTTCTCAATTTATAAGGAATTATCTATGTGCATCATATAGGCGGTATCAACAGCGGAGATCGTTTTAATCAACCCGGTGAAGATGCTAGCGGATCAATATTTCCACCGTGAAAGCAGTAGTTTGAACCGCTTACAAAAGACAGGAAAGCCATTATCCGTTAGCTTTTCAATTAAAAATAAACCATATCACAAATTATGTTATCTATTAAAAAACTCACCATAGCTTTTACCTTAGCTATATACTCTTTAAACTGTGCTTCGCAAACTATTGATTCTGTAACTATAGCCTCTCCGAATGTAGCCAGTTTTAATAAATTTGCAACTATTCCACATGGTAATTACACGGGAATAATAAATACCTCTATTCCTATTTATACAATCCAGGAAGGTGACATTACCCTGCCGATCACACTGAATAATGCTGCGTCTGGCATCAAAGTAAGTGAAAATGCCTCTTGGTGTGGCCTCGGTTGGCATTTGGATTATGGGGGAATGATAACCAGGGAAGTACGCGGCAATACCGATGAGGGGCTTGGAGGCTGGCTCATCAATAACGAAGCGATGACTGTCGCTAAGGCTACTAACCGCTCAGGGAGCTATGTGTCAATTCCCACAGTAAAAGGGTCAGACATACCATCGGCCTATTTGCCAGCGATTGATTCAATCGCCTGGGCTAATGGCAATACAAAGGACGGAGAAGCAGATGTTTTTCACTTTTCAGCCTTAAACTATAGTGGCCAATTTTTCTATAATCGCTATCACAACATCGTGCAAGCCCCCTTTCAAAATATAAATATCCAAGGTTGGACTCCGCAGAATACAAATGCCGAATGGCAAATCACGACCCCTGAGGGCTTGGTTTTTAACTACGGTAAAAACATTGAAATTGTAAACAATAATAATGGAATAGGCTCAGCTAATATCAGAACTAGTTTTTTTGTTGATGAAATTGACGACCAAAACGGCAACAAAGTACAGTTTAAATATAAAAGGTATTCTTATAATCTCGATGAGGTAATTGCGTCTCAAAAATTTTTTAGCAGTACCACGAATAATAGTTATGGTAATCTGCAATATTCTAATAATACGGTCTACTACACCACTTATCAACTTGATACCATAATAACGTCAAAGGAAGTTGTGAGTTTTTATGCCAACTACCGTAGAACAGATATACCCGGAGAAGCAAAGCTCGATTCGGTTATTGTGACTCGTCTTTCGGATGGTGCAGTTATTAAAAGGGTTGTTTTTTACGGTAGCTACTTTAACAGCACATCCACCTATGACGTACAGAATCAAACCACTACCGTGCCGACAGGCAATCACCTTTTGAATAACACTAGTTTACGCCTACGCTTGGATTCAGTGGCGATCAACGGCATTGAAAAATATAAATTTCAATATAATGCGACTGCAATTCCTGCAAGGGGATCATATGATAAAGATGTTTGGGGCTACTATAATGCGGCACTCAATGGGAGTATGTTACCCTCAATATATTTTGCAGGTTATGCTATTGCTCCGGGAGCCAATATAGCTCCTAATCCGAGTGCAGCGGCGACCGGAACATTATCGAAAATCACTTATCCTACGGGAGGAAGCTCGTCTTTCAGTTATGAATCGAATACATTCGTGGCACCAGCTAATCAGGTCTTGCCTTATTTGAACAAGATAACCTCTAGTAGTGCGTCAGCTTACAAAGGAGCTGGGGGACCGGGCACGGTATATTCTTCCACTATTAACTATACAGCCAATTCTACACCGCTTGTTATTTCATTCATAAATTTAAGCAGCAGCAGTAATTTCCAATGGACGGTTTCTCTAGTTGACTCTGCCACCTTAGGTACAAATTATAGATCGCTCGTTAATTCTTCTGGGCAGAGCTTTAATCTTTCACCCGGTAAGTACAAAATCGTACTTCAAATTATCTCGGGCACGTCGAGTAATTTTACCGTAGCAGCCGGTGCTTGGAAAAGTGCTCTTTATACCGATTTCACTAGCACAGCTCCGATTAGCGCAGTAGGTGGGGGAATTAGAATCCGGCAAATCGACAATTATGATCCCGTTAGTAACAGTACAATAACCAAAAAGTTTAGCTATAACATTCCCGGAGATACGACCAGTTCAGGTCAGATTGTAAACGTGCCATCGGTTTTTACATTTGACAATTTCTTTAGCATCATACCACCAGGTTTTGTCCCCACTCCGAGTTCCGTTCAAAACGGCGATCCTAATTATCTCTATTGTAATAATATCAATCCAAGTGGATCTTGTGTACGCTTGCGGTCTACCTCATATACACCAGCACAACCGAATACAAGCGGCATAGTCGGCTACTCGTATGTTACTGAAGATGATATATCTGGCGCAGAGATTCATCGAAAAATCTATCACTTCAACAATGTAAATACTAATCCTGATTTCAAAAATGCACCGCTCACTGATTATCCGATTACGCAATATGCAGTACAGCCATTCAATCGCGGACTACTACTTGATGAAACGGATTATAGCCAGATTAACGGCAATTTTGTTCCTGTTCATAAAGATGTTAACCGATACACTACGTACACTACACTTTGGGACACAGTTAATAGCGTTAGAAATATGGTTTGTTATCTACCAGAATGGGTCTCTGGAAATCTCTACGGTACATATGCGTGTCTCGTGCCGCAAACATCCTCCAATCTCGCGCATTTTGATACTTGGCGCGTCTATGAGACGATAAGCGGCTATCATACACTAGATACGGCTTACTCATATATCTATAATCAAAAAGATACGACACAGGTTATTAAAAGCATAACAACATATAATTACCAGATACCGTTATACAATAGCTTATCATTACCCCTCTTGCTTAGCCGGGTTAAAAAGGATATTGACAGTAAAGGGGATACAGTAGTAACAAATTATAAGTATGCGTATGACTTGGTGGGAGCAACTGGAAACACCTCAGCTTATAATGCCGGCATTAATAATGTTTTAAGTAAAGGCTTTTACACCTTTCCAGTCGAAGTATCTTCTTATAAAAACAATGCTGGAGCCACTAGTTCGATTTTGCTGAAGTCAGATTTTTATTCATATAGCTCTACAATACCGAAAGTTTATCAGCATTTTACCATTTTTAACGGAACTCAAATACCTGGCTTCCAGCCTGTTAAAGTTGCTGCTCAAAATATCCAAATAGATCCGAACTATCAATTAGTACACAGCAACGACCAGTACACTACTTTGGGTAAATTGGCCCAGTATCATAAATACGTAGGTCCAAATGTCAGTTGCCAATGGGGCTACAACAACGAATATCCGGTAGCGCAGGTCGTCAATGCATCCGTTGGCAACATTTTCTATGACAGTTTCGAGGAAGGTGATGGAACAACTGCGATTGGAGGTGGCAAGAGCGGTCATTATGGTTTTAATGGAAGCACAGCAGTTTATTCTCACGGACTTTCTGGATTAACGCCGGGCACCTACACGCTGAGTTATTGGGAGAAGACAGGCAGCACCTGGGCATGGGTGATCAATACAGCAGTGAGTGTCGGCGGAACTACCTATACGATCAATATACCGTCAGGCCGCCAGGTGGACGATGTACGTTTTTATCCGTCAGATGCCCAGATGACAACATTTACGTATGATCCGTTGATAGGCATGACCAGTTCAACTGATGCCAAAGGCGAGATTACTTATTATGAATATGATTCATTCCAACGCTTGCAAAATATAAAAGACAAGGACGGGAACATCATTAAGAGCTATGTCTATCATTACCAGGGCCAGTAAATCTAAAAGCTAACTTATTTTAAACGATCAGACCTTAATCACAATGACAAAAAAATATTCTATCATAGGGCCTCTTATGTTATGCCTGGCAACAAGCGGGTGGATAAACGTTAGCCATGCCCAAGCACCTACGATCAGTTATACGAACACACAAACGATTGTAGCGGGGACTACAATCACACCGATAGTGCCCACAATGGGTGGCGGAGCTGTTGCACCCAACGGGCAAACCACACTTTTAGCAGGTACAGTTGGAGTTGCAGGCTACCAGGATGGTACGGGCAGCAGTGTAAAGTTCAGCAACCCGATCGGTATGACTATGGGACCGGACGGGAACATTTACGTGGCTGACCAGGGCGCGGCGAGGATCAGAAAAGTAACACCCGCAGGGTTGGTAACCACTTTCGCCGGTACTGGTGTGGCAGGTGCTCAAAATGGAAACGCAATAGGCCAGGCAACATTCAACGCTCCCTGGGGGCTTTGTTTCGACAATAACGGGAACATGTATGTGGCGGATTACTTTAACAACATGATCCGGAAGATTACGCCCGCGGGTATTGTAAGCACTTATGCAGGGAATGGTACAGCAGGCTTTGCAAATGCTGTAGCAGGTGCTCAACTAACAGCACAATTTAATCACCCTACAGGTGTGGTGGCCGACGCATTAGGGAATGTATATGTTGCAGACTTTGGTAACGAAATGATCAGGAAGATCGCCCTGGATGGTACGGTTTCGGTTTTTGCGGGACAGGCAGCATACGGTTATGCGGACGGACAGGGCGCCTTGGCCAAATTCTGGGGACCAGAGACGGTAGATTTCGATCCTCAAGGTAATATGATTGTAGCGGACAAATGGAATAATATGATCCGCAAGATCACGCCGAATGGCACTGTTTCCACTCTGGCTGGGCAGCAAACAGCGGGATATGTTAATGCCACCGGTATATCAGCGAAGTTTAATAACCCTTCAGCCGCAACGGTTGATCCGGCGGGGAATATTTATGTTACGGACTATAACAACAATTGTGTCCGTAAAATTAGCTCTACAGTAGCGGTTACCACCATTTCGGGAACAACAGCAGCAGGTTCGGCTAACGGTGCGGGTACAGCAGCAACTTTCAATAATCCTTATGTGATCGCGATTGACGGTTCAGGAAACCTTTATATCGGGGATTACCTGAACCAAGTGGTGAGAAAAGTATTGAGTACGCCTTATACGATCAGCCCGGCCTTACCGGCAGGATTGAACTTCAATACATCAACGGGTGCGATCACCGGAGCGGCAACGTCATACTCGCCATCTACCGCGTACACGATCACGGCATATAACCTGAGCGGAAGCGCTTCAACCACGCTGACACTTTCAGTAAGCTCGGCGGCAGTAACTCCCACCCAAAGTATGAACTACATCACGACGTACACGCCGAGAGTTGCAAACCTGACCCTGCAGTCGCAGGTGATTTCAGCTAGTGTGTATAAAGATCAGATAGAAACCAATATTCAGTACTTTGATGGCTTGGGAAGGCCGGTTCAAACGGTGCAGGTAAAAGGCTCACCGAACGGCAGGGATATGGTGCAACCGGTGGCCTATGATGCCTATGGAAGAGAAGCAACGAAATACCTGCCTTATGCGGCAACTGGTTTTACCAATAGCAATGGCAGCTATAAAACAGATGCACTGACCACAGGTGCAGGAGTAGACTATTTTTATGATCCGACAGGATCAGGCACCAGTGGTAACCAGCAAAGCAATGGTATAGTGGTGAACCCCAGCCCCTTTTCACAAACCGTATTCGAGGCATCGCCGCTTAACAGGGTAGTAGAACAAGGCGCTCCCGGAACACCCTGGCAACCAGTTCCTAACTCCACAACAGGACATACTGTAAAAATAGGGTATAGTACCAATAATGCAACCGCTATTACGGATACTGCTCATACTACACTTGTGGCCCAGTATAAAGTAACTATTAACAGCGACCAGAGCAGGACATTAAACAGAGCAGCAGGTACTGTTGGAAACTACCAGGCCAACCAGTTATATGTGACAACTGCCTTTAATGAAAATTGGACTGGAGGTAGATCTGGTACAGTGGAAGAATATAAAGACAAAACAGGGCATGTGATATTAAAAAGGACGTTCAATTATGTGCCTGCGGTTACAGGTCCACCAGCAGTGCCTGCCCAATTGCAGATATTGTCCACTTACTATGTATATGATGATTTGGGGAACCTGGCATTCGTGTTAAGCCCGCAGGCGAACGCAGACAATACAACGCCATCACCAACGACGTTGAACAATTTGTGTTACCAGTACCGCTACGACGAACGGAACAGGCTTACGCAGAAGCGACTTCCAGGTAAGGATTGGGAGTACACTGTTTATAACAAATTAGATCAGCCTGTTCTGATACAAGATGCGAATCTGCGGGCAAACAGCCAGTGGATGGTTACCAAATATGATGTACTGGGACGGGCAATCATGGCAGGCTTGTTAAACAGCAGTGCAACACCTGATGTGCAAAAGACCAATGTCTATACCTATAGCCAGTGGGATATACGGGATTATACCAATACCACAACAGGCTACTTGATGAACAGTTATCCGGGACCCAATACGGTACTTACCATTAACTATTATGACGATTACAGGTTTAGTAATGTAACAGGATATCCAACGAATTATACCGCGCCAAGTAATTCCAGCGCGATGACAAAGGGACTTCTTACTGGAAAGAAAACGGCGGTACTGAATACCCCGGCAGATATGCTGTGGGATGTGACTTATTATGATGGGCTAGGCAGAACTGTAAAAAGTTATGCAGAGCATTACCTGGGTGGTACAGCCAACCCGAACAATTATGATGCTGTAAATACCACTTATAGTTTCACTAATGCTCTATCAACTGCAACACGCCAGCACTTTACCACCGGGAGTACTTCGGCTCCTATGCTGACAGTAGTTAATACCTACCTGTACGACCACATGGGCAGAAAGACAAAAACCTGGGAGCAACTGACCTATAGCGGCAACCTACCGACAGGCAACACATTAGTGAGTCAGGTCGACTATAACGAGATCGGACAGATGCTGACCAAACATTTACACAGTATGGACAGCCTGAACTTTCTGCAGAATATCGCTTATGCCTACAATGAACGGGGCTGGCTGCTGAGCAGCAGCGCACCGCTGTTCGCCATGAACTTGTATTATAACACCAGTGCCGGAACCAAGGCTTGGAATGGTAACATCATGTATCAATACTGGGGCACTCCCGGCAGCCTGAATTCCCATTACGCATATGCTTATGATGCTTTGAACCGGTTGATTGCAGGCAGTTCAACAAGTAATTACAACGAATATCCAACCTACGACGTTAATGGCAATATTACGGGGTTAAACAGGGGTGTAGGGCCGACGACATATGTCAACACGGATCAGTTGGTTTACTCTTACCTTGATGTAAACAGCAACTATACCAACCAGGTGCAGAGCATTAACGAACTGAACACGACCAGTACGGTCGGCATGCTGGGAGGGCTCACTAAGTATACATATGATGGTAATGGTAATATGCTCACGCAGGCCAATACCAATACTGCGAATAATCTGCGGGATAAAACGTACACCTATAACCTGCTAAACCTGCCGAAAACAGTAACGATACAAACCAGCGCAACCACAACAGGTACGCTGACTTATACATATGATGCGGCAGGTAATAAACTGCGAAAAGCCAGTACGGTAATCAGTAACACAACAGATTACATTGATGGCATCCAGTATGATAGCAACCAAACTCCGTCATTTAATTTTATACAGACGGAAGAAGGCAAAGCGGCTTACCTCCCGACTACAGGCGGCTTTGATTATTACTATTATCTTGGAGATAATTTAGGGAACACACGCTTGACTTTCGATACAAAAACGAATATTGCATCAACTTATCAAACAGATGATTATTATCCGTTTGGGTTGGAAATACCGAGTGGCATAATACCGAACCCTAAAATTGAATATCTTTACAATAAAAAAGAGCTGCAAGAAGAGCTTGGACAATACGATTATGGCGCAAGGTTTTATGACCCTACAATTGCAAGGTGGACAACAATTGACCCACTCGCAGAGCGTAACAGAAAACGGACGCCTTATAACTATGTAAATAATAATCCTGTTCGGTTAATCGATCCAGATGGAATGGATGCAGTAGATCCAGTAGGGGCGGATGGGTTAACCAATGACCAATGGGTTCAAGCATCAATGCCAGGAAGAAATCCAAGTTTGGCAGATGCCTTTAGGGAGCAAAATAACGATCAAGAAAAGGAACAGCAGCAACAGCAATCTACTCAAGTAACAAGCAGTACTGGTCCTGGCGATGGTCCGGCTTGGTTAAAAAGGATATTAGCTTGGTTCGGTATTAGTGTAAAAGACCCTACTTCGGAAGAGGATGCGGGGCAAAGAGCTCAAAGTGCGGAAAGATTAAGTGATCTTGATACTAAGAACACAGAAATGCAGGAGCGATTGGACAGAGTCGAAGACATTCCGGTAGCGGGCGGGGCGTATGTCATCTTTAAAGGATTGTCCGAGCATAAGACTGGAATGGCGTTTGCTGGTGTGGCAAGTGGAATGTTTGACGCCTTTGGAGGCGAGCTGGTCAGTGGGGTTGGCATGGAAATTAAATCCCTTGTAAAATCTGATCCACAAATTCTCCGCTTAGCTAGACAAACGTTCAAGGGTAATGACGCATTGAGACAGGAGGCCAACAATCTATTGCAACAAGTTTCCAAGGGAATTATGAATCCTGGACGTGGCACTAGACTTATTGGGAATGGTATTTATGAGCTTCGGGGATGGAAGGAAGGGGCCGGAATATATTTTAGGAATGCAAAAAATGGAATCGAAATATTAGGATACTCTTCCAAAGAGAATCAGGCACAAGTAATTAAGGCAATTCAGAAAGTTTTTTAATCATGAAGTTCAAAGTATTATTCCCAGCAGGCTACAATGTCAATGACATATTAAACGATAATGTAGACATCAACATCGTTCTTGAAAGCGGCGAGGTCTATTTTGCGATTTTTTTAACCATTTTAAACATTCAGTATCATATGGCAAAAGATGATGCACATTATTTTTGGTCAGATGACATTCTTATTGTTAAAGATTTAAGTCAACAAACTATTAGAGAAACTATTTCTTTAACATTGGATGAAGGCATTTTAGAAAGAGCGTTTACAAAGATTGGACGTTTAGGTGAAAATGGTTTATATGATGGTGTATCATTTCAAGAAATTGTCGATATGGCTAATGGATATGAAACAGGTTTATAGCTCCTCCATTGGACGAAACTGTCTGAATGGAGAGCTGAAAGCTACTCGTGCCTTTACCGGAAAGAAATATCTATAGGAGCTAAAAGCGATATTCAGTTCCACTCCTTTTTTATTATGAAAAGATAAAAGATTGGTTAAAGAATGATTGACGATTTAGATATTAAATTTATAGTACAGACTTCATTTCGATTGATCTTAAGCAATATACTCTGAAAAACAAGCTGTTAGGAAATTAAAACTTAAAGCACTATAAGAGTTGGCATAGGGTAACTTCGACTGGAGATGTCAATCAGGAAGAGGTTAAAAGTGTACAAGTTTAGTAGCAGTGCTTTGATTTACTAATAGAGCAATTTTCTTAGGCAGTAATTTTTGGGATATTGCAATTTGTTTTAAGAAAGAATTACGATAATGCATGAAACCAGTTTTTAATTTAGGGGGTACCTAAATTTGGCTCAAGTGAAAAAGGCTGTCCACAGAAAGGACAGCCTACTTATTCAAGCAACATGCAAAATCGTTTTTCTTCGAGTCGATGAAACTTTGTATTTAAGTTGTTTCAACTCGTGATACTTATTTCTCTCTTTAATGTACTCATACGCGGCAGAGCAGCTATTAATAAACCAATCAGTTCTGACGCAGCATTCAATATCAACTCCGGTTATTTCCTTCGAGGTCAGTTTATATAATACCCGAAGAAAGCTTGTAGTAATTGAGCTAAGTAAACCCAATTCATTCACTTGCTCAATGCCGAAATGAATAGCCATGATATTATCGCTGTGATGTTCTAATCGGAGATACAGCACCGGACTGATTAGTTCATGGACTATCGTTCCGACTACCGATTTGTTCTTATCTTGCCGTTCTAACGTGTAGCGTAGCTCATCGTTTTCAATAGTCGAAAGCAGTAGCTTTGCTTTTTTGAGGATTTTGAAGTACGAATTTTTAACTGCCTCATTATATACTTCGTTGTTAGTTGTTTTAGCAATTTGTTCTTTCATTTCTGTTTGTATTTAGTTGTGAATGATTCGGGATGAAATCAGGAAGTTGATACCATAATTGGAGGATGAGTGATTGCTTGGAAAGGTCGGGAGTGTGCTTCTGCAATTCCCAACTTCGCACCGTTGAGCCATCGACATTGAGCATTGAACCCATTTGCTTGTAGTTGCAGCCCTTGCAGTGACGAAGCTGTCGAAGCTTTCCGGCAAGGGTTTCGGTTTCGTGAAGAAATGGGTAGTAGCCGAGAAAGGCAATGATCGCTGGATAGAGTCGAATCTGTGGTGCGGAATAGTTGGTTTCCCAATGGGTGACGCTGTCCTCACAGACGTTCAGTTGATCCGCCACCTCTCGCTGCAACAGTACTCTTTCAAGCCTTGCCTTGCGGATATGCTCTCCAAGCGTGTGCGGAATGGATGGATAATGGTACTTTGCAACTTTTTTCTGGTATCGGTAAAAAGGCAACGCAGGGATGTCTTTGCGGCTTTTACAATCACCCTGAAAAAGAGTGCACCTGTCCGCCGGGTGCTGTTCAAAAGTATTTGAATAAAATTTCAGGACCATTGCTTGACCGTATTGACCTGCACGTAGAAGTAACACCTGTAAACTTTTCAGAGTTATCCTCAGACCGTTTAGCTGAAAAAAGCGAAGACATCCGCGAGCGCGTAATCAAAGCCCGCGATAAACAAACCGAACGCTTCGGCAACAAACCCGAACTACATGCCAATGCGCAAATGAGCCCGCAAATGGTGAGGGATCTTTGTAAGATCGATGCGGCAGGGCAAGCCTTGTTAAAACGTGCTATGGAGAAACTGGGTCTCAGCGCACGGGCTTATGACCGCATCCTAAAGGTCTCACGCACCATTGCCGACTTGGCTGGAAGCGAAGAAATAAAGTTGGAGCATTTAGCGGAGGCTATACACTTCAGGAGTTTGGACAGAGAGGGTTGGGCCGGGTAGTTGTTGGTGACAACACGAACAACGGCGAAATTCATAAAAATGACAAATACGGAATTTTTAGACATCATAAGAAAAAACATTGATAAAAATGGCTATCATATTACGCTAGTCAATGGTGGACAAAATCCAGATTTTTCTTATTCAATAGGATTATTCGAAAGGTTCGGTTTTGAATTGATTATTGCAGGAGGATTTAAATCTATAAAGGAGAATGAATTTATATTTGAACATATATGTCAAAAGCTACAATCTGGATCTACAGTTAATTCTCAGTTTTCATTATCTGCCAACAACGTTTTCTATTTAGTTACTGTAAATTCATCTTGGTGTGAAAAATTGATGTTAGGAGTTTATGATTATTATAGTGTAGATGAAATCACGGCTTATCAAATTATTCCTATAGAAGGAACATTGGACACGCCACTAATGTCAGATGCAGTAATTTTAAATGACCCTGTTTGGAAATGGCTATACATGGATTGGAATATTGATGCGCCTAAAAACTCTCATGTAATAACTGATCTTAATGCTTTAAAAGGCAAAACAATAACTGAAGTCGCTAAATGGGAAGACCATGTATGGGAAATGTTTTCAGAGCCGGGGCCGGATGTAGAAAAAGAGGATATAAGGATAGTACCATTAGGAACAATTTTAGGAATTGACGCTACATTAGAACCAATTTTAAATTTGATTGTGGGTCAAGGTTTGTGGCGAGATAATAAAGATTCAAGTTGGCAAGATTGGTAATCTTTCCGCCCTTGTTTGTTGATAACACCCGCATAGCGAAGAGGGGGTTGGGCTGGGTAACTATTTGTAACCTTAAATATAAAGCATATGACACCAGCATTCGGACTAATTGCATGGACAACATTTTGCCTGTTACTGGCCATAGGGATAATCTTTCTTATTGTAAAATATATCAGGAAGAAATCCAGGGTTAAATAGGAAGAATGTGCAGGGCCAGTTAGTTGCCAAAAAACGGCATCCTAACCCAAAAAGTGCTATAAATCCACCGCCCTTGTTGGTGTTGTCAGGAGACTATATACGATCTAATTGGCGACTGTATTATAAACTCCGTTCCCACACCAGGTTTGCTTTTTATTTTTATAGTTCCGCCTAAAGCCTCAACTTGTGTTTTTACCATAAACAAACCCAGTCCTTTACCTGCCATGCTCGGGTCAAAACGTTTGTACATACCGAAAACATGTCGCCCATGTTTTTCCAGGTCGATGCCTTTGCCGTTGTCTTTAAAGTGAAGCTCAATTTTATCAGCAAGTTTGCGGCTTTTTACGGTGATTATTGGAGATACGCCAGGTTTGCGGTATTTAATGCTATTGGAAAGAAGATTATAAAAAATGCTGTTGATATAGCTGGGGATACAAAAAACCGACTCAACCTCATCAAAGTTATACTTGATCTGAACCTTTTCGTTTAAAAATACATCATGGATACTGGCTTTAAACGCCTCGATAATATTATCGAAATAAATAGTCTCCTGCTTCTCGTTCAGCATTTCCCGGGCCTGTAAAACCTGGTTCAGATCTTTTATCACCGTGTCGATGTTTTCAATGGATTGAACAACCCGGTCAAACACCTCCATTTTTGCTTCATTGTCGAGATCGTGATTGCGCATCATATCTGCAAGACCCAGTATGTTGGCCACAGGTGCCCGCAGGTTGTGTGAAATGATGTAGGTAAACTGTTCAAGATCCTTGTCGTGCTGAATCAGGTCGGCAGTGATTTTCTCCCTTTCTAACTCCGCATTTTTGGCTTCGGTTATTTCTTTATTAGCTAAAATGAAGCCCCGGTTTTGCCCTTCATCGTCTTTAACGTTTAACCAGCGCACGTCAAACCATTTTACCGCTCCCGTTGCATCGGTATTGCTTATCTCATAAGCGATGGTTTCGCCTTTGGAAACTTTTTCAAGCGTATTTTTTATAATTGGCCAACGCTCTGCTGAAAAGTAATCCCTTACCGAATTGCCCGTAATGAGTGTCTGATCATTTTGTTCCTGTGAGTATTTTTGAGCCAGGTAATTGAAGGACATGATAACGAAGTCAACATTGAACAGCACATACGCCGTATCTGTATTTTCGAAGATTGCACGGAGATTTGCTTCCCGCAAGTCGTTGCCTTCAGACAATAGCTGCTGGTTTATATCCTGTTCACTCATGGCTTCGGCATCGGTTTAAAATGCTATGACAGCAAGCTTATAATTAAAATTTGAAGGCAGGACAGACAATATTATAGCACTCAATTAAAGAATAGTAAATTTAAGGGGTACTAAGGTATTTATCGTTTGATTAATTAGTGTTAAATATACATATTCGATCAATTTTTAAAAAAACTAAAACATTTGTACCCTGTTTTGGTATAAATAGATTAAAGATTAACCCCAGGTATGGACAAAACCTCTACAAAAAAGATAGCCATTTTTG
>Ga0105240_10007118_pt1 | contig 16295 bp, 10 predicted proteins | sample KBSC54metaG_FD_80426 | JGI IMG/M metagenome (GOLD analysis project Ga0105240, IMG submission 80426) | Corn rhizosphere microbial communities from Kellogg Biological Station, Michigan, USA - KBS C5-4 metaG | ecosystem: Host-associated > Plants > Roots > Rhizosphere > Soil | place: Michigan, USA... | reverse complement strand
GGATAGCTATGCTATCATCGAGCTGGGTATGGTGGACGAGACCATCAAGGACAAGGACAACAGCCGCCGCCGGATGCTGGAGCAGGCCGCGGGCGCCACCATTTACAAGACCCGCAAGAAAGAGGCGCGTCAGAAGCTGGATGCTACCGAGCAGGACCTGGCCCGTATCGAGGACCTCTTATTCGAGATCAACAACCAGCTGAAAAGCCTGGAAAATCAGGCCAAGAAGGCTGAGAAATATTATGAGATCAAAAAGGAGTACCGGGAGCTGAGCATCGAGCTGGCCAAGGCGGCTCTGGAAGGTTTCAATCTTACTTATCGGGAGCTGAATGAACAATCTGACAGCGAGACGGATAAGAAGGTGCGTTTGGAGGCTGTTATTGCGCAGGAAGAGGCGGCAATAGAGCAGGAGAAGGTAGGGTTTATCGAGAAGGAAAGGGCTTTGCAGTCCATGCAGCATGAATTCAACGACCTTGTCCAGAACCTGCGTACAAAAGAAAATGAAAAGAACCTTTCTTCCCAACGATTGAACTTTCTGAAGGAGAAGGAAAGCAGCATTCAGGGATTCCTGGAAAAGAGCGAAGGTCAGCTGAAGGGTCTGGACGAAAGCATCGTTTTCACCCGGCAGCAGGTGGGAGAGGAAGAAAATAAGCTATCCGGGTTGCAGGAGCAGCTGGAGTCATTGAAGGATTCTGTGGATGAGACCCGGAAGGTATTTGATGAAAAGAGGGTATCGGTGGACGCGTTGAGAAAGGAAAATGCGCAAATACAGCGTGATCAGTTCGAGGCGGAGAAGAAGGTAGCCGTTGCCGATACATCCATACAGAACCTGCAACGCAGTATCCGGCAGCTGGAAGAGGAAAGAATGGTGAGGGATAGCCAGCTCAAACAGCTGGAGGAAGAACGTCTGCTGAAGGAGCAGGACCTGGAGTCCAAACAGACCGGTCTGAAGCAATTACAGGAGCATCATGAACGGACCAAGGAGAATATCCTGCAGGCCCAGGGGCAATTGGAGACCCTGCGGCAGCGACTGGCGGATGAGGGTCGTAAGCTGGACTCGAAGAAGAATGAACACGACCTGTTAAAGAGCCTTATCGACTCCATGGAAGGCTATCCCGAGAGCATTAAATTCCTGCATAAAAATCCTAATTGGAATCATGGGGCGCCCATTCTTTCCGACATCATTTATGTAAAGGAAGAGTTCAGGGCTGCCGTGGAAAATGTGCTGGAGCCGTATCTGAATTATTATGTGGTGCGTGATCTGCAGGAAGGCATGCAGGCGGTGCATCTGTTGGACGAGAAGAAAAAAGGCAAGGCCAATTTCTTTCTTCTTGACAAGATAGCCGGTCAGGCGGTCGCAGACGGGCATCAGGCAGCAGGTATGATCCCTGCCATGCAGGTGATCGAGGTGGATGAAAATTACCGCAAGCTGGCCGAGCATCTGCTGGGAAATGTATTTATCGCCGAGAGTGATGAGGCCCTGGAGAACAGCAATGGCTCCGTGGTGCTGGAAAAGACGGGTAAATATGTAAAGGGCAAATACTCCCTTACGGGAGGCAGTGTCGGTCTTTTTGAAGGGAAGAAAATCGGTCGCGCGAAGAACATGGAGAAGCTTCGTGACGAGATCAAGGTGCTGGAATCTGTTGTCGGCGATCTGAAGACGGCCATACAGGAAAAGCACAACGAGGTCATCGGCTATAACGAGCAACTGAAAGAACAGGCGATCCGCCAGGCCCAGGAAGATATCAACCGGCTGACGAACTTCGTCTTCTCTCTTCAAAATAAGATCGAGAACCTGCATGCGCAGCAACATTCCTCCCAGAACAGGCTGGAAGAGCTGCAGCTGAGCCTGGAAGAGACTATTGCCGGCATCGAAGACACCCGTAACGCCTGGGCCGAGCTGGTGAAGGTCGTAGGGGAGCTGAAAGAAAAGTCCCAGCTGGCGGAAGAGGAATACAGGAGCGCAGAGCTGGCTTATAACAGCAGCTCGGCGGGATACAATGAGTTCAACCTGCAGGTGACGCGTCAGCATAGCCGTATCAATGCGCTGAAACAGGAGCTGGAATTCAAGAACAATCAACTCGATGATCTGCGCAACCAGATAGAGGCGAATGCCAGCCAGCTGAAGCAGACGAACGAAAGCATTGCTGAAAGTGAAGAACGTCTGGACAACGCTGAATCCGGATTTCTGGAGCTGATGCGTAAAAAGGAAGAAGATGAAAAAGCGCTGAATGAAGCCGACCAGGCATACTATAATCTGCGTAATGCCCTTGGAGAGAAAGAAAGCGAGCTGCGTCATAAAGTAAAGGAAAGGGAGCAGGTAGAACACCTGTTGGCAGAGATCAAGGACAGATTGAATGAATTGAAGCTGCAACTGGCGGGAATGAGGGAACGGCTGAACGTAGAGTTCCGGATCAACCTGGATGATGTCATCGACCAGCCGCGGACAGGTGATATGCCTGTAGAAGATCTGCAGGAAAAGGCGGACCGTATGAAGAAGCGGCTTGAGAACCTTGGTGAGGTCAATCCGACAGCCATCGAGGCCTTCCAGGAAATGAAAAAGAGATATGAATTTATCCTCGAGCAGAAGAATGACCTTGTGACAGCCAAGGACAGCCTTTTGCAGACCATACAGGAAGTCGAGGCTACGGCAAATCAGCAGTTTTTGGATACGTTCAATAAGGTACGGGAGAATTTCCAGCGTGTATTCAAGGCCCTGTTCACCGACGAGGACACAGCGGACCTGATCCTGGAAAATCCCGAGAACCTCGCCGATACGGGTATCGACATCGTTGCGAAGCCAAAGGGGAAGAGGCCATCTTCCATCACCCAGCTTTCCGGTGGAGAGAAGACCCTGACGGCCACAGCTCTTTTATTCTCTATCTATCTTATAAAGCCGGCGCCCTTTTGTATCCTGGATGAGGTGGATGCGCCGCTGGACGATGCCAATGTAGGCAAGTTCACCAATATGATCCGGCAGTTCAGCGAGAACTCCCAGTTCATTATCGTTACGCACAATAAGATGACCATGAGCACCGTGGACGTTATTTATGGGGTGACGATGCAGGAGCCCGGCGTCAGCAAGCTGGTGCCTGTGGATTTCAGGGGATTGAACTAACGAACGTATGCGGACGATCTTACTACTCTTTGCTTCGAATGTCTTTATGACGATTGCCTGGTACTGGCATTTAAATCATAAGGAGCTGGCGTTATGGAAGGCCATCCTTATCAGCTGGGCCATTGCATTTCTTGAATATTGTCTTACCGTGCCGGCCAATCGCTGGGGTTCCATAAATGGGCTTAGCGCCTTTCAGCTAAAGATCACGCAGGAAGTGATCACACTGATCGTCTTTTCCTTTTTTGCCGTGTTGTATCTGAAGGAGCCTTTTCACTGGAAGTATTTATTAGCTTTTGCATTTTTGCTGGCGGCGGTGTGGATCGTATTTAAAAAGTAAGATCAACGTGCTGTCACGCAACTGTCAGTTTCTTTTTAGGAAGTGTTACTTTAAAATTAACCTTGGCGTGCAATGCGTTAAAAACCTTTAACACGGTATCGAACCGGGCATTGGTGAAGTTATTCTCCAATTTAGAGATTTGTGCTTTTTGGACGCCGATCAACCGGCCTAATTGTTCCTGGGTGAGATTGTGATAGAGCCGCGCTTCTTTAATGGCGTAACCGAGCAAGTCGATTTTAAGCTCCTGTTCAAAGGTATCCCGGGACGGAGTGCCTATCTTTCCTATATGTCTGTCCATCATAGCTTCAAGAGGAACTGATCTGGTCTTTTTGGTTGGCATATTATTATTTTTTTTGCTTGAAGTACAATTGTCTGAGGCGTTCAGCCATTTCAATGTCATTTTTAGGTGTCTTGCCAGTCTTTTTTACTATCCCGTGTGTTGAAATTACTATTGTATTCTTGCCATCCGTTTTATCCCAAAAGGCAAAAAGTCGATAGCAGGCATGATTATAAAGGGTTCTAAACTCCCAAATGGTCGTCGTCAATTTTTTAAAGAGTTCCGGATCGTTGGTGATCTGTGCTTTGCGAATATTGAAATAGATCTTTTCCCGTGATTTCCTATCCAGGTTCTCCAAAAATCGTACGGCATCCGGAAGAAATTCTACTTCAAATTTCTTTTCCATACGACAGGTTTTAACAAAGATAAGAGTTTCCTTTTTAGGAAACAATAAGATTTTAATACATCAATTTTGCCACACGGCCATTGCCACCGGCGAGGAATACTGCGTGACCCGACTTTGCTTTTCTGCATACGTGGAAATTGCCTGTATCGATGAGCTGCCAGCTCATACCTCCATCTGTCGAAAGATCCACTCCGGAGGTGCCGCAGCAGATGAGCTTGTTCTTTTCAACATATTCCACGCAGCTGCGATAGCCATGGGGAGGGGTAGTGGGAGTGATCCATGTGGTCCCGCCGTCCTGTGTGAGGGTGCAGTTCTTATAGGTGACCGTATCACGGGTAAAATCACCTCCCACGACGACGAAGTGCTGTGCGTCCTGTGCGGCGATGGAATTGGCGCCGGTGGTTTCACCGCCTTGTTGGATCGGAAGTTCGACTGCCTTGTCATTCCGGAGCAGCAGGCGGCTGCGGAGGCCTCCGGTGACGATGCATGAAGTTTTTTTACCCAGGACCCGGATATTGGTTCCGCTGGAAGCAAAGCAGGCTTCGCCGGAGTCGGCTGGAGGCGACGTCCTATACGGCACTTCATGCCAGCTATCACCGCCGTCGAAAGTATGGGCTATAAAGAACCGCCCTTTGATAGGATCGCCCAGGACGATGCCGCTGTCCTTATTCCAGAACTCCATTGCATCGAGGAACATGCCGGGGGTATTATTTTCATAGACCTGCTGCCATGTCTTTCCGCCATCCCGCGTCTTTAGGATGAAGGCGGGCGACGCGATGGCCATGATGATAGCGGTGTTCTTATCGAAGGCCTCGATGTCCCTGAAGTCATTTTTCTCGTGACCCGGAACGGTGATCCATTCCCATGTCTTTCCTCCATCGAGCGAGCGGCCTACCGTGCCGTTGCTGCCGCTGACCCAGACCACCTGATCATTCACGACGCTGAGCCCACGAAAAGATGCGTGTGTGCCGCTGGAGAGGATTTCGATCTTTTGGGCGTCGGCGTGCAGCAGCCTACAGCATAAGATGAAAGAAAGTAATATGCGCATGAGATTAAACCTGATTAATACCTGAAAAATAGCACAATATTGGTATCCTTAGACGATATGTCGAAAGGATTACTCATTTTATGCGCCTGCCTGGTCAGCTATTGTGTCCGTGCCCAGAATCCTTCGGGGATGATCGTGCCGACGGACAGTGTAATGAAGTTCCAGGATACGAGTGGACAAAGGGACATTATAGGCGTGTTATTGGGTGTGACCCATATCAAGATCAATAAGCCTCCGCAGGTAGATGGTAAAAGAGTGTATTATTCCCTGCTGCCTTTGGGTACTTTGGTGCCGGGGGGTGGGACGGCGTTGATAACGGCCACCACGGCGGGTTTCTACCTGGGACCCCGGAAAACAACCAATCTGTCGACCGTGACCTTTTCCCCCAGCACCAATTTCCAGGGACAGTGGAATATCCCTTTCCATGGTAATATCTGGTCACCCAACAATAACTGGAACTACAGCGGAGATGTACGTCTGACCGTATATCCGCAGTATACGTGGGGGCCGGGCGGGTACCGACCCAATAACGACAATATCCTTATAAGATATACTTATATACGTTTGTATCAGAATGCTCTTAAGAGGATCAAGCCTTTTCTTTTTGCCGGCCTGGGCTATGCCATGGATTACCATATCGACATCCGGACCGACGATGACTATGACACGACCAGCCTGCAGAAGTTCACGGGGTACCGATATGGCACGGCCAATCACAGCAATTCCTTTTCTTCCGGATTGACATTCAACTTATTATACGATGCGAGGAACAACCCTATCAATCCGATGCCCGGATGGTACTGGAACATTGTCTACCGGGTGAACCCTAAATTCATGGGGAGCGATGATCTCTGGCACTCCGTCTATGCAGACGTCCGGAAATATATTCCTTTTAGCCGCACCCAACAGAATATGCTGGCGTTGTGGAGCTTTTTCTGGACCGCCCTGGGGGACCATACGCCATACCTGGACTTGCCTGCCATCGGTCAGGACCCATATCAACGCAGTGGCCGGGGTATTTATCCGGGGCACTACACGGGGCAGACGTTGTATTATCTGGAGGCGGAATACCGGCGGGATATTACATCGGATGGATTGTTGGGGTTTGTTGTGTTCTCCAATGTGAATACGGTGACGGAGCCGCATACGGACCGTTTCTCTTATCTGCATCCGGCGGTGGGGACGGGTCTGCGTGTCAAGTTCAACAAACATTCGGGTACCAATATAACGATGGATATTGCTACCAGCAGTGGGCGTACGGCGTTTTATCTGGGGCTGGGCGAAGTGTTTTAGGCGCCGGGCCGGCCTGTTAGTCCAGGACCGGGACAGCGTGATCAGAACGGGTATCTATTTGCCCAGGTTGGGGAATCGGATTATAACACGCCTGCCTTCGTCATATTTTTTATGATGGCCTTGCTATAATCTTTTCCCATAGATCCCGCGGAAGAAGGGTTGGTGGATCGCGACTGGACCGAGTACAGGAGCTTCTTGCTGCTGACATCATAGAGGTTGCTTTCCCATAGGAAATGTGTATCTACGGAGACATAACCCGGACTATATGCGCGGCCATACCAATAGTTGTAATAGCCCCAGAAGGGGGAATAGGGGTACATGGAGGCGGGTTGAAAATTACGTTCTCTTGCCTTGTCGAGCAGGGTGATCGTGAATACTTCGTCGATGCCGCTGTTGCGCAGCTGGCCGAGCGCGGACTCCTCGTCCTTATTGCTGAACATCTTCGGGCCATACAGCGTGTAGGCGCTGACGGCATTGTAACCTTTAGCCTTAAGCGCATCTACGAGGAAGCCTTCCATCTGCATACGAAGACGGATGTCTTTTTCGCGGATGATGCCAAGCACGAGGATCTTATTTCCCGGGGCCAGCTTTGTGGAGCCGGGGCCTTTCCAGGAAGAGGTGACCTTGCTGTTGGAGCAGGAGGTGGCGAGCACGAACAGGAGGGCGATCAGGAATTGCGCATGAAAAGTTCGCATAGGCTGATAATTACGTACTTCTTTAAGGTACGAATAAACGCGCCTGTGGGTTGTTATCGGGATGTTAGTATCCTATGCAACCGTGATATCCTTATCGAGGTACACGTCCTGTATGGACTGTATCATCTCTACACCCTCGTTAAAGGGGCGTTGGAAGGCTTTGCGTCCCAGGATGAGGCCCATGCCGCCGGCGCGCTTGTTGACGACGGCAGTAAAGACTGCATCGTGCAGATCGGAAGCTCCCTTGCTTTCGCCGCCGCTGTTGATCAGGCCTACGCGACCGTTGTAACAATTTATTATCTGATATCGGGTGAGGTCGATGGGATGGTCTGTCGTGAGCTTGGAATAGACCAGGGGTGAGGTCTTGCCGTGTTTGGTAGCAAGGTAGCCGCCATTGTTGGTTGGCAGTTTTTGCTTAATGATATCGGCCTGGATGGTGACGCCCAGATGATTGGCCTGACCTGTCAGGTCGGCGGATGTATGATAGTCGACGCCGTCGACCTTGAAGCCGTTGTTGCGGGTGTAGCACCAGAGGATGGTGGCCATGCCCAGCTCGTGCGCCAGCTCAAATGCTTCGGAGATCTCTTTTAACTGACGGGTGCTTTCTGCGCTGCCCCAGTATACGGTGGCGCCGACAGCTACGGCTCCCATGTTCCAGGCGTCCTTTACGGAGCCGAAGAGAGTCTGGTCGTAGCGATTGGGCAGGCTGAGGAATTCATTATGATTGATCTTTACGACGAAGGGGATCCTGTGTGCGTACTTACGGCTCATGATGCCGAGCACGCCGAAGGTTGAAGCAACGGCATTGCAGCCTGCTTCCACAGCCAGCTTTATGATATTTTCAGGATCGAAATACATGGGGTTGGGGGCAAAGGATGCGCCTGCGCTGTGTTCGATGCCCTGGTCAACGGGAAAGATGCTGAGGTATCCGGTGTCGGCGAGCCGTCCGTGTCCGATGAGAGTTTGGAGACTTCTCAGTACCTGATTGTTGCGATTGGAGTTGGTCCATATTTCTTCTACATGACGGGGGGAGGGCAGGGCGCTGAGCGTGGATTTGTCAATGATGGGTTTGTGATCGAGTAAAGTAGCTGCTTTGTCGCCGAGAATGTCGAGGATCTTTTTAGAAGCCATGGCTAATGATTTAAGGACAGCAATTTACTAAAAAGCCCCTCGGCAGAGGGGCTTTTTTTTATGCGTTCCTATTGACACAGTTGAGGTCTTCGAAGGCCACTTCCAATCTCTTGCTAAAACTTTCTTCGCCCTTGCGAAGCCATACGCGGGGATCGTAGTATTTTTTATTAGGCTTGGCAGGTCCTTCGGGATTGCCCAGCTGGCCCTGGAGATAGCCTTCATTCTTTTTATAATACTGCTGTATGCCTTCCCAGAAAGCCCATTGCAGGTCGGTGTCGATGTTCATCTTGATGGCGCCGTAGCTGATGGCTTCCCTGATCTGATGCTGGGGGCTGCCGCTGCCGCCATGGAATACGAAGTATACAGGTTTGGGGCCCGTCTTCAGCTCTTTTTGGATATAGTCCTGGCTGTTCTTGAGGATGACAGGTCTCAGTTCTACGTTCCCAGGGCTGTATACGCCATGGACGTTGCCGAAGGCGGCAGCCACGCTGAACATACGGCCTACCTTACTCAGCTCTTTATAGGCATAGGCGACATCTTCCGGTTGCGTATATAACTTGTGGTTCTCCACGCCGCTGTTGTCCACGCCATCCTCTTCACCGCCTGTCACACCCAGCTCGATCTCGATGGCCATGCCCAGGGGCGCCATGCGCCGGAAGAATTCCACGGAAGTATGGATATTTTCTTCCAGGGGCTCTTCGGAGAGGTCCAGCATATGGGAGCTGAACAGAGGCTGTTTCTTTTCTTTGAAGAACTGCTCGCCTGCGTCGATGAGACCGCTGATCCAGGGGAGCCATTTTTTGGCGGCATGGTCTGTATGGAGTACGACGGGCACGCCATAGTATTTTGCCACATTGTGTATGTGAAGGGCGCCGGAGATACCACCGGAAATATTGCCCTGTAATTTATCGTTGGGCATCCCCTTGCCGGCGATGAACTGGGCGCCGCCATTGGAGAATTGGATGATCACAGGGGAATTAACCTTCGCCGCCGTCTCCAGGACTGCGTTGATCGTGTTGGTACCAATGGTGTTTACCGCAGGGAGCGCAAACTGACTGTCTTTTGCGTCTTTGTACAGGGCTTCCAGTTCTTCACCAAATAATACGCCGGCCGAGTATTTTTTCATACTAATTGAACTTTACTTATTATTTATTTTGCAAAATGCCAAAAACGTTGAATTTCATTAAATGGTAAGGTAAATTCTTTGAAAGAAGTCGCGAATATACGGCATCGCCGCCTAATCTTCGAATTTGCTGAGGTTTTTTTGGATGAGGGCGAGATTCTTTTGGAGTGTCTGTTTTAGCTGTCTTTTGACCAGTTGGCCCATGGAGTTGCACTTATAGAAGGCGGGATTCTTAAAATGGTCGCCCAGTTCGGTCTTTAGCTGGAGCAGTTTTTCGGGGCTGGCGATCCTGTCTTTGGCCATGATATTCAAGAGTTCCATCAGCCTGTGGCGGGATGAGGCTACCCGGAAGGCCATCATGGTTCGCTCTTCGGTCTGGTATTGTTCGATGGAATCCTTGTTAAGGTATTTCAGACAGAGGTCTACGAATGCAATGTTCTCTTTAAAGAACTGCGGTATATACAGGTTTTTCCTCCCTTCGTAGGATTGTTGATCGAAGTCAATGGACCGGATACGGTATTGATAATCTTCGATGTCGGGGGTAATGTCTACGACAAAATTATAGGCGCGCATGTCGCCCAGCAGCCGGACGAAGCAACGTTCGTTGAACTTTACAAATTCCTTCGAAAGCCTGATCTTATTGGTCTGAGTGTCATTGAGGAAGTTGCGAATGAATACATCGCCCGGGATGCCGGGGATATGTTCTTCCACCAGGGTGTTGTGGTGGGTGAAGAATGTGATGCGGTTGGGGGATAGCAGGTGTTCCAGCTCGAGGCCATAGATACGGGAGGCGTCGGCCTGCTTGATATAGTAATGGTCGTAGTTGTCGTTGAACTTGTTGACGATGCGTATGCGGAAGGGGTTGGAGTTGGCGAAGCTGCAATAATCGATACGGGCTACGTCAAGGTGTTTGGTAAAGCTAAGGTCGCCTTCCGTCTTGAGTATGGCGTACATCTGGACCAGGCCATCCCGGATGAAATCCCAATGACGCATGTCGTAGAGTGCTGTCTCCCATAATGTGTCCTGGTTGTTCTTGTCCTTCAGGGGTACGGAATAGGTGATATGCTGGAGCAGGTCGCGGTAGGATACGGGAAGGCGTACTTCGCGGCCGTGATGTTTGAGATAGTTACGCAGGGATTCTGTGACAGGAAAAATAGGTTTTTTCCGGGACGGCTTATTAGACCCGTCTAAGGGAGTGGATAGATCGAGAAACTGCATGTTCAAATGTAGCCCAATTCCTGCAAACCGCTAACGTCAGGGGTTGTCGCTGGCGGGATCGTTGTTGGCCGCGGGCCGGGCGCTGAACCTGTCAAAGACAGCGGAGACCTGCGTGGTCATGGTGAGAAGAGCGGTAAGCAATCCAGTCATTTTCTGGAAGAGGGAGTCCTGGGTGAGGAAAATGAAGATCCCGAATGCGGCGAACAGGATCATCAGGCCTGTCTTGAAGGAGGACCATTGTCCCTTTTGCCGGCTTCTTTTCAGGATAGCGATGACCTGAGGATCGTCGCTCTTCTGCAGGACGAACTCCCGAAAGCTCTCGGCGACCAGTTGCAGACGATGAGCGCCGGTGAAGAGGATCAATCTGTCGCGCATGAGGTCAAAGAGGATATTGGCAGTCCTGTAATTGGCAAAATCGTCCCTGGCCAGGTCAAAGAGAATAAATTTCTTTTCCGGGGAAAGGGCATTCCATTTCTCTTCGTATACTTTGGCGTATGCAGCGCGGATACAGAGAATGTTCTCGGCCCGGCGGGCAGGGTTCGATGCATCGACCTCTCCTTCTTTGGCACGGATCTCAGACAATAATTTTTCGAACTCAGCACTGCTGTCGGAACAGGGCGGCGGTGAAGGGTGATCTTCCGTCTTGCAGGAGAAGCGAAGTCCGTTGCGGAACATATCGATGAGGAATATGCGGATGGCCAGCGCGATCGTCAGCTTGTAAAACAGGAAGATGACCAGTATTTCCGCCAGGTCGAATAGAATATAGCGGAAGGAGCCGATGGTCAAATAGGTATGGTTGGTCATTCCTATGCTGGTGGAAGACTCTTCGGGCCCTGCGGTCAATTGCAGCTCTTCCGAATCGATCCTGTCCCAACGATACTTATAGTTCAGGCGGGTGGTGGTGTGCCCGTTCCTATCCTCCCTGGTAAAATTCCAGGGCCCGTCTGCTATCCAGTCGGACGGAGATATATCTGCCAGCACATTGCTGTCTGCCGGAAAGAAAAGATCGTGCAGGTGGCTGTATTGGGCGGCGATGGGGAAGAACGGGTCGTGAGCGTGCGGCGGTGCTATGGTGATGCTGTCGTTCCACAAAAGATAAATGCCATAGCCGAACTTCGACTGTCTGTGCCTCGATGCCCCATTTGCATCGGCAGGAGGAGTCTTATAGTTCATCATCCGCTGGTAAAGCTGTGTCCTGCGATGGTTGATCATCCAGGCCGTTTCCAGTCGCGCGCTGTTATGTCTCAGGCTCGTCTCCTGTTTAAAGAACAGGAGGAAAATGCCCCAGGCGGGAACGATGCTGATCATGAACACGCCCGTGATAATGGCTTTTGAATAGAGACGCAGCCAGGAGGTCAACGGTGTCAAAGATGACTGGGCCATATACCGGCGTACCAGCCTCCGATAGGCTATAAAAAACAGTATTTGGGAGCTCAGGAACAGAAGGGGGATGCCCCATGATGATCCGCCATAGAAAGAAGAGATGATAAGCAGTCCGATGAGGATGGAGAAATAAAGCGTCAGCGGGAGTGAGAGCGGTGCGGATATCCGATGATCATTTTCTTTTTTCCACAACGTATAGTAATATAGTGCGATGTAAAGCGGGAAAGATAGGGTGATAAAGAAGAGCGCGAACTCCTGTTCCGGGAAAAATATAGAAATGATGACCCAGATGACAAAATAAAGGGCAAACAGGAAGAGCATACCGAAGATAAGATGTCTGTAATATGCGCCTTTTTGCGGAAGGGGTCTCAGCCATTCGAAATGTCGCGCGGGGGCGAGCAGGATGAGTGGCTTTTTCTTTGTCCATTCGTTGATGACGGTGGAGAGGATCAATAAGATCACGATGCCGAGGGTCAAAAAGGCGGTGAGGCCAACGACATGGATCTGGAAATGATCTGCATCGGAGAGATCAGCATAGGTGAGCAGGGTATAGGGCAGCCGGGCGATAGGACTTGCTTCCAGGGCTACATTCCGGCCTTTGAGCTGGTAGTGTGAAAAGTACCGGCGTGTGCGGAATCGCAGGGAGCTCTGCAGAGAGGAAGGGTCCTCACTCTCTTTCAGAATATTTGACAGCAGAGCGCGACCGGGTCTCGAGTCATACAGAATGTTACCATTGTCATCGATGATGCTGAAATTATATCCGGCGGGCAGCACCGTATTCATTACGGAACGCATTTTGGCGGACAATCCTATCAGCAGCGGGTGGTGCGGGGGCAGAGGCGAGCCTCTTGGCGGAGCTGCGCTTTTAGTGACCACATTGATCCTGTACTCTCCGTCCTGCCTGGATAGCAAAGGTTGGATGGTAAAGGACATGGAGTCGTGAAGAGAAAGATATTTGCCGTTGATAAAGTCTTTAAAATATTCCCGGTTTCGCGCATCCAGCAGCGGTGGTTTGTTGCTTTTTTTCTTTTCGCTCCAGGTGGCTGTCCATTTGCCTGTTGAGTCGACCCAGAACACATAGTCGCTGTAAGGATATAGCTCGGGATGGAAGAGCCGGTCCAGGGTCGTGCTGTCCGTGGGATTGAGAATATCGTTGCTTTGCAGGGAGGTGAGCAAATTTGTGCTGTCCCTGATGGACTGATAAGCTGCGTCCCATTTTTTCAATTGAAGGCAGATGGTATCTATTTCCTCCGTGAACTGGCGGTCTATTTGCCGGGACAGCTGACCGAGCATGATCTTGTTATCCGCGGACTGATACCAGGTCAGGAACAGCCAGGAGAAGAGTAAGAAGCAGGTAAAGGCAGCGACGAAGTAAGAGCCAATGAGCTGACGGATATTCCAGTCGATGATGGTCTCACCAGCGCCTAATATGAATATCTTTAAAACAGGCAGGCAGATGACCAGCAGCAGGATGATGATGCCCGCGGGGACAAAGAGATCAAGGGGGATGTTCTTATAGCCGGAGTTGTACCGGCTGACGCTGACGAGCCCGGCCAGCAGCAGGGGAGTGGAGCCCACCTGAAGGGGGTAGATAAATATTTTGTAAGGAGTACCTGCCAAATTCACTTCGTGGAGGTACAGGAGATCGGCGGTCTCATTTTTTTTTAAGAGCGTATCCGGATTAAAACCATCGGACAGGGGCAGGTCATCAGCGCTGAAAAGGACCTCCGAGTGCCCGGGGGATATCAGCAGATAGGTTTCGAAGACATCGCGATAGGTGAGGATATTTGGCGCCAGCAGGCTGTCGAGACGGATGGTCATGACAAAGGTATCTTTTCGCGCATGCTGTATCAATGGATAGGCCAGGAGCCAGTTGCTTGTATTGAGGGAGTCGGAGATGAGCTTTGAAGGACGAAGATCCAGCGGTGTGTCCTTTTTATTGGGAGCACGGGGAGACCAGTTGAACGAACGGAAGAGGGGGTTGGACGATTGTGGCGTGCTCAGGAACGTTTTGATCGCATAAGCATACCCATTATCTCTTTCCCGGGCTGCTTTGGCTATCTGTTGCAGCTCCATGAAGGCGCGGTCGTTCAATGCGCTCTGGCGGCCGGGGATATATTTCAGGAAGTACAATAGGAAGAGGATACCCAGGACCAACAAGGTGAGCAGGACGGGTATAAGCGTCCGAGTGAATGTATTGCCTCCGCCGGAACCCATGATCATAAAGGTAGTTTCAGATGACGCGGATGTAAATACCCTAAAGGGGGAATTTTTGGCCCAAGGTTGGGCGCAGCCGGGGAAATAGTGGAGGACTCGGTAAGAGCCTCCTGCTAAATTCGCGCACTAATCAGTCCTTATGATTTTAGCAGGAGGGTACCGGAGTTAAAGCAGGTGGTTTGTTTCTAGGATTGGACACCTGTGGTTTTTCTCGGACGTTGGATCTCAGATAAGCTTTTATGGATTAGCCCCAATTGGTCTTTGGAAAATTAGCCCAATTGGGCTAAATGGCTAATGATTGCCGAACCTTTGGTTCTTTGGGATGAATTGGATTTCTAAGGATAAGTTTCGTTTCTCAGGATCGGTTCTTCAGGGGTTGGGTTTTTCTAAGGATGCAATGGACTCGGTTTAGGTTTCTTAGGATCTTGGAACGTTCGGTTTTTCAGGATCTTGGGGTGTTCGGTTTTTCTGGATCTTTGGACGTTTGGTTTTTCAGGATCTGGTTCTCTGGTTGTTGGTTTTTTCTGGATCTTGGATCAGAGCCTTGACGTTGTGTTCTAATGTCTTTCGTAGGATAAAAGTAGAAGTTGATTGATATTGGATTTTGTAACCTGGAATTTCTTTAGATATTGGGTAGTTCAGGTCTTTTGCTGGATATTGGATTTTGGAATTGGTTTTTCGGATATTGGGTGATTGATATTATCAATCAACTTCTATATCAAAAATAATTTGTTAAAATTTGAGAGGCAAGAGAGAATTTGCTCTACTTTTTGGCGACAGTAAATACTAAAATGCTAGTAATCATCGCATAATAGGGGTAGTAAAAGCCCAATAAAAGGGTATAGGGAACTTACGACAATCCGAGTGGCCTGGGGAGATGGTTGTTGATTATCAATTTTTTGTGGGGTTTGCCGGAATGGATGAACCATCCGGCAAACGGCTAATGATGGCCCTTCGGGCACAACGCCTGTGGCGTTGTTTAGGCTCCCAGGGCATGTATGACGTCGTATTTTGTGACGATGTGGTAATTCCCGCTGTCATCCTTGCCCAATACGGCTCCATTTTCGCGGGTGATAAGGGTGCTCAGCCTCTCCAATGGGGTGTCGAAGGATACGATGGGATATGGTTTTTCAAGCACTTCTGCGATCTTTTTCCCTTTTATATCCTGTCCGTTGTTCATCATACGGGCGAAAAGACCGCTCTCGCTGATGGCGCCAATGGGTTCGCCCTGCCGGAGGACGGGCAGGTTTTCCACATTGTATTTCTGCATAAGCTCGAAGGCCTGGACTACGGTCTGGTCGGGGTCGACGGTGATGAGGCGTTTGGCTCCCCTGCCTGAAATGATATCCTTAAAGGTCTTTACATCCAGGAAGCCTCTTTCCATCATCCACTGGTCGTTATAGACCTTTCCGACATAGCGGCTGCCGTGGTCGTGCAGAATGACTACGACCAGGTCGTCTTTTTTTAGCAGATCCTTTAGCTGAAGCAGTCCCTGGACGGCTGTACCTGCGCTGTAGCCGCAGAATAGGCCTTCTTCCTTGGCGATGCGTCTGGCCATAATGGCGGCTTCCTTATCCGTCACCTGTTCGAAGACATCCACGTATTGCATCGCGTAGTTTTGGGGCACGAAGTCTTCTCCGATGCCTTCGCTGATATAGGGGTGCACTTGATCCATATCTACTTCTCCTGTGCGGAAATACTTTGTCAGCAGGGAGCCATAGGGGTCCATGGCCCATACCTGTATCTTCGGATTCTTTTCTTTCAGGAACATAGCCGTACCGGTGACTGTGCCGCCTGTGCCGGTGGCTACCACGAGGTGGGTGATCTTACCGTCCGTCTGCCGCCAGATCTCGGGACCTGTGGTCTCGTAATGTGCCTGGCGGTTGGCCAGATTATCATACTGATTGGCATGAAAAGAATTTGGTATCTCCTTTGCCAGTCGCCGGGCTATGGAATAATACGAGCGGGGGTCCTCCGGCTCTACATTGGTAGGGCAGACGATGACTTCGGCGCCAAGAGCTTTCAGGATATCTATTTTTTCCTTCGATT
>Ga0105240_10007116_pt1 | contig 16297 bp, 14 predicted proteins | sample KBSC54metaG_FD_80426 | JGI IMG/M metagenome (GOLD analysis project Ga0105240, IMG submission 80426) | Corn rhizosphere microbial communities from Kellogg Biological Station, Michigan, USA - KBS C5-4 metaG | ecosystem: Host-associated > Plants > Roots > Rhizosphere > Soil | place: Michigan, USA... | reverse complement strand
GGTCTCATGGAAGTAAATATCCTAAAAATTAAATAAAAAAGCACTTACCGGATGAATCCTTGTAAGTGCCTGATCTTTGCTCCCCCTGTTGGACTTGAACCAACGACCCTCTGATTAACAGTCGCTTTTGGGGTCGTTTTCAACTGTTTCTAATTGCCACCAGTTACCGCGTAATTAAATAATTTTCAAAAGCTTACGATCCAGTTTCGTAAATTCGTTTTGAGACATTTTTAAGAAACATGTCTCAAATGATGTATCAAATTTAGATACTTTTTTTATGAAAACGGATCGTGTGGGCGTGAAGGTAGTTCCGGATATTCGGCGGCTGAAAGAAAAGGCCAAATATCCCCTCAAACTGAGGATCACCTATAAAGGCGACCGGAAATACTATGGGACGGGCCTCGACGCCACTGATGAGGAATGGGAGGCAATTCACCAGGATAACGTTAAGGGCGACCTTCGTAAGATCAAGCTCGGGATCGCGGAGGCGGAGGTAAAAGCCGCTACGCTCGCCGAAAAGATCGTTCCCTTCTCCTTTAAACAATTCGAAGATCAATTTTTTGAAAAGGCCATTCGGGCCGAAAGCGTCCGGTCGGCCTTCGATACCCAAATTGCGCGGCTGGAGGCGAATGACCAGTGGGGCACGGCATGTTCTTACCGGACGGCTGGCAATGCACTTTATCGGTTTAGGGGGAAGATTCGGTTAGAGGACGTTGACCAGGATTTCTTGCAGAAATTTGAGAAGTGGTTTTTGGGGGAAGGGATGTCGATTACTACGGTTGGCATTTATCTGCGGGCGTTGCGCGCGATCATCAATATTGCTATAGACAGCGGGACTTTTAAGAAAGACTCCTATCCTTTTGGGATAAGGAAGTATGTTATTCCGACTGGGAGGAATGTTAAGAAGGCGCTCTCAATCGACCAGATCAAGAAAATATTTAATTACCCGACGGTTCCTGGCTCTAACCAGGAGTTGGCGAAAGACTTCTGGATATTCACGTATTTATGCAATGGCATCAACATGATGGATATCGCCCGACTTAAGGGGAAAGACATTGACGCCAAGTTCATCAGGTTTATCCGGGAGAAGACTAAGCGGACGAAAAAGGGAGACCCGGTGGTTATTACTGCTGCCCGGAATTCGCATATAAATGCCGTCTTAGCGAAATGGGGAAAGGCAGACCCATCACCGGACGAGTATGTTTTTCAGATTATTGAAGCGGAAGATCCGGCCAAAACTGCTAGGACAAAAATTCAGCAATTCACGAAGGTGGTTAACAAGTGGATGAAGGTTATAGGAGAGGACCTCAAATTCGAATTGCCTTTGACCACCTACGTCGCCCGTCACTCCTTCGCTACCATTCTTCTTCGGAGCGGAGCACCGATTATGTTTGCCAGCCAAAGTCTTGGGCATTCCAACGTGATCACGACGCAAAAATACTTTGCTGGTTTTGATTTGGACGCCCAGGCGGAATATACGAAGGCGTTGGTAAATTTTTAAAAAGGAGGCGAGGAATCTCGTCTGTGGCAGGGCCCCCCGCATTACGACTGCAGTGAAGCCAGTTGTTTGTTATTTTGAAAATACAGACCTTGTATACTGTTTCGTTACAAAAGGACTTTCAGAATGATCATAAAAATTCAGTAATAATGCCAACACAAAACGAATCACTGCTTATCGAGCTTGATGGAATAGGACATGCCTTGAGTGACCATAAATTGGTCGTCCCTGTTTACCAACGTTCTTATGCATGGGAGGAAAAGCATGTGAACGACCTTATTACAGATTTGTTTTCTTCCATTAGAGACGGCGAATATGAGTATTTTATTGGATCAATCGTAATATCTTTAAATGATGGCAAACATGAAGTAGTTGATGGGCAACAAAGGCTCGCTACGATTTCAATTTTGATAGCAGCCATGCGCGACTATTTCGAAGAATCTGGTGACAAGCAGAGAGCAAGTCACCTTCAAGGTGAATATCTGTCGAAAGTTGATCGACGGTCACAAGAGGTTATCCCTAGTCTTACATTGAATAATAGTGATCACGAGTTTTACTATAGTCAAATCATTCTTACAGGTGCGGAAAGAAAATCAATACCCGCTCAACTTAAACAATCTCATGGGAGAATACTAAAGGCTTATCAAATAGCTGGCAAAGCTATAAAGAGCTATGTTGCCAATACTACGAACCCAACAGATACACTGCTTGACCTCCTTGATTATATAGATAAAAACCTTAAAATTATTTGGGTGCAGGTTCCTGACCATGCCAATGCCTATACCATATTTGAAACATTAAACGATCGCGGCCTTGATCTTGCAATTTCTGACCTGCTGAAAAATTTCCTTTTCGGGCAATCTGACAATAGAATCGGAGAGGTTTCAAATTTCTGGACCGAAATGTACAGCCGATTAGAAAACATTGAAAACGAGGCGTTAGTAGTCACTTTTATCAGGCACTATTGGTCTTCGATTAATGGTTTAACGCGAGAAAGAGAGCTCTATTCAAAAATTAAAAAGAGCATAGTTTCTAAACAGAAGGCAGTGGACCTGGCTGCAAATCTTGCTAGTGCTTCGAAAATTTATGTTGCCCTCATCGATTCGAGTCAGACATTCTGGGACGAATATCCAGATGAATCAAAGACAGCTATGTCAAGCCTAAACATGTTCGGAATGGTTCAGGTTCGACCATTGCTGCTAGCAGTCTTCACAAAATTTAAAAAGGCTGAAATAGAGGAAACTTTAAAATTCCTCGTCTCGGCATCCGTAAGATTTCTAATTCACGGTGGACTAGGCGGCGGCGCCCTGGAGACGCAATATAGCGAAAGGGCAAAGGAAATTACCAATGGCAATATAACCACCGCAAAGGATTTGAAAACTAAAATGGCTAAGGCGATACCTACAGATGCGGAATTTGAAACTTCGTTTAAGAATGCGGTTGTCTCGAAAGCCTTTCTAGCAAGATATTATCTTCAAGCCCTTGAAAAATCCAATAAGGGTGATAGCAAGCCTGAACTGATTCCCAACACTGATACCACGGCAGTAAATCTGGAGCACGTTCTTCCACAAAGTCCTGCTGCGGCTTGGGGGATAAGTGATGAAGAGCACAAGGTACTTTGGAATAAGATCGGGAATTTGGCATTAATGAGTTCTAAGTTAAATTCGGATGCTGGTAATGATACTTTTGCTTCAAAAAAAGCACATTTTGCCAAATCCAGTTTTGAATTGACAAGGCAAATCGCTCAGGAATCCAAATGGACAGCGAAAGAAATCGCAAATCGACAGGATGTGCTTGCAAAATTGGCAGTCAAAACCTGGCCAGTTAAGTAACGGCGAGTGATAGGCCAATGGGATACATTTTTTGGTGGGTGATTTTCTTCTTTTTTTTCTACGGTGGTGGCCCGATAAAAATGTGAACATGCGGTGCTAAAAATTTTGCCAAAAAGACCGTATTTTTTTGGATATTTGGCCACTAAACATAATTCAAAGGGACGGAGGCACATTTCAATAGATAAATTCAAGGAATCATGATGGACGGTGATCTCGAAAGGAGGATACAGGAAGTAAGGAATATCTATATCAGGCCCTTGACTTCAAGCAGGACAGGGGCGCTGTACAATGCGTTTTCTTACCCTACTAAGATATCTCCCGAGGCGATTGCGTTATTCATCGCCTGTCATACAGAGGTTGAAGCCACTGTGCTCGATCCTTTCGCCGGTAGCGGGAGCACTGGCCTTGCCGCGAAACTTTGTGATGCTCCCACGGAGGGAATGGTGGAAACCGCAACGCGCCTAGGCCTGCAACCAAAATGGGGAAAGAGAAAGGCCGTCCTCATTGAAATCAGTACACTCGGCGCATTCGTTAGCAGTGTTATGTGTAACCCGCCTTCTGCCTCTTCATTCGAAAAGTCTGCGAAAGCGTTATTGAACGAGGTCCAAAATGAACTTGGGAATCTGTATACGATTGTTGATGGTGATGGAAAGGAAGGAATTATTCGCTATGTGATCTGGTCAGATATTTTGATATGTTCCAAGTGCCAGCGGGAAGTCAGCTTCTGGCAATCCTGCGTTAAGGAAGGACCTATTCATCTTTCTGAAGCGTTCCATTGTCCTGAATGCGGGCATAGGGAGCAAGCGGCGCAGGCAAAACGGGCTACCGAGGTCGTGTACGACGAACTACTGCAAAAGAGTATTAGGGTCAAAAAACGGATTCCGGTAAAAATTTACGGACGAACTGGTAAAAAGAAGTGGAGCAGACTCGCCTCGGAAAAGGATATTTGTGCCTTCGAATCATTATTGAAACAACTGTCTTTGGTAGAATTCCCCCTTTACAAAATGGCTTGGGGAGGCCTTTATCGCAGCGGTTACCACCAAGGCATTACGCATCTCCACCACTTCTATACCAAACGGAATGCGCTTGTCTTTTCGCGGATTTGGAGTAAAATCCCAAAGTATCCTGAAGAGATCCAGGGGGCGCTTCGTTTGCTGGCCTTAAGCTACAATTCATCTCATTCCACGCTGATGACAAGGGTGGTGGTTAAAAAGGACAGCAGAGATTTTGTCATTACAGGTTCCCAGTCCGGCGTTCTTTATATCAGCAATCTTCCAGTCGAAAAGAATATACTTGATGGCATAGACCGAAAGATTTCCACACTAAAGCAAGCTTTTCGGCTAGTAGAAGGAAGCCAAAGCTCCGTCGGCGTATTTAATTCAAGTAGCACCTTTCTCAGCTTGCCGGATCGGTCTGTCGACTATGTCTTCACGGATCCTCCGTTCGGAGATTACATTCCCTATTCAGAGATCAATCAGGTCAATGAGGCCTGGTTAGGGAGAACGACTGATAAGACAGATGAGGTCATCGTCGACTCCAGCCAAAAGAAAGGCATCCTAGAATACAATGAACTAATGTGCGCTGTGTTTGCGGAGCTTTCCCGCGCTCTAAAAGACGATGGATTGATGAGTCTCGTTTTCCATTCCGCGAAAGCCGAGGTCTGGCAGGCGCTAATCAATTCTTATCAACGAGCTGATCTTCAGGTAATCTTTTCGAGTATTTTGGACAAGATTCAAGCCAGCTTTAAGCAAACGATTTCATCCGTAAAGGTGCAGGGCGACCCTCTTCTTTTGCTGGCAAAATCGGCTTTCATTTCAGGGGTTCGTCCTCCAATCGCCCGAAGGCCCGATGTAGCGATCATCAAAAGGCTGGTGAAGGCCGCCTTTGTAAATTCCGCCAACCGAGATGAACAAAAGCCAGAGCGGCTTTTCTCCAGATACATCAATGCATGCTTGGAATCCGGCAGCCAGGTGACAATGAACGCGGGCGATTTTTATGCTGCGGTGCACAAGGAATTGGCAAAATATCAATACTCATCCTAACGATGACGACTTTAGATGTTACTCAAGAAGAAATAGTAGGCAAAAAAGAACTTGGACAGTTTTTTTCAGGAGAGGCTGTTGCATCTCTGCTATTAAAGCTTGCAAAGGTTTCACAAATCAAGCGGGCCATAGACCCCATGTGCGGGACTGGCGATCTTCTTGCGTCTTTAAAAACATCACCTTGTAACGACTGTAAGGTAACTGGAATAGAAATAGATCCCGCGGTTCATGAACGAGCACAGCGGCGGTTTGAGGCGTGCGAGACCTACCACCTTATTAATGCCAACGTGTTCTCCCCGGAATCTCTTCGTTACCTGGCATCTACCGGAAGCTATGATCTTGTTATTACCAACCCACCTTACGTCAGAAGGGAAACCGCCAGGTCCGAATATTTAGGCATTCCTGGCTTCCTGCGTCTTCAGGAGATCCGTCAGCATCTTTTGGATTTTCTATCCAAGCTAAATACTCTCGATCACGAGGAAAAAAAGGTCTTTAACACGATCATTCAAAACTTTTCGGGGCTCTCCGACATTGCAGTTCCGTCGTGGATCTTATGTTCGATGCTAGTAAAGAAGGGTGGCAAAATCGCAATGGTATTACCTGAGGCGTGGCTGAGCAGGGATTATGCTCTTATCATTAAGTACCTGCTTCTCAGGTTCTTTCGCCTTGAATATATAATCGAAGATGCAAATTCATCTTGGTTCAGAAGTGCGCAGGTGAAAACAATGTTGCTGGTTGGGGAGCGAATAACATGCAAACATTCGATTCGGGACTGGAACGAAGCTGATACCTTTACCTATGTGTCTTTATATGCTGCTTCCGCTACTGAAAACAGTCTAGTCAAGGCAGCTTTCAACACGGTCAAGTCTCCGGAACGGGATTTCATCCATTCGCTCGACGCCGGTATCTCAAAAGAAGGATTCTTTTCCACTAGAAGGGTTAGCCTAAAAGCATTTTCCAACGATTTGATCAATCACAGCGTTTCAACGAAATGGTTTAAACTTATAGAGGCCGAGCTTTCGCCAGCCGCTTGCGCCGCAACTGTTAAGGGCGAATCTAGTTTACGAGATTTGGAGTATTGTTCTACCACAACCTTTCAGAAGCTTCAGGATATGGGTGTATTGGTGGGTCAGGGACTGCGGACCGGAGCAAATAGCTTCTTCTACCTGAACTTCAAAGACGCCGCTCAGGAACAAGTAACCGTATTTCCACTTGCGCTATTCAATTATCCTCCGTTCCAAGCAAACCGAGACTATTTTAAACCAGTAGTAAGAAGACAGGCCGAGCTCGATAATTCGTTCTCTTTGCATTCTTTCCAACCCAAGGGAGTTGTGTTGACGCTACACCATCATGTGCTTTCGGAAGATGAGGCGTTTATTCGACAGAACCATCCCCACCTTGCAGGAGCTTATGGCCTCGTCGATGAGCCGATGGGAAATTATATCCGCCGTGCCGCGCTATGCAGAAACGGGGCTGAAGCGGGTGCGATCGCCATACCAAATTTGTCGGCGGTCAAGTCCAATAGACGGTCCTGGAATCCTCGGAAACCACATGAACTTCCAAGATTTTGGTATATGCTGCCGGAATTCGCGCCTCGTCATTCGCCAGACTTGTTTATACCCAGAGTAATTACTGGTGGAGCAAAGGCACGTCTCAATCAGCAAAGTGCGCTCCTTATCGATGCTAATTTTTCCACGCTTTGGGTTGGTGACGCCACAAGCCTATATGACCCTTTTTCGCTTCTGGCACTTCTGAACAGCTCTTACGCAGTCGTCGCAATGGAAGAATACGGTACGGTAATGGGTGGAGGTGCGCTCAAACTTGAGGCCACGCAGCTAAGGCGCATTCCGTTTCCCACCCTGACAAGGCAGCTCACGGCATGTCTAGCCATTCTCGGCCGGGACCTTGCAAGTCCTTTTAGTAGTCACAGTTCGATCTTATTGGAAATTGACAAAGTGATCCTCTCCGCCATGGGGTTTGGAGATGACCTGTCGGATAAGTTGGATAAACTCTCGTCTATTAAAAAGGGCCTTCTGAAAAAAAGGCTAAAACAATGACCGATATATTAATCGATCTCAAAGCTGCAAGAAAAAGCCTGGCAGACAGCCAAAGACTCGTCGGCGAGGGAAAGAACGAGCAGGTTGTTAGGGACAGTTTCACGTCTTATTTGCGCCAGATCTTTCCAGCAGGTCCAAATTGGATTGACCGCCATATTCACGGAAGTGAAGCAGCAATAAAAATTATATCGGGTGGAAAGAGACATACAGGCTTTGTTGACAATCTTATTGATCTTACTGTTATAGAATACGAAGCGGATCTTACTATCGTTGCGAAGTTCAATGAAGGACTGTCACAGGTAAGAAAATATTGTGCAGGCTTGATCAATGCAGGCCAAGACCCCGATTTGATCATTGGCATTCTATCCGACACGTTGAGATGGCGAGCATTTGCGGTCGATCCGGACCATATTGAAAATTTGCCTGTCGATGCTGAAGCTATCGGGCTTATTGAACTCGAAGTGATTGACTGTTCGGATGGTTCTGAAACATCGGCGGAGAATTTAACTCGCTTCTTGGTAAAGTATCTTGGACGGGAAGGTGCCAGACCTCTATCGGCCGATTCCATCGCCAAGGATCTGGGTTTTGGCAGCGCATTCTCTGAAGATCACATCCGAACGCTCACCGCAACCATCTCAGATATATTTCGAGGCAATCCCAGGTACGGGAGCCTGATCGCGGAATTATGGTCTGCTTTTGTCGGTTACCTTCAAGATGACGAAGGGACAGGTTCATTTGATTTAGTGACCTATGTTGACGAATATTATGTTGTGACACTCGCAAAATTGCTATGTGCCAACATTCTTGAAGAGCGCGGGATTTATTCAAACGATCAGGAACTATATTCCATTATGGATGGTCGTTTTTTTGAAAATAAAGGATTGCAAAATGTAGTGGAGTACGACTATTTTGGATGGCTGAACATGTCGCCAAGCGCATCAGCTTTATTACCTGTAGCCCGGATGATTCAAAAAGACCTATCAGCCTATGATTTCACCAGCCGTTCACAAGAAGATTTATTTGGAAAGCTGTTTGCTCAACTTGCGAACCGGTCGAAAAGGATATTGCTTGGGCAGGAATGGACCCCCAGCTGGGTTTCTGAAAAACTGGTTAAGAATGTGGTCCGCAACATTGACAATGGGACTCCGATGCGTTTAATCGATATGTGTTGCGGTTCCGGGTCCATGGTTGTGGAGGCAGTTAAAATAGCCAAACATCGCATTACAGAACACGACAATGCTCTTCCAAAGGGCACTAAGATTGGCCTTCTTATTGAAGCCATTACAGGCTTTGATATTGATCCGCTAGCGGTAATTCTGTCGAAGATCAACTGGGTAATAGCCGCGGCGGATTGGTTAATGCCATTTGGCTCACACCCTCTTTCTATTCCCATTTATCATGCTGATTCTCTCTTCGCAATTACTCCAATAACGGGCTTAAAGATAGACAATACAAGCGCGACCTACACGCTCAATTTTGCAGGTCAGAATCTGCTCCTTCCAGAATATCTGATTTCACCAAAATTCCGATCGCTCTTTGACGCCTTAACTGAAAATGCTTATGAGATTGCCATCTCTACTTCTGGCACACCTAAAATGAGTTTTACGCTAGAGGACGCGGGTTCGCAGGTAGAATCCCTTCTTGCGCTCACTCATGCAGAAGTTACGTCAGAACAAATTGATGAAATCACCATTTTTCACCACGCGCTGGTTTGCAGGATTGACCACCTAAACCGAGACGGCAGGAACGGGATTTGGTCATACATTTTAAGAAACAGTTTTCGTCCAGGATTAGTTCTTGGGCAGTTCAACGGCTTAGTTTCCAATCCCCCTTGGTTGGCGCTAAGCAAATTAGCCAATAATCCATACAAAGATGCCCTGCGGAAATTAGCTTTTGAATTCAACATTAAGCCGGCCGGCTCATCACACTTACACATTGAATTGGCGACTATTTTTCTGTTGCATGCGGTTGACGCTTATCTAACTGACGGGGCGGCTATAGGATGTGTTGTACCGGATACTGTTTTGAATGGGCATCAGCACAATCCGTTTCGCACATTTCAATACCTTGTTTCAAGCAGGAAAATACGGTTTAACATCTTAAATATTTGGAAAATAGGTGATGCGGTCTTTAAAAATAAAGCCGTCATTTTGTTTGGGAAGAAGGAGCCACCCAATACCCAATCCTCAAACCCTATTGTGGGACGGATTATTCACCAGTCTCAGCCCGATGTTCCAACGAACTTTTATCAAAATACGCAAGGCAACCGGACCATCTGGAGTGAGGCTGATCGTGGCTCCGAAGATGGCGTTCTTTTTGTGCCTGCCGATTTCCGGCAAGGCGCTGATATTATGCCTAGAACGCTGCTTTTCTTTGATGTACAACCGGCAACTTCCGGACAGATAATGGTTAAGTCGATCGATCCGCTGTCGAGCTCAAGGGCCTTCTTGATCAGTGATGCAAAACTTCATAAGGACTTTCACTTGTCGCCCAGGATTCTACCAAGCGATCTGTTTTACGACGTTCTCCTTTCCAGCCTTGTTACCCCTTTTCACGTAGCCGCTCCCGAGAAAGCTTTGCTTCCCATAAAGAAAGACAATAATGGAACCTGGAGGCCACTCACTATCCTCGAAATACTAAAAATGGGACGAACAGCCAAAAACACTTTTGACGAGATTTTAAAAACCGCTAGTCCGAAGTCTCCAACTCCTGAAAGTCTGTTTGACAAACTTAACACCAACAGGGGGAAATTAGAACAACAACATGTTCGATCGACGGGATACCTTGTAGTAACGGGAGCAGGTGGTAAAAATGTATGTGCCGCCTTTGTCGAAGTCTCCCATTTCAATCCGGATAGTCTGATTCTTGATCAAACCCTTTATTGGGCGCAGGTTGATACCGCAGATGAAGCTTTTTATCTGACGGGCCTCTTAAACAGCGACGCGATTAGTTCGATTATAAAGGAGTTCCAGCCTCGTGGGGGCTTTGGAGAACGGCATATCCATAAGTTACCTTTTGGTGTTACACCACCCTTTGATCCTGAGCAAGCCGCGCACCAGGACGTAGTAAGAAATACCAAATGGTTAGTCGCAGAATATTGGGCAAAGATTAATGCTGACCCTAACATTATGGACTACTTGAATGCTAATCAAGGGCCTCTACACTGGCGCAGACGTGCTTTACAAAACTACATTCGAACACTAAGTAGTTATCCAGACTTTGAGGAAGCTTGCAAAGCATTATATGGTTTATAAGTCATTGTGAGCGGATGTCGAAATATTCCTTTCAAAATCGGTAAGCTTTCCCAATTTTGAAAGTATTGCTGAAGGTGTCTAATTACAAAAGCCTCATTTTTTCTTAAAGCATGAATCGGTACTCATTGATATATTATTATTGGTGCCTTAATTTCATTTCATATAGGCTTTTCAGGCCAAAATTCCCGTGGCGAACATTTGAAGACTTTGGCCAATGCATTTATGTGATTGATGTTGTATTTTGCTCTCCTATTGGGTGTTTCAACGTGAGAAACAAAGCTATCGCTCATATTCAACTTTTGGGAAAGCTCGATCTGTGAAATGCCAGCTTCCTTCCTTTTCTCTCTTACCCGATCGATTACATATTGCTCAATTTTAGTCATTTAGCATTTTTATGGTACGGCAAGTGACAGTTTTGCTCGAAATATTACAATGGTACATGTACCATTATTTAAATTTTCTTTGTATATTCGGGTAGTAAAATAATTTATCGGCAGTAACCGTCAATAGCGACGCTTTTTGAAAGGAAGCGCTGTAAGAATCTCGCCCGACGAACCTGACAATTCACCAAACGCGAGAATAGGTTAGTGCCCAATCCCTATATTGCATAGGGTTGGGCCTACTTATGCCCTTGTGTTTGGCCATCGAAAGGTGGGGGTCTTGTCAGGACCCGTCGGACATAGGCAAGTAGGTCCCAACCCTATTTTATTGATTTCCTGCGCCGGGCCTACTTGCTATTTTCTTCTATTGAATTCCTGCCTTAACCCTTTAATTTATTCAAGATGTCACATTTTCAACAGCATCCGGCCTTTTTCAACAAGCCGATCAAACTAACCGAAGAAGAAAAAGAAGACCCCATGAGTGTCATCATCGATTTTTTCACAGATTACAACCTAAGTGAAGTCCGGGAAATCTATCAAAACATAAATCACATTTGTCTCACATCGGACGCGCCGCCATTTGACGATCCTGAAGAGCGAGATAACCTTTTATCATTCAGGGAAAGCGAAGAAAAAGTCATGGAAGCGGCTCTAATTCTCATGGAAACAAGAATGGATGCTCCCCTATCAGTCCAATCGCCGCAATCAGATGCAGAAAATGATCTTGAGGAAAATGATGGCATGGATCTGAATGAAGTTCAAAATAGGGTTTTTCGCCTTCAGAGCGAATTGGCCGAATTAAGTAAATCCCTTGTGAAGTCATTCGGCGGAGGGGTTACGATGAGTTTCCATAAAAAGTGAAATCGCATGGAAAAGATAAGGATATTCAAAAAACCTGACCGGCCCATTGACTTGCTCCCTGACAATCCGATTACCGCCTTGAAGGAGGTTTGGAAAGATGAAAGTGTTTACCAGGTTGTTCACGGTGAAATTGCGAATTGGTTTTATATGGCCCTGAGCAATGAGTGCGCCGTTTATGTCAATGATGAAATGGAAAGCAGAGCGCAATTCATAGAATTCTATGCCGATCTTCTTCCTGTGGTCGAGGCCACACATTGCTATACCTTACGTTCTTTATACTTTGAGAAAAATAGGGTGTGGCCGGATGAAAAGCAAGTCATTGCAGCCATTCACGAAGATAGCGGGTCCGACTACTTTTACACTTATATAGGCGGAACCGATCTGCTGGATCCTGGACAACCGATGCTTAAATTCTGCTACAAATATCCCTTTGAGTATGCAAGGCGCGAACTGTGGGACTTTTTTGAAGGTGTGCAGTCCTATCAAGGACCGTTTCGAAATCTGGTTTCAAAGTTTGCTTTTGCGGATTACTATTTGAGAATCTTAACAATGGTGGAAGCCAGCTATGCGCTTTGCAGGCAAGGGCCCGAATCAGATTAGAAAGTACCCCAATGGTGGACCAGCAGCAATCTGGCGTCGAGAGATGCCAGATTTTTTTGTCTCCCGTACGGCCCAAGCAAAGGGCGGTCAATTTCCCTTTGCGGCTTCTTTTAATGCCTGATCCATTTTTTTGCGGCCGGCCGGACCGAGTAAGGAATCAAGCCGGCTCCATGCGTCTTGGTAGGTTTCGTAGTAATATCGTCTGGTACTGGTCTCAGCGGACTGTTCTATGCATTGCTTGCCTAGGAGGAATAGATAGGTAATTCCAATCAAGAAGAGCGTCCAGGGGATCAGGCGTCCAAAAACGATTTTATAGTAATTTCCGGCATTAGTCTCGGGGAATAGCAGGAAACGACGTTGGTGGATAATGGATTTGGGCTGGGCATCTACGATCATTTGCAGCTTTTGGGCAAACTGGGCCCAAATTCGAAGGATTGGGGCTGGATCAGCCGGCGGGACCATAATCTTCTGAGTTTTCAACTTTTCATCAAATCCGATGACTTTTGCCCCAGTCTCCTTTACCTCGTTTATTAGGTCAGTTAAAATTCTGTTTGTTTCCTGCTGCTCCCGGATCAATTCGGTGATCGCTGTTTCCAGAACGGCAATTTCATTATTTTCCATTTTTCAGGGATTCTATTTATTACAGATACGGTGGCTTTCTTTTTTTCTTTCGCTTTTGCGGATAGGGATCAGGAGACGAACCGGATGGCACTGGCCTTAGCAATTCGGTTAGCCAGGTATGATTATTCCCGGAGCTGGGAGCTGGAAAAGAAGTGGCCAAATGATCGTGGGCGTTGCCAATAGGCTTTTCCGGCTGCCGGCGGTTGTACGGTTTCAGACCGACTGAACGCAGATTTTGACCCAGTATCCGCTGAATCGTGGCTAGAGGGAATCCGACATCACTTCCTTTAATCCGTACGTTTTTCTCATCCTCGAAGGCAATCCCTCTTCCTTTGTCAATTCGGTAGCCCAGCGTTTTCATCATTTGTTCGAACTCGGCAAACGATTTGGCAGTTTTTAGAGATTCGGTAATATTTGTCCTTAACCGAGCTTTTCGGGAATCATTCCGAGGAATTTGCCGTTCCTTCGGGTCGAGGAATCGGCGCGGGCTAAGCACCTGTTTCAAATCAAATTGCTTTTCCAGGCGTCTGCAGAGAACGGCCATTCGGGCGTAGTTCTGGCTGTCGCTGGCCACTTTCCCGTCAAAGCCTACACGGTTGGCCACAATATGGATGTGGGGCTGGACGGTGTCTTTATGTAGGATGGTTACGTATTGGTTCTTGTCAATCCCGAATTCCTTGGCAGCCGCCCGACCAACTTCGATCCACTGCTCCCGGGACAGCTGATCACCAGGAGCCAAGCGGAACGTAAGATGCAGAACCGGCTTTTCCACCCGTTGGTTGAGTTTTTGGACATCTTCGAACTGCGTGGTCAATTCTTGCTTGTTTCCAAAACAAAGGTTGTAGTCTAGGACCTCCGCCCTCCCTTCATGTTGCAACCCCTCCTGCTGGGAAAGCTGCGCTTTCTGATCCGCGGACAAATGCCGTTTGTCTTCCAAACAATAAGAAATGCATGGTCCGAAGGATTTTCCAATTATTACCTTTCCAATCATGTGAAGCTGCTTCTGATATCTATTATTAATTGCCGAAGTTCTTGCCCCGCCTGAGCCCACTTCGCGCGTTCGAGCGCATTCAAAACGTCATGGCGATTTCGCTTGTAGGCGATCTGATTTACGTTTGCGGCAACATGGTTGAGGGTTCCTAACAACGCTAGCACGGTCTTGGGGAGAGCTATTTCGGTTTTTTCAATTTTTCCGGTCAGGCCCATTTTTCGCAGATATTCCGAAACGGTGAGGTTGGCGAATCTGGCATTTGCCTCGATCGTCTTCCGCTCGATAAGGGAACATTTAACGCCCAGCAGCTGGTCCTTCTTCACGGCCTTTTTGGGCCGGCCTCCTTTATTTCTGCTATGGTCAATCTGTTCCTGCATATCTTGTCTTTTCCTCCGTTTTCCGAATGCGCCAGCATGAGGAAAACGCCCCCTGAATGCGGAGCATGAAGGGGGCCAGCGTTTCGGTTATACCGAAACATAGCTGGCTATAGACAGCCCAAAGGCGCCTAGGTCTGCCAGCTTACAAAAAATCACCGTCGTAAACCTCGGTTTGGATCTTGTTGAAGGTGTTGGTTTAATGCCATGAGGTGATCATTCCAATCTTTGTGCGGCGAAAAAAGATGGCTTTGGTCCCGGTATTTTACATTCCACTGCAAGGCTTTTGCGGTACTCTGTTTTCCGGACTCATCGTTGTCAAGATGCAGGTCAATGAGTGAATGTTTTTCTAATAGTGGCCTGGCTCTTTCCAAAAACGCAAGAGAATTGAGGATCAGAAAATTTGGCGGAGGAAGGATTTGTTGCCGGACCGCTAAGTAAGAGAGAAACGAAAAAACCCCTTCCAACACCGTTACGATTCCCAAACCGTTATCAAAGAAAGAATAATCCTTTGGATGGGTACTGCCTTTGAAATTTGCATTTCTCAATTCGAATCCGCCCGATTGGTTTGGAAAACCCAGGGCTGAAGTTTCTTTTCCGTGCAATTCGAAGTCTACCTGCCGGCAGTATTGCTGGGCCAGCAAAAGCGGTACATATCGTATTGCTAAGTATGATCTTAGATGAAGAGAGTCTATGGGATGTACCGATTTAATAAGTATGGGCGACGGCAAAATCTCCTTCAGCGGCACCTGGTCCGAAGATTTTGGAAGACCGGAAAGATTCGGTCGACTTTCCAAAATCCTCAAGAATTCCGAAATCGTGCAACGATGATACAGGATGCCAAAATCGACAATGGTGCCGCCTTTTCCAATTCCATGGTCGTACCAAATATTTAGTCGTCGGACTACTTTAAAGGAAGGAGTGTGTTCCTTTCTGAGCGGGGACAGATACCAGTATTCATGGTTTTTTATGTGGTGGGGAGTGTGCCCCAGATCAGCGAGGTATTCGACCAAATCTCGCTTTTTTGCCTCTCGGCATGAAAGTCTGTGAGTATTCATAAAATGAGTATTTAGCGGGTGAAAAGAAAAAAGGGGGGAATTGAGGCTTTGGCTGGATTAAGGTTTTTTGTACCGGTTCCGATGTTCTCGCATCCGGTCAACAGGTCCAGCCACTTTTCCCGATTTATTGAATTCGTCCACCCAGGCCAGCAGCTCGCCCAGCTTGACAAGGTATCCCTTTCCGATTCGGGTGGCGGGAAGGTTTCGGTGATGGATATAGTAACGGACGGTACCGACCGGCCGCCGGACGATTTGGGCAGCCTCCGTTAGATCAAGAAGTCTTTCAGGCGATGAAAATGTGGGGGAATTCGGTTTTATTATGCTGTCAGTCAGATTATTGACCGCGATTTGTAGTTGATCCAATCTGGAAAGGATCAAGTCAAAGGGATTGTTTGATTGCATATCAGTAGTGTTTTATAGTCGCCAACTGACTGCAATTAAGTAGGGTTTTTTCCGAATATCAGGCCGATCAGGCGCAATTAAGCGTGTTTCCTAATTTACTTCGGGAGCTTGCTAATATTCAGATCCTTAAGTTTCTCATAATGTTTTCGGAAACTATTGTCATCCTGATAATTTTCCAGAAAACTGGGCTTACCGATGGTATTGTGGGTATTACACGATTATGATACCACTTCTCCACGGTATAAGTTACCAGCGTTCCATAGGATAAGTTACCAGGGGATATTGGGAAGGGAGCAAATGGAGGGATGATAATTTTATTCCCCTGAT
>Ga0105240_10007114_pt1 | contig 16300 bp, 15 predicted proteins | sample KBSC54metaG_FD_80426 | JGI IMG/M metagenome (GOLD analysis project Ga0105240, IMG submission 80426) | Corn rhizosphere microbial communities from Kellogg Biological Station, Michigan, USA - KBS C5-4 metaG | ecosystem: Host-associated > Plants > Roots > Rhizosphere > Soil | place: Michigan, USA... | reverse complement strand
TACCCCATGGGCAACGCGCGCAGATCGTTGGCGCGCCACAGAGTGACATCCTGGCGCAGCCAGTTCTTCAGCGCCTCCTGCCCATGGTAGTCCTCGAGCGTCCGCCTGGACTCGACGAACTCCACCAGGCCCGGTGCATCGTGCTCCACCATCTCTTTTTTCAGCACGGAAAAATCCGCTGCACGCAACACTTGTCCCGTGTGCGCCCGGACCTTGGTCAGCTGCTCGAGCGTGCTCACCGATACTCCGGTCATCGCCGCGGCCAGGGACGGCAGATCGGTACCCGTGGGGATGGTGCGCGTAAATTCCTTCTGCAGCAGCATCAGCGCGGCCTGCAACTCCGGCGCCGACGGCAGCGGCACGCGCACCAGCGTCGATTGCGGCGCGAAGGCGATGAGGGGCTCGAGATCGTTCAGGTTGTCGGCGATCAACAGGCTCGCAAACGGAAGCTGCGTGAAGGGCGCACTGGAACCCCATTCGCGCACCAGGCTGGTGAGGCTGCCGTGCTCGAAGCCGTTGCCGCCGGCGGGAAGCAGTTGATCGGCGCCGCGAATGATCACCGCCACCTGCACGGCATCACTGCGCCCGAGCGCACTCAGATTCCCCAGATAGCGCGCATATCGGCTGACGAAGCGGATAGCGCCGAGGGGATCGTGGGGAATGGCGCGCATCGCCGTGGGCACCCACTGCGCCAATCGATCGCTACCGCGCTCGACGGTCAATCCGTTGCCCAGGTCATACGAGAACACGACATCGAAGCTGGCGAGCAGCTCATCCTGGATGTAGCGCTCGATGGGGACCAGCCGGCCGCCCACGGCCAGTCGATCGTGAACGTTGCCGTAGAGAATGAACTGGCCCGAGGCACCGCTCTCGAAGGCGACATTCAGCTCCGTCGCCCATTCCGGAGCGCTCTGCGGCGCCGGCATGACCAGGTTCTTTCGCATCATGCGGTGGTTCTCTAGCCTTGTATAAAGTCCATGTGGCTCAGTAGGTTATACTGTATGGGGTGCCCTGGCGCCAGTGCCCGGGGCTTGCATTCGCCCGCCTTGGAGCCCATTTCCTTCGGCTCGAGGCGGCGGACACTGACGGAGTGAATGATGGCCACGGGTTGGGCGGGCGATGGTGCGGTTCAGGACCAGATCGATGCCACGGTCAAGGATGGCATCAGCCGCGCGCAGAGCCGTCTGTCGCAAGGGCCCGCACTCACTCACTGCGCGCACTGCGGGCAGGAGATTCCCGAGGCCCGGCGCACCGCCCTGCCGGGGGTGCGCCTGTGCATCGCGTGTCAGGAAGCCGACGACCGCGAGGCCCAACACTTCAGCGGCTACAACCGGCGCGGGAGCAAGGATAGCCAGCTGCGCTGAAGGGCAAAAAACTCATGGATTTCTCGGACTACATCCGTGCATTCAACACCGGCGACGATGCAGCCCTGGTCAGAAATTTCTACGCGCCGGATGTCCACTTCCAGAGCGGCCCGCGCATTCTGCGGGGCGCCGACGAGCTGCTGCAGTTCCTCAACTGGGCTCACGACGGTATCCGCGAGATCATCCGCGCGCAGACCGTGCTGCGCGACGAGAACCGCATCTTCGCGGAAATCGACATGGACTTTCATGCCACCAAGGACAAGCCGGACTTCACCTTCGGTGCGTTGAAGAAAGGCGAGTTCACGACCGTCAAGTTCTTCGTGCTTTACAGTCTGCGCGAAGGCAAGGTAGCGCGATTCAAGGCGGCCACGTGGCCACCCAACCTGGGGGTGACCAAACCCGACGGTGCTGCGGTCCTTGCGGTGGCGCCAACACAGCCACCGGCCGTGGCCTCAACCCTAGCGTCGTCCGCCGCGCCGCTCCAATCGGCGCCAGGGGCGCGCTCGGACACCTCGCGTCTGGGAGGCACGCCCGAGGGCCGCCAGGCATTCATGGACTACACCCGGGCTTTCAGTAACGCCGACTTCGAGGGCTTCAGCCGGTTCTACACCGACGACGTGCGTTGTGAGCTGCCCTCCGCCGTGCTGGAGCGGCGCGAGGGAATCGTCAGTTTCTATGGCGAGATGTTCAAAACCGTGCGCGAGAGCCTCACGCTGCATCAGCTCATTGCTGACGATGCGGGACTCGCCGCCGACGTCACCTCCCAATTTACGGCCATCGAGGAGGCGCCCCACTTCGTCGTCGCGCCGTTGAAGAAGGGAGAGTTCGTTCGCGTGCGGGTGTTCGTTTACTACACTCTGCGCGACGGGAAGATCGCCAACATCCGCGTGGCCCGCGCCGGGACACCGAGCAAGCCGCAGCGCCTGTAGCGTGAGGGTCGACAGCGCGGCCGCGCGCTGCACCGCGGCGGCGGCGAGGCTCGCCGGCGACCATGCTCACCCGCAAACGCTGCTGATCTCCACAGAATTTTCCACACTGTGGAATCTCCACGTGCTGCGCCCGGCCTGCTTGGCCCGGTAGAGGGCCGTGTCCGCGAGCCGCACGAGCAACTCCGCATCGTCGCCGTCGGCCGGGCAAAGACTGATGCCGATGCTGATGCCGACGCTCACCTGGCAGCCGCTTTTCAGGGTGAACGGCGCGCCCAGTTGGGCAATCAGCTCGCGAGCGAAATCGGCTACGTCCACACGCGAGCCCACCTCTTCCAACACCAGCACGAATTCGTCGCCGCCGAGACGAGCCAGCGTGTCGACCTCGCGGACGCGATCTTTCATTCGCCTGGCAGCCAGCTGTAGCAGCTCGTCTCCGGTCTGGTGGCCCCACAGGTCATTGACCCTCTTGAATCCATCGAGATCGAGGAACAGCACCGCACACTGGGCCTCGAGGCGTCGCGTCCGTTCGATGGAGTGGCGCAGCCGCAATGACAGCAGCGCACGGTTGGCCAGCCCGGTCAGCGGGTCATGATGCACCAGATAGTGCAGGTGCGATTGTGCATGGCGCATGCGGCTGATATCTGCGACCACGCCCACGAAGTAGCTGGGGACACCTTCCTCATTCCTGACGGTACTGATGCCCAGCCATTGCGGATAGCTCTCCCCGCCCTTGCGCTCGTCCCAGACCTCCCCCTGCCAGCTTCCCGTGGCGCGGATGCAGGTCCAGATCTCCTCGTAGAAAGCCCGCTCATGCGGACCGGAGCTCGCCAGGCGCATCTCGCGACTCGACAATTCGGACTCGGAGTATTCGCTGATGGTACGGAAAGCCGGATTGGCGGCCACGATTCGCCTGTCGAGGTCGGCGATCACGATGCCTTCCTGCACGTTCTCGAAGACGGCATGGGCCAGGCGCAGGCGCTCCTCGGCCAGCTTCCTGGGAGTGATGTCCTCGGCGTAGATGATGACGCCGCCGGTCTCGCCCCATTCATTTCGCCACGGACTGACGGCCCACCGCAACCAATGACGTGAGCCGTCGGATCTCACCCACAGCTCTTCGTCGTTCTTCAGGAACTCTCCCTCCAGGGCGCGCCGATGAATGTCGACCCAGGACGGCGGCAAGTCCGGATGCAGCTCGTAGTAGCTCAGCCCGGTAAGGTCCGCGCTGCCGCGGCCGAACACACTGATCCAGCGCTGGCTGGTGGCGATATAGCGCATACCGCTGTCGAGCATCGCGATGGCCAGGGGCGTCTGGGCGACGAGCAGACGAAGATCCTTGTAGGCGCTGCCGAGGTGCGCGTTGGCGCGCTCGAGCTGCTGCGTACGCTCCGCGATGCGGCTCTCCAGGTTCGAGTTGGCCTCGCGTAGCGCGGCCTGCGCGCGGCGCGCACCCGCAAAGTCTCGTCTGATGAGCACGTGAGCGACCACTATCACGCACAAGGCAAGCAGCGTTCCAACCGAGATCGCCTGCAACGCCGTCGAGCTGCTGCGTTGTCTGCGTGCCCGGCGCTCTTCGAACAGCCTGCGCTCCTCGGCGATCATCTGCCTCGCCGTCCCGTGAATCGCGTCATGCAACTGGCTGCCGCGCTCATCGGCTACCAGCTGGCGTGCTCGCGCGACCTCGTTGTCCCGTCGCGCCGTCACGATCCGGGCGGTCCTGCTCATGTGCTCGGCGGTCAGGCCGGAGAGCCTCTGGAGTCTCTCCTGCTGCGAGGGGTTGTCCTCGGTCAACGCCTTGATCCGGGACAGCTCGGCACCGAGGTCGTTCAGGGCCTCGTCGTACGGTCGCAGGATCCCTTCATCTCCGGTGACGACGTAGGCATGACTGGCCGAGTCCGCATCGCCGGTCGTCGAGAGCAACGCCTCCAGAGCGCCGATGACTTCCTGCGTGTGCGCGACCCTGACGCCCTCATCGCGCAACTGCGACACATTGCCGTAAGCGATCAGCCCGACGGTCGCGGAGATGCCGAGCGCCACGGCAAATGCGAACGAGACTTTCTGCTGCGTTGCCAGATGAATCATGAGTCGGCAACGGGCGTTCCCTGCTCGTCTGAAGCCGCTGAGACCTCACTCATGTATCAAAGGTTAACTCCAAAAATATCTGCCAGTCGCAGTAGTTGCCCTGGCAGCGAATACGCGGTGTTGGGATGCCACGTGTGGACCCGCGGCTTGGACGTGGGCGTGTCGCGATGCTCGGGCGTTGGCAGGCAACGCCTAGCCGAGTCGCCAAGGGGGTGCCGGCGGCCTTCAGGGCTCGAGCTCGACCGCCTTGCCGTCGCGTTTGTAGACGACGCCTTCCTTCATGACGAAGCTGACGCGCTTCATCAGGCTGATGTCCTGCACCGGGTTGCCCGGTACCGCTACCACGTCGGCGAGCTTGCCGGAGCTCAGACTGCCCAGGTCCCTGTCGTGTTTCAGGAGCTCCGCGGCATGGGTGGTGGCCGCCTGGAGGGTGAACATGGGCGGCATCCCGGCCTGCACCATCAACTCAAATTCATGGGCATTCTGGCCATGCGGATACACGCCGGCGTCGGTGCCAAACGCGATCTTCACGCCGGCCTTGTAGGCGCGTCCCGCCGTCCCGAGGATCACCGGCCCCACTGCGAGCGCCTTGGCTGCCACCTGGGGCGGATAGTAACCGGGCACCTTCGCCATCTGCGAAACGTAATCTCCGGCGATGATGGTCGGCACATACCAGGTGCCATGCTCCCTGGCCAGCTTCATGTCCTCATCGTTCATGAAAGTGCCGTGCTCGATCGAGTCGACGCCTCCGATGATGGCGCGGCGAATCGCTTCGGCCCCATGCGCGTGGGCTGCCACAGTGAAGCCATAGTCATGCGCCGTGCGCACGACGGCCTGAATCTCTTCGAGCGTCAGCTGAGCGTTGTCAGCGCTCGAGCTTTCATCCAGCACACCGCCGGAGGGCATGATCTTGATGAGATCGTCACCTTTCTTGTAGTGCTCGCGGACCGCCTTGACCGCATCCTCGGGGCCATTGATGACGCCCTGCATCACCCCGGGATCTCCTGCCAGATCGTCACGGTAGCCGTCGGTCGGATCGGCGTGTCCGCCTGTCGAGCCGATCGGCACGCCTGCCGTAAAAATCCGCGGGCCGGGCACGACACCTGCGTTGATCGCGTTGCGCAGCGCGACCGTCTCATTGTCGAGATCGGCCAGATTGCGGACGGTGGTGAATCCGGCGAGCAGCGTGCGCCGCGCGTAGACGGTCGAACGCACGACATAGTCGGCCAGATTCCAGTGAAATTCGTCGATGTATTTCGTGGGACTGAAAAAGTGGCTCAAATGCGTGTGAGCGTCGATCAGACCGGGAAGACACGTCTGGCTCGAGAGGTCGATCGGAGTCGCTCCCGCCGGAGCATGCCAGCCGGCGCTGACTTCGCGAATGCGTTTGCCCTCGATGACGACCGTGGTCTCACCGAGAACCTTGCCTGCGACCGTATCGATGAGTTGACCGCATCGCAGCGCCACTGCGGACGGCGCGGCGGACTCGGCCCCAACCGCGCTCGACATCGACGCCATCACGCAAACAGCCGCCGTGAGACTCTGCACAAAGGCTCGACGCATGGTTTCTCCCTCCAACGCTATGATATACAGCGATGACCCTGCTTGCCCACGTTGTTGAAACCTCCACCCGTGTGGGCTCCACCTCCTCGCGGCTGCTGAAAGTACGCGAGCTGGCCGCCTGCCTGCGCAGTCTCGCCCCTGAAGAGATCGAGATTGGCGTGCCCTATCTGTGCGGAGATACCCGGCAGGGACGCTTCGGCATCGGGTATGCCGCCCTGCGAGCCGCGAGCACGGGGAGCACGGCCGCCGCGCCCGCTCTGTCCCTCGCGGAGGTCGATCGCCGGCTGCAGGAAATCGCCGCCATGCGCGGCTCCGGCGCGGCGGCTCAACGTTCCAACGCGTTGCGCGAGCTGTTCTCCCTCGCCACCGACACCGAGCGGCCCTTCCTGATCCGCATGTTGATGGGTGAGCTGCGCCAGGGAGCCCTGGAAGGGGTGATGATCGATGCAGTCGCCGCAGCCGCTGGCTTGCAGGCACACCAGATACGGCGCGCAGCCATGTACTCCAGGAGCCTCGGGCGGACGGCTCGCGTGGCGCTGCTCGAAGGGGCCGAGGGTCTCACGCAGTTCCAGTTGGAGACGCTCTCCCCGGTTGCCCCGATGCTTGCTCAAACCGCGGCCGATCCGGGAGAAGCGCTGAATCAGCTGCACGGGCAGGTCGCGTTCGAGTGGAAGATGGACGGTGCGCGCATCCAGGCGCACAAGAGCGCAGAGGAGGTGCGGATCTTCTCGCGCAGCCTCAACGAAGTCACCGCGGCAATCCCCGAGGTCGCGGAGAGTCTGCGCGCTTTGCCGGTCAATGAGGTTGTCCTGGATGGCGAGGCCATCGTGTTCGACCCCGCGGGCCGGCCGGTGCCCTTCCAGGTCACCATGCGGCGATTCGGTCGCAGGCTGGACGTCGGGAGGCTGCGCGCGGAGCTGCCCATCCGGGCTTTTTTCTTCGACTGTCTGCGCCTGGAAGACGCCAGCCTGACCGACAGACCCGCGCGTGAGCGCTTCGACGCGCTCGCGCGCGCAGTGCCCGAATCGCTGATCATTCCACGCCTGCTCACCACCTCCGAGCGTGAAGCCCAGGACTTCTATGACGCGGCGCTCGCCGCCGGCCACGAAGGCCTCATGGCGAAGTCACTCGATGCGCCCTACGAAGCCGGCAACCGCGGCGCGAGTTGGCTGAAGATCAAGCGGGCCCATACCCTCGACCTGCTCGTGCTCGCGGCGGAGTGGGGTCACGGCCGCCGCGCCGGCAAGTTGTCGAACCTGCACCTGGGCGCCCTCGACCCTGCAACGGGCGAGTACGTCATGCTCGGCAAGACTTTCAAAGGGCTCACCGACGCGATGCTCGAGTGGCAGACCCGGGAGCTGCTGGCTCGCGAGACCCGCCACGACGATTGGACGGTGTACGTGCGCCCGGAGCTCGTGGTGGAGGTCGCCTTCAGCGATTTGCAGGACAGTCCGCGATATGTGGGCGGCCTGGCGTTGCGGCTGGCGAGAGTCAAGCGATACCGGCCGGACAAATCCGCAGCGGAGGCCGATGACATGCAGTCCATACGACGCATCTACGCCGCCCAGAATCCTGACCCACGCACGGCGCGCGGCACGGCGTAGAGACGCCGTCGCGCGGCGAGCACCTCAGCCAGCGCGGCGCGGCGTTGGTGGTGGCCGGAAATACATCGGCAACGGGGCCATCGTCTCGTAGGCGCCCTCCAGCCGAGCCACCTCCTCCGCCGTCAGCCGGAATCCGACCGCCTTGACCGAGTCCTCCAGGTGAGAGGCCTTGGTTGCGCCGACAATCGGCGAGCTGACGCCGGGCTGCGCGAGCAGCCACGCGATGGCCACCTGCGCCGAGCCGATCCCGCGCTCACTCGCAACGGCGCCCACCGCATCGATCACGGCCTCGTCCGCCTTGCGATTGAATCGATCACGCGCCATCACCGAGTGCGAGCGGACCGTTCCCGTGCGCCGGCTGCCCGCCAGCAAGCCGCCGCCGATGGGGCTGTAGGGAATGAGCCCGATGCCTTCCTCGCGGCACAAAGGGATCATCTCGCGCTCTTCTTCGCGATACAGCAGGCTGTAGTTGTTCTGCATGCTGATAAAGCGCGCGAGGTGTGCCTGGTCGGCGCGATACAGGAGCTTGGCGAACTGGTACGCAGCCATGCTGGAGGCCCCGATGTAGCGCACCTTGCCGACCTTGATCAGATCGGTCAGCGCCTCCAGCGTCTCCTCGATGGGGGTCTCGCGGTCGAAGCGGTGGATCTGGTACAGATCGACGTAATCCAGAGCGAGCCGCCGCAGGCTGTCATCGATCGACTGGAAGATGTGCTTGCGCGACAGTCCGCGCTGGTTCGGCCCGGAGCCCATCGGGTGAAACACCTTGGTGGCGATGACGACGTCCTCGCGCTTCACCCCGAACTCCCGCAGCGCCCGGCCGAGGATCTGCTCGCTCTCCCCCTCGGAATACACATTGGCGGTGTCGAAGAAATTGATTCCCAGGTCCAGCGCCTTGCGCACGATGGCAAAGCTCGGCTGCTCCGGAAGCATCCAGTCCGCTCCGCCGCCGAAGCTCATGCACCCCAGGCAGATTCTGGAGACCTTCAGACCGGACGTACCCAGTCGCACGTATTCCATGGGAGATGACCTCGTGTAGCCGCAAGCGCGATGGTACACGGAACACCCCGGCAGGGGCTTGGGCGGCTTTCCTTGGTGGCGCAACGCTGCAGAGCTCGCTATGGGGATGCGGGCGGCGGCGGGTCATGCGGCAGCTTCGGAATCCCGAACCTTCCCTGCAGCCGCTGCAGCTTCTGCAGATCGATCGAGCCGACGATGTTCACGACCGTAAACTCGCGAGGCTCGCTGGCGATGATGAGGAGTCCGTTCGCCTTGCCACCATCCAGGGACATATAGATATCGACACTGTCCGCAGCCCTGCGGCCGTGAACCGACACGATCTGCTGCCAGCCGCCCGCGGAGAGCTGCTTGCGCAACGAGTCGACCTCCGCGCTCGGATAGGCAAAGTCGCGGTCAAACTCATAGCTTCTGACGTAGATGCCCTTCAAGCCCTCGATGAGCGCGCGCGCATCGGCATCTTCCGGCTTGCTCGGATCGAGGAAGCCCGCCGCGATGCCCAGGAGCCGGGAGTCGAGCGTGACGTTGACCGACTCGACGGCCTTCCCGGCGAGCGCATCGAAGCTCGGTAGTTTCAGCGGCGCCTCGGGCGCGGCGACGACGGCGCGCGCCAGCAGCACCGCCGCGGAAAGGAGGGTCAGCCTGCGCCGGATAGCCGAATGCTGCATCGCTAGGCTCCGGAATCCCGTGTCGCGCCGGTGGAATCTTTGACCGCGCGAGAAGCGAGGTCGAGCTTCTCGCCGGTCACGTGCAGAGCCTCGATGAGTTGCCTGCGAGCCTCGAGCCCTTCGGTGCGCTTCATTTGCCACCCGTAGAGGGCCAGCGAGCCTACCGCGACGGTGGCGAGGGCCGCCGCCCATTGCCAGCGAAATGGCGCGTGGTTTCGAGGCGCTGTCGTGTCGATGCGTGACAACACGTTGCGCGCAAACTCCTCACCGGGATCGACGGCACGCAATGCCTTGCGCAGTTCCTGGTCCAGATCGTCGCTCATGTCAGTGTCTCGCCTATCCCTTCACGCAGCGTTGCCAGGGAGCGCTTGAGGTGACTTTTGACAGTGTTGATCGACATGTTCAGGGTCCGCGCAATCTCTACAGGGTCCAGGTCCTCTTGATACCGCAATACGACTACCGCTCGCGCCGCGGGTGCCAGTCGCGCGACGAGATCCCTGAGGCGGCGTAGCAACAAAGGGTCCCCCTCACCGGGCTCGTCTGCCGGTGCGAGCGCCTCCTCCAACGGAACCACTTCGAACGAGGGCTCGCGGCGCAGTCGATCAATCGCCCGGTTCATGGTCACCCTGCGCAACCAGAACGCCAGATGGGCGGCCGATTGCACGGCGGCGAGGTTGCGGTGCAGTTGCAAAAACACCTCTTGCGCCAGGTCCTCTGCCCGCTGCCAGTCCGAGAGCATCCGCAGCGCCAGCCCAAACACCGAGCGCTGGTGTGCCCGGACGATGCCGGCGAAGGCAGCCGCCTCACCGGCGCGTGCCCTTGAAAGCAGATCATCGGTCACATCTCGCAAGCCAGATTGCGCCGCACGTGCGAGCCTCGGATGCCGAAATGCTGCTCCAGCTTCGCAACATCCTGCAAGTCGATGGTGCCGACGATGTTGACGATGGTGAACTCACGCGGCTCGCTCGCCACGATCGCCAGGCCCTTCATGGTGTGATCGTCCAGAGCGACGTAGATGTCGACGTTCTCGTTGTGATCCTTGTCCTCGGTGTGCACCATCGGGCTCCACACGGGCGCGTTGAGCTGCGCACGGACCGCATCGAGATCGCTTTTCGAGTAGACGAAATCGGATTTGAACTCATAGCTGCGCACGCGCACGGACTTGACCCCGGCGAGCACCCGCCGCAATTCGGCGCTGTCTTCCCCGTGATCGCCCTGCATCACTATTTTCGCCAAGGCGATCAGGACCGGCCCGATCGTGATATCGACGGATTCGCTCGCCTTGGCCTTCAGGCCTGCGAACGCGGGTAAATCCAGCCGCGTCTCCTGTGCGCAGGCCATCAGGGGAAGCAGCAACGGGACGGCAAACAGCAGTCGATGGCGCATGGATCTCTCCCAGGTGAGGCTCGTATCCTGGTCATAGATACGCAGGATCCGGGTCAGGAGGGTGCAGATCGCAGCGGCGGTGCGCTGCAGAGCGCTGCAGGCCGCCCGGGCTGCGCGTCGCAGGGGGCCGCTGATGCAGCCGTGCGCTGCGGGCCGCCGTGGCCGTGCGCCCTAGGTGAGCGGCAGGTCCTGCTCGGTTGCCCACACTCCATGCACCTGACTCGGATTGCGAAACGGCAGCACCACCCGGGCGAGCTCGCGCATTTGCGTGGCGTCCAGAATGAGCAATTCGCAGCGCATCGATTCGACGTTATGCACGGTGGCGAGCACGAAGCCATCCCCTTCCGCGCTGCTGCTCGTACGCGGCACGAAGGTGGGCTCCTGCACGATATGGGTGTCGCCGACGAAGAAGGAGCGCATCGAGCGCTCCTGCACATCGAACCGCACGAGGGTATTGACCGGCTGGGCACGCGGGTCCTCATGCAGCCGCGCCCGGAAAGGCCGGTTACGATCGACGTACGACACGAAGATGTAGCGGTGCCGGCGCGTGGCAAACCGATCGTCGATGCGCGTGAAGCTGGTGACCTCCTGCTCGAACAGGACCTCCTCCTGACAGCGATCGCTTGCGGAGCCCAGATCGAACGTCAGCCGGCGGATGGTGTTGGGATGCATTTTGAAGGGCGCGCCGTGGATGTCCGGAAAGAACGGCCACGTGTTGCCATCGGCGATGGGCATGTCCAGAAAGACCTTGCTCCCCTCCGTCCAGGCGTTGGCGGTATGCACCACGGAGCGCTCCGGGCCGCGGAACCAGCGGATGGCGCTCGTGTTGCCGTTGCGCGGAACGATCCCGTAGAAGCTCTCGTGCCCGTCCTCCCAACCCCAATGAACCTTGCCCGCGCGCAGCCGCTCCAGGCTCGTGACCGCCGCCCCGCCGGGTATGACGACGTGTTCGGGCGTAATCGCGATGTCGTGCAGCATGGTGGCGTGCGGCACCTCGAAGCGCATCGGCGAGCGGATCTCGCCCGACTTGTCGAACGTGCACAGAAACACATCGCGCGAAGCCAGGCCGCTGGCTTCATAGCCGAACGCCACCAGCTCACCCGTGCGCGGATCGACCTTCGGATGCGCGGTGAATGTCTGGCTTTCCCAGCGCCCGCCGAAATCCTCCACCCCCAACGTCTGCAGCGTGTTCGGATCGATGCGGTAAGGCAGCCCGTCTTCCTTGGTGGCATACAGCCGCCCCGCCAGGATGACGGGCGTGGTGTTGGCCGTCGTGCGCTCGCCTGGATTGGCGATGTTGCGCACTTCCGGATCGTCCGTGTAGGGATTGCGGTAGTACCCATAGAGTTGCTTGCGTGCCGCCAGCTGCCTGTCGAAACGATTGGTGCGCACGTAACGGCCGCGGTAATCGGCAATGCCGTTGCGGAAGCGGAACATGCTGATGTAACCGTCGGCCGACAGGGTCGGCTCATCCTGAAACCGGGGCGGATAGAGCCAGTCGAGGTGCATCCGATAGAAGGCACCGTCCAATTCGCGGGGGATGCTCCCCCGCAGCTCGCAGTCGAGCACCTCGGCGTCGAAGCGCGCCGGACTGAAGTACCCGGAGTAAGCCCTCATCGAGAAATCGACCATAATTCGTACCCCTTGGAATCGCCCTGCGGTGAAAAAACCGGACGAGGCGGTCGATCTCCGCCGGCCTCGCGCGTCTCTCACCCGGCCGGCGCGCCCGGACTGACCGTAACGCGCCGCCGCAACCCCTATCTTAAGGAGTCATGCACGTGCAATACATGCTGTTGATCTACAAGGTGGGCCCGGCGCTGCAGGAGATCGTCGCCCGGCACATGGCCTTCAACCGGGATCTCGGCGCGGTCCGCGTCGCCGGGGCCGGCCTGAAGGAAACCGCCCTTTGCTGAGCGCCAGTGGCTGACTGAAGCTGGGTGAGTTGAGCGCGAACGGTTGGTTGAGGATCAGGGCCCGCCAGCCGCCTCGGGCACGCGGTCGAGCTCGGACACGCTGCCTCGCGCAGCGGTTTTCGCCCGACGCGGCGCCGTCTCCTGCAGGAACAGGGCAATCACCAGCCCGAGGACCTGGCCGCCGAGAGCGAAGTAGAGCGTGTACTGGAGGCCCGCATGCTGGGCGATGCCGCCGGCGACGACCGGCGCGATCCCCCCGCCGAAGATCTCCCCCGCTCCGATGACGAGTCCGGCCGCGGAGGCGATCAGACCGGCCGGGGCCGCTTCGGCCGGAATCGGACCGGCGAGAATCGCCAGGGCGCCGAAGTTGAACATCGCGGCCACGAACAGCAGGCCGAACAGCAGGCCCAGGCTGCTGGCACCCGTGTGGATGAACGCCCACAGGAACACGGCGGCGATGACGAATGACAGCAACGTCGCCGGGCGCCGCCCGATGTAGTCGGAGACCGTCAGCAATCCGAGCTGTCCGAGCGCGCCGCCGAAGCCGATGGCGGAGGTGACGAAGCCCATTTGCGGTTGCGTCAGCTTCAGGTAGTCGACCAGGTAGTTGGGCATCATCGCCGACAGGACGAAGATGCCGGTCATGGCGCACAGCAGCGTCACCATCGCCAGGGGCACGTTGCGGTGTTTGAACAGCTCCGACAGGGGGGCGCGTTTGGCGGCGGCATCGGCCCCGCGGCGCGCGGCCAGATCGGACGGCTCGCGAATCACGAACCACATGATGAGGGCCACGATCAGGCCGGGAAGACCGACGATCCAGAACACGCTTCGCCAGGTCGTGAACAGCAGCAGCTGTGTGGCCAGGATCGGGCCGAAACCGCTGCCGAACAGCGAGATGGTGCACTGGAAAATCCCGTTGTTCATGCCACGGCGCGTGGGATGCGACGCCTCGACTGCGACAGCCACCCCGGTGGGAGCGACGGCGCCCTCGGCAATACCCATGACGCCGCGGATGAGCACGAGGCTGAGGAACCCCGTGACCATGCCGCTCAATCCGGAGAGTAGTGAGAACAACACTACCGCGGGCACCAGCATGTTGCGCCGTCCCACGCGGTCGGACAGGCTACCGATGAAAATGGCGGAAATGCCCCAGCAGACTCCGAGCGCGCCGACGAACGTGCCGAGGTCCTGATAATTGACGTTCAGGTCCTTCATCATCGCCGGAAACAGCGGCGGCAGGATGAAGCGATCGAGCCCCACCAGGCCGAACGCACAGCTCAGGATGAGCACGGCCTTCAGCTCGTAGGATGAGTCCCACTTGGCATTCGTCACGGTCCCCCCTTGCGGCGTGTATCCGCCGGTCACTGCACTGGCTGCCCAGACGGCCTTCTTGTTATTTCGCTTTGCATCATGCTGTACGCCCACACTGCGGTCAATGCGCGGCGGCCCACACGGTGGTCGGGCAACGCTTCTGTCACAGCAGCCCCTCCCAGCCGCGCAGCGTCTGCGCAAAGGCGGCCTGGTGATCGGGGAGGCCGGACACGAAATGGAAGTCCGCGAACTCGAATCCCGGGCCGACGCTGCAGCCCATCAGGGAGTATGCCCCCAGGCTGCGCGCCGCCTGCCAGACACCGCTGCTCACCACGGCGACCGGGGACGCCGCCTCGCTGGGGGCGTCCAACAAATGCCGGACCAGCTCGCGTGAGCGCGGGTCGTACGCCAGCAATTCCAGCGGCGCACCCCCGTAGAAGTGCCAGATCTCGTCCGCCTCGACCACGTGCCAACGACTGACCTGGTCCCGCTCGAGCAGGTAGTAGATGGTGGTCAGGGCGGTGCGCCGCCCCTGGGGGGCCTGCACCTGAAGTCCCGAGCGATGGATCTCCCGGTACCACCCTCCTTCCGGGTGGGGCTGCAGGGACAGCAGCCGGATGATGTCTCGAGCCTGCATTCTCTCGTATCCTCATGGCGTGAAGATCATCGCGGTCACGAACATCAAGGGTGGCGTCGGCAAGACGACCACCGCCGTGAATCTCGCCTACCTGTGTGCCGCCTCCGGGCAGCCTACGCTGCTGTGGGACCTGGATCCGCAAGGCGCGGCCACCTACATCCTGCGCGGCGAGCCCGGTGAGCGCGTCTCGGCGCGGAAGCTGGTGACCGGCAAGCGCGAGCTGCCCGAAGTCGTGCTCCCGACCCCCTATCCCCGCCTGGATCTGCTGCCTGCGGATTTCTCATATCGCCACTTCGATGTCCACCTGAGCCAGCGCAAGCGGCCCACGGAACGGCTGCTGAAAATGAGCCGTCCGCTTTCGGCCGCTTACGGGGTCCTGTTTCTCGATTGCCCGCCGGGGATCTCGCTGTTGTCGGAGAACGTGCTGCGAGCGGCGGACGTCGTCATCGTCCCTCTGCTGCCCAGTCCGCTGTCGGTGCGCATGCTCGAGCAGCTCCAGGACTTCATCACTGCCGAAGGCTGGAGCGATCTGGTGCTGGCCCCGTTCTTCTCCATGGCCGATGGGCGCAAGTCCCTCCACCGCGAGCTCATCGAGAGCACTCGCAGCCGCTTCCCGAGGATCCTCACGACTGACGTGCCGTACTGGAGCGACATCGAGCGGATGACTGTGCGCCGTGCTCCTTTGCCGGCCTACGCGCCCAAGAGCGAAGCCGCGCAGGCGTATGCGGCGCTGTGGTCCGAGGTCCACGAGCGCATGAGCGAGCCGGTGAAGCCTACTCCTGTCGCTACCCCTGCCTCCCAGCCGGAGCCGCAAGGAGCCCCCATGACCCCCATCGACTCCACCATCGTCACTGACCTGACACGCGATGGGCGCCTGGTAGCGGCCCTGAACCACGGCAATCCGATCCTCGTTCAGCGGGACCAGCCCAACGGCGAAGTGCGGGGCGTAGCACCCGCGTTGGCGCGCGAGCTGGCGCAGCGGCTCGGAAGCACGCTCGAGTTCGCTCACTTCGATTCAGCCGGCAAGGTCTTCGACGCCATCGAAAGGTGGGACGTGGCATTTCTCGCCATCGACCCCCTGCGTGCGGCGGGAATCAGCTTTACCGCCCCCTACGTCATCATCGAAGGTACCTACGTCGTGTCGGCAAGCTCGCCTTTCCGGTCCGTGGAGGATCTCGACCGGCCGGGCTCGCGCATCGCAGTGGGCCACGGCAGCGCCCACGATCTGTTCCTCACCCGCACGCTGCGGCAGGCCGAGTTGGTTCATGCCGAGACCTCGGCGGAGGCGTTCGACATGTTCCTCAGGGAGGGGCTGGAGGCGGCTGCCGGTATTCGCCAGCCGCTTGATGAGTTTGCTCGCTCACACCCGGATCTGCGCGTGCTCGCGGACAGCTTCAACAGGATTCGCCAGGCCATGGGCACCGCGCGCAGCCGTTCCGCGGGGGCCGCGTACCTGGGCAGGTTCATCGAGGAGATGAAGGCCAGCGGCTTCATCGCCGCGCAACTGCGCGCCAGCGGCCAGCCGGACGCGCAAGTGGCCCCGCCCGCCTGATCGCAGGCGCAGGCAGAAACCCGCACGCCGCGCCCCGCCGTCCCGCGCCGGGCCTCGCCCGCCCGCTCAGAAGCTCATGCGAAAGCCCGCACGCCAGTCCAGACCCAGCGCGTCGAAGAAGATCGGGTTGGTACCGCCATAGCCGTTACTGGCGCCGAACAGCCCGCCGCCGATTGCAAACGGCGGCTTCTTGTTGAACACGTTGTTGACCTGCAGGAACACTTCCAGGCCCTTCAGCGACTTCAGGTTGTCGAACGAGTAGGTGCCGTTGAGATTG
>Ga0105240_10007109_pt1 | contig 16312 bp, 13 predicted proteins | sample KBSC54metaG_FD_80426 | JGI IMG/M metagenome (GOLD analysis project Ga0105240, IMG submission 80426) | Corn rhizosphere microbial communities from Kellogg Biological Station, Michigan, USA - KBS C5-4 metaG | ecosystem: Host-associated > Plants > Roots > Rhizosphere > Soil | place: Michigan, USA... | reverse complement strand
GGCCCCAGCTTCGCCCATGGCATGACCAAAAAGATGCTGGCGATGGAATGGGCGATGGGGCTGGACGCGGCCATCGATGCCGAAGCGGTGGCGCAGGCCCTTTGCATGAAAACGGAAGATTTCGCCCGCGCCTATCGCGCTTTCGCCGCGCGCGAGAAACCCATATTCCAGGGGAATTGAATGGAACGGCCGCCACCGCCCAAAGGACGCGAACGTCCCCTGCCGCTGCATCCCCGCTATCTGCCGGACGATGCCTGGACCACGCGCCGCAATGTCCGCTTCTCTGATTGCGATCCGGCCGGGATCGTCTATACGCCCCGTTTCATCGACATGGCCAATGGCGTGATCGAGGATTTTTTCCTCGACCAGCTGCGCATCGACTATCACGCCCTGATCAAAACCGACCGGGTGGGACTGGGCTATAAAAGCGTCGACACCGATTTCTTCAAGCCCGCCTTCATGGGCGACCACCTCAGCTTCACCGTGCTGATGGAACATATCGGGCGCACCTCGATCATCTTCGTGATCCATTGCGTGCGGGAAATCGAAGAGATCATGCGCTGCCGCCTGGTGATGGTGACTACGTCTCTGAACACCAACAACGCCATCAACATCCCGCCGGACCTCAAAGACGCGCTGATCGCGTACCGGGACAGTTGCCGATGAGTGCTTGTTCATGACCAATCGCATCCTGTTGCCCGAAGGATGGCCGCGCCCGAAAGGATACGCCCATGGCATGGCCGCCAAGGGGACGGCCATCTTTCTCGGCGGCCAGATCGGTTGGGACGAAAAGGGTGTTTTCGCATCCGGTTTTGTCGGCCAAGTGCGCCAGGCGCTGGAGAATATCGTTCGCCTGCTGAAGGAAGCCGAAGCCACGCCTGAGGCGGTGGTGCGCCTGACCTGGTTCGTGACCGACCTTGCCGCCTATAACGGCAGCCTCAAGGAAATCGGCAAGGCCTATCGCGACGTGTTCGGCACCCATTATCCCGCCATGACCCTGGTGCAGGTGGTCGGCCTGGTCGAACCGGATGCGCTGGTGGAGATCGAAGCCACCGCCGTCATCCCGGATTAATCAGCCCGGCGCCAGCAGGGATCGCGCAATCACGATTTTCTGGACGTCCGAAGCACCTTCATAGATCCGCATGGCACGAATCTCCCGGTAGAGATTTTCCACCACAGCACCCGAGACCAGGCCCGCCGCGCCCCAGATCTGCACCGCATCGTCGATGATCTCTTGTGCCGCCTCGGTGGCGAAAAGCTTGGCCATGGCCGCTTCGCGCGTGATGCGCGGCTGACCGGCGCCATCGCGCGCCCAGGCCGCGCGATAGACCAACAGCGCCGCCGCGTCGATCTTCAGCGCCATCTCGGCGATCTTGGCCTGAATCATCTGAAGATCGGCCAGGCGGCCACCGAACATAGGCCGGTCGGCGGCCCGCGCCAGCGCTTCGCCCAACGCCCGCCGCGCCAGGCCCAGCGCCGCCGCGCCGACGCTGGGGCGGAATATATCCAACGTCGCCAGCGCCACCCGCATGCCCGCGCCGCGCGCTCCGATCACCGCTTCCGGCGGGACGAGGCAATTGTCGAAGCGCAATGTCGCCAGGGGATGGGGCGCAATCACATCAATCCGCTCAGCTGTGCTGAGCCCCGGCGTGTCGGCCCTCAACGCAAAAGCCGTGTATTTTGGCCCGTCTTTGGCGAACACCACATACTGATCGGCAATGCCGCCATTGGAGATCCAGGTCTTGATCCCATCGAGACGGAAACCGCCTGAAACCTCCCGCGCCGTCATCTGCATCGCGGCCACGTCCGATCCGGCCTCCGGTTCGGACAGTGCAAAGCCGGTCAGGTGACGGCCACTGCGCGCGCCGGCCAACCATTGCTGACGCTGCTCAGGCGTACCGAACAGGGTGATGGCGCCCGTGCCCAGCCCCTGCATCGCGAAGGCGAAATCCGCCAACGCTGCATGCTGGGCCAAAATCTCGCGCGCCAGACAGATCGAGCGCAGGTCGAAACCGTCACCATCCTTGGGCACAGCCGGCTCAAGCCAGCCTCCCTCGCCCAGTGCCAGGACAAGGCGACGGCAAATGGCGTCGACATCTTTGTGATCGCCCAGCAATTCCGGCAATTCCGCCGCAGCCCATGCCTCCAGGCGGTCGGCAAAATGGCGATGCCCGTCATCGAACCAGGGCCATGTCCGATAGCTGATGTCGCTCACACGGCCTCCCTCAGCGATAGCCCGGATCGCGATAGACTTCCTGTCCGCCAACATAAGTGGCAAGCGCCTTGACACCGGGCAGTTTCTCTATCGGCATGGTCAGGAAATCGTCGGTGAGGACCGCGAAATCCGCCAGCTTTCCCGGCTCGATCGAACCGCGATGATCGTCCTCGCCGATCAGTTTGGCGTAGTTGATGGTGTCGAGCCGAAGCAGCAAGGCTCGAGATGCGATCTTCTGGTCCGCGCCATAGACGCCGTCGGAAATCGTGTCACGGCTGGCGAAATGATAGAGCTCCCAGAAGGGATTGAACGGGATCACGGGCGAATCCGTGCCACCCGCCACCAAGAGGCCGGCATCGAGATAGGTTTTGACCGGCGTCACCTCCGCGGCCAGATCCATGCCCCAATATTTCTTCAGCGCCGGAGCAGCGAGATAAAGGTGATCCTGGGCCGACACCATCAGTTTGAGACCCTGCATCCGCTTGACCAGATCGGGCCGGGCCACGAAAGCATGTTCGACCGACCAACGCTTGCCGATGATCGAGGCGTCTTTGTTGGCCAGTTCATAGGCCGTCAACACCTGATCGACGGCGGCGTCGCCCACTGCATGGGTAGCGGCACGCCAGCCCTTGCGGTTGATCTCGCGTACGACCGCATTATAGGCATCAGGCGGTGACACGGTAAGGCCGGAATAGGTGCCGCCGCGACCATAGGGCTCCTGATACGGCCTTGAGATATGGCCGCCTTCGAAGCCGCCATCGACGATCAGCTTGATCCCGCCGATGCGGATAAAATCATCGCCCTCGTCTTGGCTGACACCCCAACGCGCGATGGCCTGGTCCACCTGTTGCGCGGTGCGAAATTCGAAACCGGGCATATAGACCGTGTAGCGCAAGCTCAAAGAGTTCGCCGCCGCCGCATCTTTCCATAGCTGCAAGGCGCGCAGCATATCGCCTTTATAGGACCCGGCGATCCGCACCGCCGTGATGCCATAGGGATTGAGTGCTTTCTGAGTGGCGAGAATGTCATCCATGGTCAGCGCTTTTGGCGGCGGCAGCGGCACCAGCGCCTTGGCATTGTCGAACAACTCGCCTGTCAGAACGCCGATCGCATCCCGGCTGATCTGGCCGCCGGCCGGTACCGGCGTGTCCTTGGTGATGTTGTATTTGCGGAATGCGGCACCGTTGAGAATGTAGGAATGCCCACCCCGCACCAGCACCACGGGATTGCCGGGCGCGGCCTGATCCAGTTCCTGCGCCGTGGGCAAGCGCTGCTCTTTTAGCTGCGCTTCATGCCAGTCGGAATTGGAGATCAGAAGCGTGCCGGGTGCCGTCTGCGCGGCGGCATTGGCGACCGTGGTCAACAGTTCGGCCAGGGTGCGGACATGGGACAGATCTATGCCGCTGCCACCCCCTTCATTGTGGAAATGGTCATCCGCCAGACCGGGGCTGACGAAATGGCCCTTGAGGTCCACCACCCGGGTGCCCTTGCCGGCGAATTTCCGGATAGCGGCACTGTCTCCCACCGCCAGAAACCGGTTTCCGGCGACGGCAAATCCTTGCACCACCCGGTCCCGGGCGTCGGCGGTGAAGATCTTGCCATTGACATAGATCGTATCCGCCTTCTGAGCTGCGGCCGCCCAGGGGATCGCAGCCAACATGACGAGGACAATGCTGACAGCCTTGACGCGCATGCCCATGACCTCCCCGGCGATATTTTAGGTGTAAAGCTCGTGGGGTTGGGGGATGGAGTCAAGGAGCCAAGGGTGCGGGTTGACGCGAATTTTGTCTCCTCCTGACCCGCGAAGCCGTCTAAACTCACCGCTTCAAACGCGCCGGGAGACTTTTCGATGAAGGCCATTTTCTGCCAGATCAAATGCGAGCTGACCAAGGCATTCGACGTTGCAGCCTATCTGGTCGATAACTTCCCGGAAACAGCGGAAGTCTATTCCACCTCCGGCACTTATGATCTTCTGGCCAAATTCGAGCTAAGCGACGAAAGAAGCTATGGCGAATTCGTCACCAAGAAGCTGCAGACCGTCCCCGGCATCCGGGACACCTACTCGATCGTCGCGTTCAAATTCCGCTGGAATCCGGAACCCAAGCCCGAATTCGAGCCCCGTGCGGAAGACATGACCGGCCGCATCCGGAAATAGCGACCTTCAGGTGACTGCGGCACGCGCCTTGAAGCGGGCATCGTCCCAGCGTCCCGTGGCCAGCAAATCCCGCAAAATATCGGCCGCGCGCCAGACATCCGCATAGCTGAGATAAAGCGGCGTGAAGCCGAAGCGCAGGATATCGGGCGCCCGGAAATCCCCGATCACACCCTCGGCGATCAGCGCCTGCACGATGGGATAGCCCTGCGCGTGCCGCAGCGACACGTGACTGCCCCGCACCTTGGGATTCCGCGAGGTGGCGATCTCGATCCCATAACCGGCGCAATTTTGTTCGACCAGCTCGATAAAGAGTGAGCAAAGTTTCTGCGCTTTCTCGAACAGCTGGTTACGTGGCGCTTCCGCCAGCAGATCGACGCCGGCCTCCAGAGCCGTGAGGCCCAGGATCGGGGGCGTGCCGCTGAGGAAACGGCCGATATCGGGCGCGGGCCGGTAATCGCCCGTGAATGCGAACGGCGCGGCATGTCCCAGCCATCCGGTGATGGGAGAGGACAACTGCGCTTGCAGGCGTTTGGCCACATAGAGAAAGGCCGGCGCACCGGGACCGCCATTGAGGTATTTGTAGCCACAGCCCACCGCCAGATCGGCATCCACGGCGCCAAGATCGACCTCGACCGCGCCCGCACTGTGACACAGATCCCAGATCATCAGCGCGCCATGGTCATGGGCGCGGCGCGTAATTGCAGCCATGTCGTATTTGTCGCCGGTCTTGTAATGGACATGAGTGAGTAGAACCACGGCGACATCGTCATCGATCGCTTCCAGCATCTGGCCTGGCGCCACCACGCGAACCGAGATTTGCGGCAGAACCGCGGCAACGCCCTGGGCGACATAAAGATCGGTGGGAAAATTGCCGGCTTCCGAAAGTATGACGTTGCGGCCGGGCCGGGCCGCAAGCGCCGCCATCAGAAGCTTGAAGATGTTGACGGAGGTGGAATCCGCCACCACCACGTCCCCAGCCGCCGCTCCGATCAAAGCGGCGATCTTGTCGCCCACCCGCCGCGAGGCACCGATCCAGTCATGCGTGTTCCAGCTGCGGATCAGGCCCACGCCCCATTCCTGGCGCACCACCGCTTCCAGCCGCGATGCGGTGGCTGCCGGCATGGCGCCCAGCGAATTGCCGTCCAGATAAATCACGTCGGACGGCAGCACGAATTTCCGGCGGAAATCGCGTATCGGATCGGCATCGTCCAGCGCCCGGATGGAATCGGGCAAATCCCGTGTCATGGAGCGGTCCTGCGGCGTTGTTCACCGGAAAGGGCATAGATCAAACCCAGCAGCAGGTAAAACCCAGCCGCGAAGCCGATGGGAATATACATGCCCAAATAAGTCGCCATGATCAGAGCGATGCCGCCGATGAAACCCAACACGATCCAGCTTGCCAGCGGATAAAGCGGCATGGGAAATTTGCGCGGCGCATCTTTCGGAGCCCGGCTGCGGAAGCCTATATGGCTGACGATGATGCTGGTCCAGGTTCCCATCAATAGGATCGCCGAGGCCGAGATGATGTATTCCATCACTTTCCCCGGCACGAAATAGTTCAAAATCACGCCCAGGAACATGATCGCGGCCGAAATGGTGATGCCCGTCACCGGCACGCCCCGGCTATTGATGCGGGCCAGCATGGCGGGCGCGTGCCGCTTGGCGGCCAAGGACTGTAACGTCCGCGCGCCCGCAAACACGCCGCTGTTGCAGGACGACAGCACCGCCGAAATCAGCACCAGATTGATCAGGCTGGCGGTGGCCGGCAGGCCCACACGCGTAAAAACCAGAACGAACGGACTTTCCGTGGGCACGATCAGCCGCCAGGGGACCAGCGCCATGATCACAGTCAGCGAGCCGATATAGAAAATCAAAATCCGCAACACCACGCCATTGATCGCGCGCGGCAGGGACTTTTCGGGGTTCTCGGCTTCGGCTGCGGCCAAGCCGACAAGCTCACTACCACCGAAAGCGAAGAAGGCGATCGGTAAAGCGGTGAGGAAACCCGTCAACCCGGTGGGAAAAATCCCGCCATCGTTCCAGATATTGGCCAGAGTGGCGTGGGCACCGGTCAGCCCGATGCCCTGATAGAGAAGGAAGATGCCGGCCAGCATCATGCCGACAATGGTGATGACCTTGCCCAGCGCCATCCAGAATTCCGTTTCTCCGAACAGGCGCACGCCCAGAAGATTGATCCCGTATAATGTGACCAGGCTCACCAGTGCCGGAATCCATTGCGGAAGGTCGGGAAACCAGAATTTGACGAAGATCGCCATCGCCGTGATGTCGACCATGCCGACCAGGATCCAGCTCATCCAATAATTCCAGCCAACCAGAAAGCCGAACGCCGGATGGATATAGTCTTCCGCGAAGGCGTCCATAGTGGTGGCCTTGGGATGGGCCAGCGCCAGTTCGCCCAGGGCACGAGCGATGAAGAAGATCATCGCCCCGCCCACCATATAGGCAACCAGCAGAGCCGGCCCCGCGCTGCGGATGCCCGCCGCGGACCCCAAGAACAGGCCGGAGCCGATTGCGCCGCCGATGGCGATGAATTGCAGGTGCCGGCCGGTCAAGGCGCGCTTGAGTGCGCCGCCGGCATTGACTTCGCCCGGGCCGGAAACCGTCACGACCGGATCGGCCGTCTGCGCCACGTCTTTGATCGACACGGTTTCGTCCCCTCCTTGACCTGTCGGATGCGGGTGTCGCCCTCATCCGCCGATATATTCGAAGTTTAAACTATCGGCCGGGCGAGCCTAGCCTTCCGGGCGGGCAATGTGAACAGCGGCGGCGGCATCAGTCCAGCTCCCTGAGGACGGCCCGCACGGGCGAAGCATCCAGCCCAGCCAGGGGTAGCGGCAGCGCGATCAGCTCGTAATCGCCGGGCGGAACATGGTCCAGGACCAGCCCTTCCAGAATCCGCATGTCGGGCGGCACCGCCAGATGGGCATCCATGGTCTTGGAGGTTTCCGGATCGAGCGATGGCGAATCCAAGCCCACCAACATGACGCCATGAGCACTGAGTGCCCGGATCGCTCCCGCGCTGACGGCAGTGAAATTCTCCGGCCAGGCCTGCATGGGAAAGCGGTCGAAGGTGCGAAACAGCATGCGGGTGACGCTAGAGCTCCAATGCGCCTCCACCAGTTCGGCGCTGATGGCGTCGCCGCATCCGCGCGCATCCACCACCCGGCATGGTCCCAGATAGGGCTCGAGCGAAACCGCTTCGATCGGCAGTCCGGCAGGATCGTAATGCAAGGGCGCATCGGCGTGAGCGCCCGAATGTGTGGAAAATTCGATGGAAGCCACATTCACGGGACTGCCTTCGCCATACGTCCAGCGCTGCCGCACCGTGAACGCCGTATCACCCGGCCAGACTGGAAGCGCCGGGCGCAGAGGCTGGGAGATATCCCAGAGCTTCCTGGATTTGCTCATCATCCGCCTATCGCCGATGCCCGCCGGGCATGATGGGCCCGAGCTTATGAAAGAGCCGGACAAATACCAATGGCGGTTCAAATCGGTCCACGCCGGCTATACCAAAAATCAACTAATAACGGCGGTAAAACCAGTTCTTTGACAAATTGCGCTCTTGCCAGCGGCCACCCGTGGCCGGAACAATAGCATTATGAAAATACTGCTGATCGAAGACGATCCGGAAACCGCCGACCATATCTGCCATGCCTTGCGCGCCCATGGTCACGAGGTGGAGGAAAGCCGGACCGGGCCGGACGGCCTTGCCTCCGCGCGCAGCGGCCAGCATGCGGCCTTGATCGTGGACCGGATGCTGCCGGGGCTGGACGGCTTGAGCCTGGTGCGGCAATTGCGGACCGAAGGTTGCCAGACTCCCGTCCTGTTTCTCACCACCATGAGCGGTATCGACGACCGGGTCGCAGGACTTAATGTCGGCGCCGACGATTATCTCACCAAGCCTTTCGCTCTTGCCGAACTCGTGGCGCGTATCAATGCCATCACCCGGCGCGGCGAGGCGGGGCCACCCGTGACGCTGCGGGCCGGCGACCTGGAAATGGACCTGATCCGCCGTACCGTTCATCGCGGCGACAAGCCGATCGAACTCCAACCCCAGGAATTCCGCCTGCTGGAATATATGCTCCGCAATGCCGGGCGCGTGGTCACCCGCAGCATGCTCCTGGAAAATGTCTGGGACCTGCATTTCGACCCACGCACCAATATCGTGGAAACGCATATGAGCCGGTTGCGCGGCAAGATGGATCGGGGATACGTGCGCGAGCTGATCCACACCATTCGCGGCAACGGATATATTTTGCGTGCAGACTAGGCTCCTCCATACCGAGGGCTTCCGCATCGCGGCAATCTTTGTCGCCATTTTCGCCGTATCCGTGGCGGCCCTGGCCATCGTCACGCTTACGGTGGTCGATCAGGAACTGCGCAACCAGATCGTGCAATTCGCCAACGCCGATATCGGTTCGGTCAGAGACGGCTACCGCACCCAGGGCGAGCGAGAAGCGAGCGAAGTGGTCGGTCAGCGCATGGCGTCGCCGGGCGCTTCCGATTTCTTTCTGCTTCAGCGGGGCGGCTCGGAAAAATTGGCGGGCAACCTGGCGCCGATGGTGCCCCGGACCGGCATCATCACATTGCCCGGTCCGAAGGGCGTCGAAGCCAGCTCTGTCTTGGGTGTGGGAGCGTTCATTGCTCCGGGCCTTTATGCATTCGCAGGCAGCGATCTTCGCGCCACGGAAATGGCACGCCGGCGCATTGTGCGAACCCTGATCTGGATTTTTGCCGTCGCACTGGCACTGGCGCTTCTGGGCGGCATGATCGTCAGCCGCTCGTTCCTGCGCCGCACCGACGAGATCGTCACCACCTGCCGGGCTATCATGGCAGGCAATCTGGCCAGCCGCATTCCCGTGCGCGGCACCGAAGACGAACTCGATCGGCTTTCGGAAACGATCAACGCCATGCTGGATCGCATCGCGGCGCTGATGGACAATCTGAAGCAGATCACCAACGATATCGCCCATGATCTGCGCACGCCGGTAACCCATCTGCGTCATCGCCTGGAGCGGGCCCGCGACCAGTCCAGCAAGATCGAGGATTACGATCAGGCTCTGGAAGCGGCGATCGCCACATCGGATGATATTCTGGCCCTGTTCAGCGCCCTGCTCCGCATTGCCCAGATCGAAGGCGGCGCAAGACGCGCGAACTTCGTCCCCCTGGAACTATCCAGCCTTCTGGTCAGGTTGGGTGATGTGTTCGGCCCGGTGGCGGAAGACGCACGCCATCACTTGAGCCTGTCGCCGGGCGATCCCGTCACCATTCTGGGCGACCGCGAACTTCTTACTCAGGCTTTCTCCAATTTGATCGAGAATGCGATCCTGCATACGCCCGCCGGTACGATCGTCACGGTCAGTCTCGCGCACAGAAATGGAGAAGCGGTGGTGACGATCAGCGACGATGGTCCCGGCGTCCCGCCGAACGAACATCCCAAGCTGTTTCAACGCTTCTATCGTCTGGAAGCCAGCCGGACGCGGCCCGGTTATGGACTCGGCCTGGCGCTGGTGGCGGCGATCGCCGAGCTGCATGGCGCCTCGATCGTCGTCGATTCCGAGGTCGGGCGCGGCTTTTCGATTTCGCTTCACTTCCCCAACAATCTTGAAGGATCTTAGGGGGCGCCCACGTCGGCATGCGTCCACCCACCGCCGAGCGCCTTATAGAGCGCGACCAGTGCGACCAGACGGGCGCGATGACTGTCCGCAAGCTGATCCCTGGCGGTATTGAGGGTCCGCTCGGCATCCGTGACGATCAAAAAATCGACATAGCCTGCGCTATATTTGCGCCGTGCTGCGCCCAAGACCTTTTCCGCCTGGACGACCTGCTCGCTGAGCGCAGTTTCCTGATCCGCCAGGTGCGAAATATTGCCCAAGGCATTCTCCACATCGGAAAAGGCGGCGATGGCGATGGCCCGATAGGCGGCGAGCAATTCTTCCTCATGCGCCTCGGCTTCGTCGATGCGGCCCTGGATTTTTCCATTGTCGAAAATCGATTGCACCAACGACGCGCCAATGCCGGCCGCCAGGCCCGTCCCCGGCAAGGTATCGACGGCGGCGGCCAGCGCCGGGTAAGCCACCCCGCCATTGGCGGTCAATGTGATGTCGGGCAGGAAAGCCGCGCGGGCGGCGGCCAGATCGGCATGCGCTGCCGCGAGATTGGCTTCGGCGGCCATCACATCGGGCCGCCGGGTGAGAAGCTCGGATGGAAGACCGGGTATTACCGCTGGGCCCGACAGACCCGCCAGACTGGCGCCCGTCACGTCCAGCCCTTCGGGGGGCCGGCCCAAAAGCACGCCCAGCGCATTGCGCGTCTCCAACTCCTGCTGCGCAAGGCCTGGAAGAATGGCGCGCTGCGCGGCCATGTTCACGCGCTCCTGCGCCAGATCCGATGTGGCGGCGTATCCGGCATCGGCGCGGCGCTGCACCACGCGCAAGGTTTCTTCCGACGCGGCGAGATTAGCACGGGCGATCTCCATCCGCTCGCGAAGAGAGAGAAGTTGGAAATAGGTGTTCGCGACTCCGGCGGACACAGTGAGACCGACGGTCGCGCGATCCGCAGCGCTGGCGGCGCGCGCCGCTTGCGCCGATTGAAGTGCGTCGCGGTTCTTGCCCCAGAAATCGAGTTCATAGCTTGCGCCAAGCGCAGCGCCCCAATCGGTCTCATGGAGCGAGGTGCCTTTCGCCTGGCCGTATAGCGTATTTATGTTGGCGTTCAGTCCCAGGCTGGGAAGCAGCGGAGCACCGGCCTGCTTGGCCCGCGCATCGGCCTGACGCAGCCGCGCCGCAGCCTGTGCGATATCCAGATTGTTCGCTTCGGCGGCCGCAATCAGCGTCGAAAGCTGCGCATTGCCAAAACCGGTCCACCAATCACGCGCGGGCCAGAGCGGCGCGTTCCGGCCACCGGCCTGTTCGAAAGCCGGAGGAATATCGCCCGCCGGCAATTGCGGTGCCGGCACATCCGCACACCCGGCAAGAGAGATCGCGGCCACAGTGGAGAAGAGGATCCTACGCATCCGGCGCACTCCCCTTGCGGCCGCCGAACCGCTCCGCCAATGCCGGCAGAACGATGAGATTGAGCAAGGTCGAGCTGACAAGGCCGCCCAGCACCGTGACCGCCATGGGGCCTTCAATTTCCTGGCCCGGCCGGTTCATGCCGAGGGCCAGCGGCAGCAGACCGAGCGCGGTGACGGCCGCCGTCATCAAGATGGGAATGAGCCGTTCCTGCGCGCCCCGCAGAACCGTCACGGGCGACCAGTCGGCGCCTTCATTGTCGACCAGATGCTCGTAATGGGCCAGGAGCAGGATCGCGTTGCGGGCACTGACGCCGAACACCGTCACCAGGCCCACCGTGGCGCCCAGCGAAAGCCCCACCCCGGTGGCCGCAATCGCTGCCACGCTGCCGATCAGGCTGAAGGGCACATTGACCAGAACCAGCCAGGTGTGAACCCGCCAGCGGAAGCAGACGAACAGGATGAGGCCGATCAGAACCAGCGCGAAACCGGTATAGAGCAGCATCTGAAGCTGCGCCGCCTGCTGGGCCGCCGCCTCGCCAGTGAATTCGACATAGACGCCCGCGGGCAGTTTCAGGGCCGCGACCCGGGCTTTCGCATCATTGACCGTGGCCTGCAGCGACCGCCCGGACACGTTGAAGGTGACAGAATCGAAACGCTGCCCCCCATCATGGGTAACGGTATACCGTGTGTCGGTGGGCGTGATCCGCGCGACCTGGGCAAGCGGAACCGGACCCAGAGGGCCCGCGATCAAAAGCGAAGACAGAAGCTCGGGGCGGCCCCGCGCGGCCGGCGGCAACAGCAGAACCACATTCACCGCACGCACGCCGGAGTAAGTCTGGCCCACGGTGGCACCCGCATAATCGCTTTGCACCGCGTCCAGCACATCGCCGATCTTCAAGCCGTTTGCTGCCAGGGCAGCCGGGTCCAGTTGAATCGCAAGTGTCGGCGTGCCGCTCTGGGGCTTGAACTGCAGATCCTTGATGCCTTCCGTGCCGGCCAACGCGCCCACGATCTGATGGGCAGTGCTGTCCAAGGTATCGAGCTGATCGCCGAATATCTTCACGGAGATGTCGGCGGTGGCACCGGTCAGGCTTTCATCGATGCGATCGCCCAGAAAGGTGCGGACATCGATCAGCAGGCCCGGATAATGGGTGGCGATCTCCCGCAAGGCGTCTTCCGCCTCTTTTTGATCCACCTGCGCATCGGGTTTCATTTCGATGTGGAATTCGCTCTGGTGCGGACCGCTGGTGTCCTCGCCAAGTTCGGCGCGGCCGATCTGCTGGGAAGCGGTCGCGATATAGGGCAGTTCCAGGACTTCGGCGCTGATGCGCCGGCCGACGGCAGCCATCTCTTCCAGCGACATGCCCGGAGTCGAGGCATCGACCTGCATGACGAAATGCCCTTCGCGGAAATCGGGCATGAAGGTGGATTGCAGGAAGGGCAGAAGTGCAACGGACGCTATGGTGAGAACGCCCAGCGCAGCCAGAACAAGCCGGAAATTACGCCGCACGCTTTCAATTCCGCGGCTCTGCCAGTCCTTGAGACGCAGAATCCAACTGAAATCCGCATGCGCGTCGCGGGCATTCAACATCAGTGCCGAAAGCGCAGGCGCCGCCGTCAGGGCCACGCCCAGCGACGCCAGCACCGCCAGAATGAAGGCCAGTGCCAGGGGGCCCACAAAATGGCCCTGCACGCTGGTGGAAAAAAGCTGCGGCAGGAAAACCGCAATCACCACCAGGGTCGCGTAGACCACCGGTCCGCGCACTTCCAAGGTGGCATCGCGGATCACCGGTATGCGGGGCCTGGGATTGGCCAGCTTTGCATTCTCGCTGAGCCGCCGCAGAACATTCTCGATGCCGATGATCGCATCATCCACCAGCACGCCCAGCGCCACGGCAAAGCCGCCCAAGGTCATGGTGTTGAGCGACTGCCCCATCCGGTCCAGCACGGCCGTCGCCGCAAGCAGGGAAAGCGGAATCGCAAGAAAAGTGATGAAGGCGGATCGCCAGTCCCGCAGGAACAGATAGAGGATCGCCAAAATCAGAATGGCGGCGATCACCAGGGATTGTTCGAGTGAATTCAGCGCCTGTTCGATGAAGTTGGCCGGGCGATGCAAGGCCGGATAGACCTTCACGCCTTGCGCCTCAAGCGCGGGCCGCAATTGCGCGATCGCCGCTTCGACCGCGCGGGTCGCGTCCAGCGTATTGGCGCCATATTGGCTGGCCAGAGCGAGCAGGACGCCCGGCCTTCCCATGATCTGGGCCTCGCCCGATTTCAGGGCCGGCGCTTCGGTCACGGTCGCCACATCACCGATGGTGATGGGCCGTCCTGACCGCACCGTCATCACGGCATTGGCGATAAGCGACGGATCTGGAACCGGAACGGGCGTCTGGATCAGCACGCGCTGGTGGGAAAGATCCACAAAGCCCGCGCCATGTAGCGCCAATGCCTGCCGGGCGGCATCCCCCAGATCGGTGAGGGTCAGTCCATATGAGGTCATCCGCGGCAGGTCGGGCTGAATCTGAATCTGGCGCACCGCACCGCCAAAGACGATCACATGCGCCACGCCGGGCACCGCCAGCAGCGCCGGTTTCATCACCCAGTCGGCCTGGTCTCTCAACGCAAAAGCATCGAGCTTGTCGGACACCAAGCCGATCTTCAGAAGATCGAAGGTGCTGGATGTAAGGGGCGACAGTTTCGGCGTTCCCACGCCCAAAGGCAGGCTGGAGCCCAACTCGCCCAACCGCTCGGAAATACCCTGGCGGGCATTATAGAGATTGATGTTGTCCGCGAACTGAATCTTGATGACGGACAATCCGGGAATGGATTCCGAACGGATGGTCGCCAGACCGGTGGCGCCATTGACGGCATTCTCGATCGGCTTGGTGACGAGCTGCTCGACCTGCTGCGCCGTGAAGCCCGGCGCCTCGGTCTGGATGTCCACGGCGGTGGGCACGAAGTCGGGAAAAACATCCAGCGGCGCGGTCCGCGCCGACCACAGCCCCACCAGCAGCGCGACCAGGGTCAAGGTCGCGATCGCGCCGGCATAGCGCACACAAAGATCGACGAGCCAGCGCATCGTCAGTCCTCGGCGCCGCTGCTGGGATTGATCTCATGAGACAAAAGCAAGCCGGCTCCGCCAGTCACGACCTTCTGGCCGGGCGCGATGCCGGAGCCGGGCCGCACGAAATAACCGTTCGTCATTGGCTTGCCGATATCGATCCGCGTCCTGAGGAAATGATTGGCACCCGTCTCGACATAGACCGAGGCTTCGCCCTCGCCCATCAGAAGCGCGGAGGCCGGCACCAGAATTCCGGCCTCGGCGGCACCCACCGGGATCGCGGCCATGACATGCTCGTTCTGCGCCAGGTCGCTGCCATCGACCAGGGCATAGAATCCCCGGCCCGGGAAAGCCGGATCCGATGGCGCATCCCACACTTTGGTGGACATCCAGCTTTGGCCATCGGCGCCCAGCCGGGTGATCTTGATCGCGGCCGGCGCGGCGCGGCCCAAGGCGCCCAGCGGGAATGTGACATGGACAAGAGTGGTTTTTCCGCTGCCCAGCCGCGCCATGATCGCCGCGCGTTCCGCCGGATTGCTCCAGGGCGCATGAATTCCGAATGCCGCATCCGCCTTGCGCCGCGCCAGCGCCAGGGACGCCTGATCCGCCGCGGCCTTGCTGGCAGCTGCCTCGACCACTTCGCGGGAAACCGCCGCTTCGTCGCCGGTGCCCAAGGCGCGTGCGCGCGCAGCCGCGGCGGCGCTTTGCGTGGCCGCGGCCGATGCCGTCATATAATCCGCATCGGTCTGGGCGATGGCATCCAAGGCCGTCACGATGCCATAGCCCGTGACTTCTTTTTGAAACTTAGCGCCGGACGCCGCGGCGGTTTCTATGCCAAGGCCTTTGACCTCTTCCGCGTTCAGGCTGACGCCCGGTCCCGTATCCTTGTCTTCTTTCTTGTCCGGCGCGGCGCTCGGTCCGCAAGCCGCCAGCAGAAAAAGCAGCGAGAAGGCAATTTTTTTCATCCGCGATCCAGAATGATGAGACGGAAGGTGCCGGGGACGGGAACCGCCCGCGGATGCGGCTGCGCCGCTGTCGGCGTGCCCGGATGGCGATCCGCCGTCACCAGGAAAACGCGATGCGTCTTGGGATCCAATTCCATCGTGCGGGCACCGCTTGCGGTTTTGATGTCTTCAAGCACCGTGAACTTTCCGGGATTGTCCTCGTGTGCAATCGTCAATGTGCCACTTTCCCCGTTCGAACTGAAGATCAGCCCGGTGGCGGGATCGAAGCGATCCGCATCCACCCCATCCCCGATGGGAAAATGCCCCACCACCTTGCCGGTCTTCATCTCCTCCACAGATGTCATCTTGTTGTCGCAACCGGAGAAAATACGCCCATGCGCGACATCCGCCGCCATGCCCGAGGGTGATTCACAGGGTGCCAGGGGATAGTGCCCCCGGACACTGAGCGACTTGGCGTCGAATGCCGCCAATTCGCTCTTGTCTTCGATATTGACGAAGATGGTTCCGGCCTCGTCGGCCTCGGCCGCTTCCGGCTTGCCACCCAGAGCCACAGTGCCGACCACTTTGCCGGTCGCCGCATCGACAGCCGTGGCATCGCCGCTTCCGGCATTGAAGGTGAAAATCCGGTTGGTACGCGGTTCATAGAGAATACCGTCCGGCTTGGCGCCGACCGCGATCTCGCCGACCTTGGTGAAACTCTTCTTGTCGATCACCGCGATCCGGTTGGCGCCGCCCTCGCTCACATAGGCGCGGTCGCCGACAAAGACGGTGCCGTGAACACCTTGAAGATTGCCGATGTCCGCCAGAACTTTTCCGTGTGCGGGATCGACCACCATCACATGGGTTCCGCGGGTGATGAAAAGATTTCCCGTGGCCGGAT
>Ga0105240_10007105_pt1 | contig 16317 bp, 13 predicted proteins | sample KBSC54metaG_FD_80426 | JGI IMG/M metagenome (GOLD analysis project Ga0105240, IMG submission 80426) | Corn rhizosphere microbial communities from Kellogg Biological Station, Michigan, USA - KBS C5-4 metaG | ecosystem: Host-associated > Plants > Roots > Rhizosphere > Soil | place: Michigan, USA... | reverse complement strand
TTGTCGGCTACACACACAGCCTGCGCGGGCATTTGTTCGAAGCCAACCGCGCTTCGCGCCGGCTTGCGGCGAATGTCGCGAGCTATCTCGAACAGGCAGGAGGAAAAATTTCCTGACACCCGCCGACGCGGGAGGGCCGGACTTGCCGGCCACGCGATCGAGATGGCCGCCTTTCGCCAGCGACCATGCGGCGTTGCTACTCGGCGCCTTCCGTGGGGATCTGGAAGAGTGCCGACAACGCAATGCTGCCGTGCTGCGCGGGATCCTGTGGTGCGATGCTGCCTGGCATGCCGGGATTCAGGCTCGAAGCGGTGTCGTCCGGCGGGAACAACACCAGCGTCTGCAGGAATTCGATCAGCATGCGTTGCGCGTCTTCGTCAAGCGCCGCGAATGCGTCGCGCGATGCCTGCGCCTCGCCGCCATGGCGCAGGATGACTTCCTCGAGGTTGATGCTGCGCCCGTCGTGGCCGTAAGGCGCCTTGGTGCCGATGCCCCATAGCGGCGAAGTCATGAATTGGGTATGCAGAGTGCCATCGAAGTTGCGTTCCGCGTAGTGCGGGCCGAGGTCGTGGCGCTTGAAGTCGGTGAACAGGTCCCGCACGACGAAACGGTCGCGGTTTGGCAGCAGTTTCGGATAGGCCGCGCCATCGTCGACTTTCGTGAACAACGGGGTCGCGGTCGCGAACAGGTGGTTGAAGATGCCGCGCTTGTCGTCGTAGCGCGTGTCGACATCGGCGACGCGGCGATCATGCTCGACGGCGAAATCCGACCTGTGGCAGCCCGTGCATCCGACCGTCGCCATCAGCGTCCTGCCTTGCTCGGAGCGCGCCGTGGTCTTGCCGATGGCGGGCCGGAAATAGTTGAGCAGATAGATTTCCATGTAGTCGATAAGGGCAGCGTCGACCTCGTTGACGATACCGTCCTTGTCCGCATCGTCGCTTGGCGAGCAGGTCGGCGCCTGCTTGATCGCATCGAGTTTCGGATCGAGCACGAGGCCGGCCGGCGTGGTCGTCGCGCGCGGATTCGTCGCGTCATTGGTCGCGCACAGCACCGGATCGGCCGCCTGCAGACCCATCTCGTCGTTGAACGCGCCGACCGCGAATGCGCGTAGCGAAAACTCGCGGCCATCGTGGAAGAACGGACGCACGCGCAAATCGGCATCGACACCTTGCACCTGCGAGGTGTCCCATTTTCCGCCCGGCAGAGACTTGATCCAGCCGAACGATACGCCCTTGCTCGCCAGGGGCAGCGTTATCGGTAGTTGCGTAATGTCGGTGACGAGGCCGCACAGGTCGCGGATCGCGCGCAGATCGCGCGTCATCTCGTCGCCGAGCATTTCGCGGATGCCGATGCCGAACAGATGCGGTGCGTTGCGGCTGTCCGGTCGCGTCGCCACGTCGCCGCCGAATCCGGCCGATCCGCGTGGGCGCCCGTGGCAGGTGGCACAGCTGTCGGTCAGGCCGGCGCCGAACGCGGGCTGCGCCATGATGTTGCCGTGCGAGGCGAAATCCACGCGTGGCCCCTGGCCCTGTTCCATCGTGAATTTGCGCTGGAACAACTGGCGCCCGCGCCGAATCGCCCGCGCCGGATCGCGCGCGATCAGATAGAGCGAACTGCCCGGCGTGTATTCGTCGCCGCGTCCCGCGCCGATCTGCTGCTGCAGCGATTTGCCGATCGCGCCGCCGGGAACGTTCGGCTGGGTCTGGGTGACGTCGGTGAGCTGCGCGTGCGCAACCGCGATCGCGGAAAGAATCATCGCCATCGCAAGCCAGGCACGAAGTGCAGGATGCTTCGAACGCGACGCGCGAAGCGCCGATTGCACCCATTGAATGCGTTCCCGCCAAGTCTGCATGTCAATTCCCCGCAACGAAAAGCCGATGTGATTTACCCCGAAACGATCATTGGCCGAGTTGTCCGCTGGAGGACGTGGCTGCGGCGTGTTTGGCCAACTTTTGCGGCGTTGTTTGCGGGTTGCGCGCTTTCGCCGAGACGTCGGCGTGGTGCGCTGTCAGTGCAGTCGCATGCGATGGCTGCTTTTGCCGTTGCGCTGCTTGCGAGGTCGGTGCGGGGGCGGGGACGGTAGTCGGCTCGCATTCGTCATACCGCAGGACAGTGCCGGGTGCACAGTTGTACTGCTGCCCTTCCTGCGCGAGCGCTGTAGCGCTGAAGCTGGCTACGGCCGCGATGGCCAGCACGGCGGATGTAGCGGTGCGGCGGAACATGGGTTTCATGGTATTGCCTCGTTTACGCATCAATTCCAATTACGCAATTAGGCGACTCGATCCATCATGTTGGGATATGCGAGTCGTGCTGCTTGCTTCGCCGCTCACGCGCCAGCGCAGCCTGATTCCATGCACAGGGCCAGCGCCTCGGTCGCGGCAATTGCGGTCGGCGCGGACGACTCGTCTTGCGCGTGCGGTTCGCTGCGCGGCGGAGCAAGCTGCCCTTCGCCGAGCAAGCTTGTGGCGGCAACGGCTCGGTACGCGTTTGTGTTGTCCTGCATTGTCCGGATGTTCATGATCGAGTTCCTCGCGTTCCAGGTTGGGGTGGCGGATGCGGTCAGCCTTCAGCGCCTCGCGATGGAGGAAAGTTGCATGCATCCTTCTACAGATTCGGAAAATGTTGCGGCAAATTACAAGCTCGCGTTCGGCCCTGAGTGCCGTGCAGTCAGCTTGGCGGGTTTTCGTCCCGACGTGCGCGTAAGCGCAATGAAGCAAAGCAATCCGCCGAGCAGCCCGAGCATCGAGCCTGACAAGGTCGGCGCGGACGTGAGATTGCCTGGCGTCGTCGCCGTGGCGATCGCGGAGACTACGAAGGTGTAGATCGGCGTGTGCGCGTCGTTGCTCGTGATCGCGATCGTCGCGGTTTGCGTGCCGCTGGCGGTCGCATTGAAGCGCACGTTGAACGGCGCGCTGCCTCCCACTGCGATCGTGCCCAAGCCGCCGCTGACCGTGAACGCAGGATTGCTGCTCGTTATGGAGTTGACGATCAGGTCACCGTCGGTCTGCGGCACGGCTTGGATGGTTGTCGATGGCTGCGCTGCGGGCGGCAGGCTTGCCTCGCGCGCGCCGAGGTTGTCGATTGTGAAGCCGTGCGTGACCGGCACGCCGACCGATGTGAAGCCAAAGTCGGTTCCGTCGGCCGTGCTCGGTGTGGTATCGCCCGTGGCGATGCCGCGCACGCTGATCGTGCCGGGCCGTTGCGCAGCCGTGGTGAATTGGCTACGACGGATTTGTTCGCGGTGACATTGTTCAATGTACAGGTCGCACCGCTGCAATCGCCGCTGAAATTGGCAAAGGTATAGCCGGCATTGGCCGTCGCCGTGCAGGCGCTGTTACTGCCGGAGGCGACCGGGTTGGGCATGCAGGTCAGCGTTCCGGCACCGATGGGAGCGACGGTGGCGGTGATGGTGTAGCTCGTCGCCGGTGCGAAGTCCGCTGCGCAATCGTCTGTCGCTCCGCCGCTGCTGCCCAGGCAGCTCCAGGTCCATGGTCCGTTGCCGAGGACGGCACTGGGCGTGCCGGCACTGCACAGGTTCACCGGCGGTGCACTCAGCGTCTTGTTGTTGTCGCTGCCGCAGACACCGGCAACCTTGGGTCCGATGACGGTCAAACTGCCCGTCGCGTTGCTTGGCGCGTAGTCGGATGAGCCGCTGAAGTTCGCGGTCAGGTGGTGGACACCGGCGCTGATGGGCGTGAGTGCGCAGGCTGCGCTGTTCCCGACTCCCGTCAGATGGACCTGACAGCTCACTTCCCCGTCGCTGAGGACGATATCGCCCAGGAATGTTGCCGCAGGGTCGACGATGGACGCGATATTCATCCCGATGAAAACGCTGTCGCCCAAGGTGATCGGATTGGGTGCAAGGATCGTCAGCAACGTCGGCGCTGGCAGTATGGTGATCTGCCCGACTGGGGCCGTTGGCACGACACCGTGATTCGCGTCGCCATCGAAACCGGCATCGACCTCGAATGTGCCGGCGAACCGCGTTTTGCCGGCGAAGCAAACGAGCCCCGGGCCAACTATGCTGCAGTTGCCGTTGGCGCCAGCAATTTCGGCACCGAAAATGCCGCTGGTCTGCGTGGCATTGCCGATGAGCAGATGCAACGCGGCGTACTGGCCGACGAAGACGGGCGCGGGCGGATCGAGCGCGATTGTCGGCGTCTGGAAGGTGACGACGTAGTCCTCTTCCGCCAGCGCGCCCGTGGCATTGCCGTCGTAGTTGGCGTCGCCCGAATAAATAAGGATGAAGCGATCGGTGCCGGCGGGGGCATACGTTCCGACCGGGGCCTGGCACGATTGCGTAGGTTGATTGGTATCGATAGACACGTCGCAGAAGTCGTGATTGAAGTTCTGCGCATCGCGATAAGCGAACGTAATCGTGCCGGTCGGTATCGGTCCGCCCTGCGTCGGTGAATACACTCTGCCGTAGAAGGTCAGCGGCGTGCCGAAAACGCTCGAGGCCGGAGTAATGGTAAAGGCCGCATTCGGCGTGGTCTTGGCGAAAGCCGATGCCGACACGCAGCAAAGCCACGACGCCAGGGCCAACGTTGCGGCGCGTGCGTATTTCGCGATGCGGCCTCGTTGACGCCTTGGCCGCGCGCCCCGGCAGCGGCGATGCTTCCTACGCGCCGGCGTCGCCTGGCAGATTTCGGTCGTGATATTGCCTTGCATATCCCATTCCCTCGTCGGTGAGTAGCCGCCTGTCTGCACTCGTGTAAACTCCGGGCGGACAGGGGCATGCCGGTATCGCGCTTCACGAAAAGCGAAGCGAAATGCCGCCTTTTGGGATGAACTACGCGAATGCATGCCCCGAGCCATCACCCCGCGCAGCTCGATAGCGTGACCGACTTGCTCACCGCCTGGCGTGCTGGCGATGAGTCCGCGCCGCGCGCGCTCGCCGATCTGGTCTATGCCGATCTGCGCGCGATGGCTTCGCGCCGGCTCGCCGGCGCCGGCGCACTGCTGCAGACCACGGAGCTCGCGCACGAAGCCTTTCTGCGCCTGCTGCAGAAGCCGCTCGATGCAGTCGATCGCATGCATTTTTTCCGCACGGTCGCGCTGGCCCTGCGCCAGGCGCTGATCGACGCGTTGCGCCGCGAGCATGCGGAGAAGCGCGGCAGCGGGCTTGCGACGGTCAGCCTCGGCGCCGCCGCCGGCATCGCGGTGGCCGGACCCGAAGCTTGGTTCGGCGTCGAGCGCGCGCTCGAAGAACTCGAAGTACTCGATGCGCGCAAATGCCGCGTCGTGGAGATGTCGCTGCTGCTCGGTCTGGCTCAGGACGAGATCGCGCAGACGCTGGCTATTTCAGTGCCCACGGTGGAGCGTGACCTGCGCTTCGCGCGCGCGTGGCTGCGCGAACGTCTGGCTATGTGAGTGGGGAGTTCGAGCGGCGGAATGGGACGTGAGGGTTTCCTTCGCGTTATTGCGTTATTGGTGGCGGAGGCCGCGTGCCTTCCGAAATCTGTGAACCTCGGCGAGGTGCGCCATGGACAGTCCGCGATTTGCTCAGATCGAATCCCTGTTCCATGCCGTGCTCGGCTATCCACCTGAGCAATGGCACGATGAGTTGACTTCGCGCGAAAGCGACACGCAAATCGTCGCCGACGTCGAACGCCTGCTCGCCCGGCACGCGCAGGACAATAGTTTCCTCAACAGCGCGCTGGACGCGGTGACTGGCTTGGCTGCGCCGATGCAGACGCAAATCGGCGCTTACCGCATCCTGGGCGAACTCGGCGTCGGCGGCATGGGTACCGTGCTGCTGGCCGAGCGCCTGCTCGGCGATACACCGCAAAAGGTCGCGCTGAAGCTGATTCGCGGCATCCCGACCGCTTCGGCACGCGATCGTCTCGCGCGCGAACGCGCGCTGCTCGCCGAGCTCAATCATCCGAACATCGCGCGCCTGCTCGATGCGGGCGAAACGTCCGATCGCGTGCCGTATCTGGCGATGGAATACATCGACGGCTCGCCGCTGCTGTCCTGGTGCGAGGCTGCCGCGCTCGACCTCCCGGCGCGGGTGCGACTATTCGTGCAGCTTTGTCGCGCCGTGCAGCACGCGCACCAGCACCTGATCGTGCATCGCGACATCAAGCCGGCGAACATTCTCGTGCGCGACGACGGCACGCCTGTGCTGCTCGATTTCGGCATCGGCAAGCTGCTCGATCCGCTGGCCGGCGACGAAACCATCACTCACGCGTTCACGCCGGCCTATGCCGCACCCGAGCAGCGTGCAGGCGAACGCGTGACCACGGCGACCGATGTCTATGGCCTGGGCTGCGTGTTGTTCGAACTTGTAAGCGGCCGCTGCCTGCGCGAGGTTCGCGTCGGCGAGCACATTCCGCGGCCCAGCGAAGTCGCGGCGAATCCCGAGCTGGCACGTGCATTGCGCGGCGACATCGATACGATCACGGCGAAGGCGATGCAGGCCGATCCGGCGCAACGCTACGCCTCGGCCGGCGTGCTCGCCGACGATACCGAACGCTATCTTGGCGGCCGGCCAGTGCTCGCACATGCGCCGACGCGCTGGTACCGTGCGCGCAAGTTCGTGCGCAGACACCGCGGCGGCGTGACCGCCACAGCGTTGCTCACGCTCGCCGTCTTCGCCGCGCTGGCTTTCGCGATGTGGCAGACCAGCGTAGCGCGACAACAGGCCGCGCGCGCCAACACGGTACGCGATTTCCTCGTTTCCGTGTTTGAGTCGGCCGGCGCTGATCTACCGCTCGACAAACGCCCTACGACGCAGGACATCGTCGATCAGGCGACGCTGCAGCTGACCGATCGCGGCGATCTTTCCGATGCCTTGCGCATCGACCTGCTGCTGACGCTGGCAAAAGTCGCACGCAGCGTCGGCGCGAACGCACGCAGCCTCAACCTGCTCGACAGCGCCGAGCCTGCGGTCGAGCGCTTGTACGGCCCTGCCGACGCGCCGTGGTGGAACGCGAAAATCCTGCGCGCGGTCGTACTCAGCGACACGGATCGCCATGCCGATGCCGTGGCCGTGCTCGATCCGCTGCGCGGCAAATTGCTCGAGCGCAACGACGACATCGGCATCGACGGCCTCGTCGCACTCGGCATCGCCTTGAATCACGCGGGCAAGGAAGCGGACGGCCTCGCGCTGCTGCATCGCGCGCGCGAACTCGCTGCCGCAGATGCGGCCAAGCATCCCGCCAAAATGCTCGACGCAGCGATCCGCGAAACCGGCGCCTTGATCGACGCGCACCGCTTCCGCGACGGCATCGACGCAGCCGACGCGACGCTCGCACTCTGGCAGAAATTGGGTGCGAAGCCGAGCCAGAGCATCATCGAGATGTACCAGTCGATCGCGATCGGCGCGGAGGCGGTCGGCGACATGCCGCGCGCGGAAACCGCGTACAAGGACGCGATCGCCTACGCCGACAAGTTTTTCGACAAGCCCAACGCTGCGAGTGCGTGGAATGTCGGTATGTATGGATCGTTCCTGATCGCGCAAGGACGTTTTGCCGAAGCCGAACCCTATGCGCGCCGCGGACTCGACATGCGCCGCGCGGTATTCGGCGACAACGATCCACGCACCCTCTACGGCATCGCCGGCATGGGCAAGCTCTACATCGGTGAGCGCAGGTTCGAGGAAGGCGCGCAATGGTTCGGGCAGGGGGTGGACACATGCCGCAAGGCAAAAATCGATGATAACGTATGCCCGCGCCTGCTCGCTTTCCGCGCACGCGCCTTCAGCGGATTGTCGCGCTTCGACGACGCCGAGCGTGATCTGCACGAGGCGCTCGATCTGCAGAAGCGGCGCACGGGCGATCAAAGCCCCGCCTATGCCTTCATCCTCGACATGCTTGTCGTTGCGCAGGCCCAGGGCGGCAAGTACGAAGCCGCCGTGGCTTCGGCCGACCAGGTGCTCGCGATCGACAAAACGGTCAAGGGGGCGATGGTGCAGACCGAGTTGAGCACGCGCTACTGGCGCGCATCCGCGCTGTTCGCGCTCAAGCGCGTCGACGAGGCGTTGAGCGAAATTCTCGACGTCGAGCCCAGGTACGCGGCCGTTGCGCCCAAGGGCGTTTCGCGCTTCAACATGCTCGCGTTGAAGGCACGCGTGCTCGCTGCCGCCGGCCGCAATGGCGAAGCGGCCGGCGCCGCACAGGCCGCGATCGATTACGACGCGACCAGCGATGCCAAACATTCCGACCAGATCGCAGAAATGCGCCGCATCGCGGCGACACTCCATGCGCTGATACCAGCGTCAGTGCATCGCTGACGAAAGGCGTCCGCGTTGTCGCGATGAAAGTATGCAATACATCAAGCAGCAAACTGCAGGCGCGCGAGCTCGCCGTAGAGTCCGCCCGCATGCAGCAGTTCCGCATGCGTGCCCTGGGCGACGATGCGGCCGGCATCCATGACGACGATGCGGTCGGCTTTGAGTACCGTCGCGAGGCGGTGCGCGATGATCAGCGTGGTGCGGCCGTGCATGAGGCGCTCGAAGCCCTGCTGGATCGCGGCCTCGGACTGTGCGTCAAGATTGCTCGTTGCCTCGTCGAGCAGCAGGATCGGCGCGTCTTTGAGCAACGCGCGCGCGATCGCGATGCGTTGCTGCTGGCCGCCGGACAGGCGCACGCCGCGCTCGCCGAGATAGGTGTCATAGCCTTCGGGTTGTGCGGCGATGAAGTCGTGTGCTTCGGCGGTTTTCGCCGCGGCGATCACCGCGGCATCGTCGGCGTCGACCTGGCCGAAGCGGATATTGTCGCGCGCGCTGGCGCCGAATATGACCGTGTCCTGCGGCACGAGCGCGATCGCGCCGCGCAGGTCGGGCAGCGCGAGTTGTTTCAGGTCGACGCCATCGATGCGGATCGTGCCGCGTTGCGCGTCGTAGAAGCGCAGCAGCAGGTGGAACACCGTGCTCTTGCCGGCGCCGGAGGGGCCGACCAGCGCCACGGTCTCGCCCGGTTTCACGATCAGGCTGAAGTCGTGCAGCGTCGGCGCGTCCGGTCGGGAGGGATAGCGGAACTCGACATGCTCGAAACGAATCTCGCCGCGCAACGGCTTGGTCAGCGCGACCGGCTGTGCCGGTGTGCGGATCGCCGGTGTCGTCGCGAGCAATTCGCCGATGCGTTCCATCGCGCCCGAGGCGCGCGCGATCTCGCTCCACACTTCGGTTAGCCCGCCGATCGAACCGGCCGCGATCACCGCGTAAAACACGAACTGGCTCAGCACGCCGACATCGAGGCGGCCATCCATCACGCTGCGTGCGCCGCTCCAGAGCACGAGTGTGATCGCGCCGAAGATCAGCAGGATCACGAGCGCAGTCAGGATCGCGCGCTGACCGATGCGTTCTTTCGCCGTTGCGACCGCGCGCATGATCGCGGTGTCGTAGCGCCTGATCTCGTGTGGCTCGCGCGCATAGGCCTGCACAGCGTAAGTGGCGTTGAGCGTTTCGTTGGCGATCGCAGCGGCGTCGGCGATGCGGTCCTGGTTGGCGCGCGCGAGCTTCTGCTGGCGCCGGCCCATCAGCACGATAGGCGCAATCACCAGCGGAATCACGAGCGCGGCGTAGCCGGCGAGGCGCGGACTCGTCGCGACCAGCATCGCCGTGCCGCCGAGTGCGGTGACGATGCTGCGCAGCGCGACTGACAGCGACGAGGTCACGACCGTTTGCACGAGTTCGGTGTCGGCGGACAGGCGTGAAGTCAGCTCGCCGACGCGCGTGCGTTCGAAAAAGGCTTGGTCGAGCGTCACCAGGTGCGCGTACAGGCGCTTGCGCAGGTCGGCGACGGTGCGCTCGCCGAGCAAGGTGATGCAGAAATAGCGCGCGGCTGTCGCGAGCGCGAGCACCGCGGCGACGCCGAGCAGGGCGAGGAAGCCCGAGTCGATCATCGCCGCGTTCGCGTTGACGAAACCATGGTCGATCATCACGCGCACTGCGACCGGCAGCGCCAGCGTCGCGGCCGAGGAGACGGCAAGAAATGCGAGCCAGCCGATCAGCAGGCCGCGATAGCGGGCGAGGTAGGGCCAGAGCAGCGGCAGTGCGGAAAAACGGCTGCGAAGTTCGGTTCGGGGCTCGTCGGGTACGGACACGCAAATGTGCCTGAAATCAGGAGATCATGTCTGGATGGTGCCGTCCGCGGCGAATTCAATGACCGTGCTGCGGCCGCGTGTCGCATCGGTGACCCAGGTGCGCAGCATTTCGACGCGCGCCGCAGGCAACGTCAGGCGCAGTTCGGCGCCCGTGGCGTCGAAACGTTCGTCGGCGAGCGACGCGCCAAACTCGGTCAGACGCGCTTGCAGCAGCGGCAGCGTCGCGAATGGCAGCGCGAAGACGACTTCCGCCATCTCGACCGCTTCCGTCTTTGGCGCAAGTCGCAGGCACTCCGCGGCGCAGCCGCCATAGGCACGCGCGAGGCCGCCCGCGCCGAGCTTGATGCCGCCGTACCAGCGCGTGACGACGACGATCGTGTTGTCCATCAGTTGCGCGTCGATCGCCTGCAATATCGGCCGGCCGGCGGTGCCGCCCGGCTCGCCGTCGTCGCTGAAGCGGTATTGCTGGCCGATGCGGTAGGCCCAGCAGTTGTGCGTCGCCGACGCATCGCCGACCGTGCCGACGAATTTCAGTGCCGCGACCGGCGATGCAACATTTGCGGCATTAGCCACAAATATACTTTTCCTCACTTCCTGACGCAGCACTGCCGGCGCGGCGAGGACGAATCGCGTGTCGCTCATTCGAGGCCGCGCAGGTCGGGCGGGACGCGGAAATCCGGGTGATGCGCGCGCAGGTCGGCGAGCGCCTGTCGGGCCGCGTCGCGATGCCCGTCGCGCAGCATCGCGCGCACGATTTCGACCCAGGCGGCGAGCGGTGGCGGATCGGGTGGGTAGATGCCGCCGCGTGTGCCGGCGGCGGTTTCCCAGCGGTAGCGTGCCGACACGGATGGATCGGGCGTGACCGTGAACGCCGATCCTCCGACCGTCGCGTGGTCCGCGAATGCTTCCGTCGTAGCGGCGCGGTCGGCGCTCGCGGCTTCGCGTAACGCCTGCGAAGGCGCTGCGGCAGCAGTCGGTGCTGGCGGTGCCGTTTCCACCTTCATCGCCGCGGGTGGCGGCGGAGGAGCGGCTGCGGCGACTGGTAGCGGTGCACTCTTCGCGCGCGGCTGCTCAGCCTTTCGTTGCGGGAACGCATCGGGTTCGGCGCTTGCTGGCGGGGTCGTGAATGCCGGTGCCGCCGGTTTCGGCAGCGCAGCAAGCGCGCCGTTCGTTGCCGGTTTCGCCTCGGCTCGGGCCTTGTCCGCAGCAGTGGAAGATTCCGGCTTCGCGGCTATGGCCCGGTCCAACTTGCGCTCGTATTGCGTGGCTGCGTCCACCGAAGTCTGCGGCGCAGCGGGCTGCGCTGGCGCGGCAGGCGCCGGTACCGGCGCCGCGCGTTCGGCTTGCTGCGTGATGGCCGGCGCCGCCATATCGGCAACGGACGCGGCCTCGCGCTTCGGCGCGGCGGGTGGCATGAGCCGCCACGTCAGTCCGGCAGCGAGCACCAGCGTTGCCGCGGCGCCGAACGCGGGAAACCAACGGCGTGCGCGCGACCTGCCAGCCGGTGCCATCTGAACGTCTTCGTCCAATACGCGGCGTGCCTGAGCGCGCACGCGCGCGTCGAGCGCAGCGTCGGGTTCGGGGTGCGGCAGCTTGTGATACAGCGTGGCCAGGCGTGAATCTTCTTCGCGCAGGAATGCATCGAACTCGGAGTCGAAGCCGTGTCCCGTTTGCGAGGGTTTCTTGATGTCGCTCATTCGGCCAGCCTCTCGCGTATTTTGGCGAATGCGTAGCGCAAGCGCGACTTCACCGTCTCGTGGCCCGCGCCGGTCACCTGCGCGATTTCTTCCAGACCGAGATTCGATTCCATGCGCAACAGGAAAGCGACGCGCTGCTCGTCGGGCAGTGCTTCGAGCGCGAGCTGCAGGCGTCGGCGCTGCTCGAAATCGCTCAGCACTTCTTCGGGCCGTTCGCGCTCGGGCACGTCGAGCAGACCGAGCACGTGTTCGCTCTCGTCCGCATCGGCCTGCGGGCGCAGGCGGCGCTGGTGATCGATGACGAGATTGTGCGCGATCTGCAGCAGCCAGGTGCTGAACTTCGCTTCCACGCGATAGCGCGAGCGCGCCTGGATCGCGCGACTCCAGGTGTCCTGGAACAGCTCGTCGGCGATGGCCCGGTCGGGCAGGCTGCGCAGGATGAAACGGTAGAGCATGCCTCGCGCACGTTTGTACAACTCGTCGAACGCGAGCGCATCGCCCTGCGCGTAGGCGAGCATCAATTCCTCGTCGGTCTTCCCGGTCCCCATTGCCGCGCAGGGTACGATAAAACGTGCATGCGCGGCAGCCGGATTGTGCGCTGCCCCGCCAAATTCGATGTTGAGGGCAATGACGGCCATGACCGTTGTAACGCAGAACAAACGCTTTCGGGGTTAGCATCGGTGCCTGCAGAATGACGGGCAGGGCGTTTGGGCCTTAAGGGATGCCGCATGATCCACGAAATCCTGAAGATGGGCGATCCGCGCCTGCTGCGCATCGCCAAGCCGGTCGCAGCCTTCGACACGCCCGAGTTGCACGCGCTGATCGCCGACATGTTCGAGACGATGCAGGCCGCGGGCGGCGTCGGTCTCGCCGCGCCGCAGATCGGCGTCGACCTGCAACTCGTCATCTTCGGTTTCGAGCGCAGCGAACGCTATCCCGATGCGCCCGCGGTGCCGTGCACGATCCTGATCAATCCCGAGATCATGCCGCTGTCGCAGGACAAGGAGGAAGGCTGGGAAGGCTGCCTCTCGGTGCCCGGTCTGCGCGGCGCGGTCGAGCGCTACTCGCTGATCCGCTACACAGGTTTCGATCCGCAGGGCGCGAAGATCGAGCGTGAGGCCGAAGGTTTTCACGCGCGCGTCGTGCAGCACGAATGCGATCATCTGATCGGCCGGCTCTATCCTTCGCGCATCACCGACTTTTCCAAGTTCGGCTTCACCGAAATCCTGTTTCCCGGCCTCGATCCCGCCGTCGATGAGTAGCAACAACCGCTTGGATACGACCGTTCGTTCTACGATACGGAGTCAGGGTTTATTGGAACTCTGCGCCAGCAACTCGATCAGGTAGTTTTTCCACAGCACCGCCCAGGTATGCGAGCTGTGTCCGCGCGTGGCGTCGCTGATCGGAATGACCACAGCGCGGCCACGCGCCACATTCTTGATCTCGCGCTCGAGGATGCCGAGTTCGGGCGGATTGATCTGGTCATCGGCGGAGTTCACCGCGAGCAGCGGCGCCTTGATCGCGGCAAGTTTCGGCTGCGGGTCGTAGTTGCGCGAGGCGTCGACCTGGTAGAGGCAGTCGTTGGCGTCGTCGTCCTTCATCAGCGTGGCGATGCGGTCCTCGAGGTACTTGTCGGCCGCGTCGCGCGTCGGGTAGTCCTTCTGCCACTGCAACGGCACCGAGCCCATGATCATGAGGATGTGCAGCGCGTCGGCGAGGCCGCGCGGCTGCTTCGTGTAGTCGCCGTTGTTCCATTCGGGATCGTTGCGGATCGCATCCATGAACATGCGCCGGAACATGCGGTTGCGCCCGCCGATTTCGACCGGCAGCGAGGCGAGTGGCATCAGTGCGTCCATGAAATCCGGATACGTTTCGCCCCACACCCACGAGTGCATGCCGCCCATCGAGGTGCCCATGACCAGGCGCAGATGATCGACCTTGAGCTTCTGCGTCAACAGCAAGTAGTCGGCCTTGACCATGTCGTCGTAGTCGTAATGCGGGAACTTCATGCGCAGGCCGTCACTCGGTTTGCTCGACTTGCCGTGGCCGATGCCGTCGGGCAGCACGATGAAATATTTCGCCGCGTCGAGCGGCTGGCCGGGGCCGAACAGCTGTCCGGCAAAACGGTCGTTGATGAACTGCGTGCCGGCACCGCCAGTGCCGTGCATGATCAACATCGCATTGTCGACATGCCCCTTGCGATCGCGATGAATCTTGCCGAGCGTACGGTAGTGCAGACGCAGCTCGGGCAGCGTCTCGCCGCTGGTGAAGCGGAAGTCCTTGACGACGAAATCGCCTTCAATCGGCGCAGGCCAGGCATCGGCGTGGGCGGGCAGCGCGACCAGCGCCAGCAGCATCGAAGCGAACGAAATGAGAAGGCGCGGCATGATTTACCCAAGCGGTGACGATCGGGCGGCCAGTGTGCTGCGAACGCCGCCCGTCGTGCAAGAAGACATCAGGCGCTGTCGGGTTTGGCCTTGCGCGGTTTCGCTTCCGGGCGCAGGCCGACTTCGCCGTCGGCGAGGCGCGCGACGAGATGCGCGGATTTGGCCGCTGCAGCGGCCGTGCGCAGCACCTCGCCGCTGTCGCGGTCGAGCAGGATCGCGTAGCCGCGCTGCAAGGTCGCGAGTGGGCTGACCGCATTGAGCGTGCGTGCGAGTTCGACGAGATGCTGCTTGCGCCGGTCGAGGCGTCGGTCGATCGCCGCGTGCAGGCGCTGCTTCAGCGCGGCGAGTTGCTCGCCGCGTCGCGCGAGGCGGATCAGCGGATGCTGCGCTTGCAGGCGCGCGCGCAGGTGCGCGAGGCGTTCGCTGCCGCGCTGCAGGCGTGCGCGCGGATGCTGCGTGCGCAGTCGCGTCCAGGCGTGGTCCAGCCGTTGCGCGGCATTTTGCAGGCGGCGCAGCATTAGCGTTTCGAGCCGTGCCTCCTCGTGCTGCAGGTTGCGCACGATCGCCGCCCGGTCGGGCACGAGGATTTCAGCTGCGGCCGACGGCGTCGGCGCACGCAGGTCGGCGGCAAAGTCGGCGATCGTGAAATCGACTTCGTGGCCGACCGCGCTGACTACGGGAATCGTGCAGGCGCGGATCGCGCGCGCCACACCTTCGTCGTTGAACGCCCACAGGTCTTCGAGCGAACCGCCACCGCGCGTGAGCAGCAGTACATCGTGGCGCCGTGCCTTCGATGCGGCATTCAGCGCGGCGATGATCGCCGGCGGCGCTTCCTTGCCCTGTACCGGCACAGGAATCACCTCGACATCGACTAGCGGGAAACGCCGCGACAGCACGCTGAGCACGTCGCGGATCGCAGCACCTGTGGCCGAGGTGATCACGCCGATGCGCCGCGACAACGTTGGTAGCGCGCGCTTCTTCGCCGCATCGAACAGGCCTTCGGTAGCGAGCTTGGTCTTGAGCTGTTCGAACGCGCGCAGCAGTGCGCCTTCGCCGGCTTCCTCTAGATGCTCGACGATGAGCTGGAATTCGCCACGTGCTTCATACAGGCTCACGCGCACACGCGCAAGCACGCGCGCCCCGTCAGTCGGCTTGAAGCGCAGCAGCATCGCGCGGTTGCGGAACATCGCGCAGCGAATCTGCGCCTGCGCGTCCTTGAGGCTGAAGTACAGATGTCCCGAGGCGGGGCGCGAGAAATTCGATATTTCGCCTTCGACCCAGATCAGCGGGAACGTGTCTTCGAGCAGGTCGCGCGCGAGGCGTACGAGCTGGCTCGGGGAAAAGATTTCACGTTCGGGAGTGGCGTCGAAAAAAAATTCGGGCATGTGTTCCATTGACTTCCCTTCTCCCCCGCGGAAGAAGGATATTACTTCGTGCGTTAGGAGTTCATTTTTGCCCGGCGCTTCCGCATTTTCCACCAGCGCAGCAGCAGGCTCGCGGCGACCCATGCGGTGAGCAGCGCCAGTGGCCAGGCGATGATGCGCGGCCAGATCGCCCCGAGTGCAGCGATGACGATCAGCAGCAGCGCGGCGGGTGGCAGCAAGCCAGCCTCGGCGCTGCCGAGCGTGCGCCGATCGCCGATCGCTGCACCGACGGTGTTGACCAGGCGCAGCGTGCCGGCGGCCGCACGGCTCGAACTGCCGCGGCCGCCGCGCGCTTGCTTGGCTGCCGGATGCGTGCGCGCTGGTCGAAGACGTTCGTCAAGCACGACCTCGGTCGCATTGCCCAAGTCGCGCAGATATTGCTCCGCGAGTTGCGCGGCGAATGCTTCGTTCTCGACGGCGACGTCGATCTCGCAATTGGTCAGCCAGCTGGCGAGGTTGAGATTACTCGAACCCACGCGTGCCCAGCGCCCGTCGGCGACCGCGGTCTTGGCGTGGATCATCGAGCCGTTCCATTCGTATACTTTTACCCCGGCTTCGAGCAGCGGGCGATAGCCCGCGTGCGACAGGCGCGCGACGAAGGCGAGATCGCTCGCACCCGGTACGAGCAGGCGCACGTCGACGCCATCGAGCGCTGCCGCGCGCAGAGCCTGCACGTAAGGGGCGATGCCGACGAAGTAGGCATCGGTCAGCCACAGCGTCTTGCGCGCCATCGCGGCGATGTACAGATCGCTGCGATAG
>Ga0105240_10007104_pt1 | contig 16318 bp, 10 predicted proteins | sample KBSC54metaG_FD_80426 | JGI IMG/M metagenome (GOLD analysis project Ga0105240, IMG submission 80426) | Corn rhizosphere microbial communities from Kellogg Biological Station, Michigan, USA - KBS C5-4 metaG | ecosystem: Host-associated > Plants > Roots > Rhizosphere > Soil | place: Michigan, USA... | reverse complement strand
GCCCGCCGCACGCAACCACATATCGTGGCCGAAGTAGTAAGGCACCGGCAGCAGAATTTCGTCACCTCGCTCGGCGATGCTCATTGTCGCCACTGCGAAGGCTTCGCTGCAGCCAGAGGTAATTGTCACTTCGCGAGAATCGACCGGACTGTTGTACAGCTTCGCGGTCTTGGCAGCTACGGCCTCCCGCAGAATGGGCAGGCCTTCTACTTCGGTATATGTGGCTGCGTTGTCGCGAAGTACCTCTGACGCAAGAAACTGTCGAAGCTCCAGCGCAGGAGGGTAACTTGGAGACGCGAGAGAAACATCAAGCAGTGGAACGGATAGAGGTGACTGTCGACGCAGCCACGCTGATTGGAGATTGATGGGCGATTCTGAAAGTTGCGCAAGTATCGAATTGACATCCACGTATTGGCTCCACTCCAGTTAGCGTCTCGAGATGATGCCGAGTGCAACAAAGTATGGCGGGGACTGCGCCATCAATGCGCCCGCTCCCGAAGAGAAGGTATGGAAAGCGAAGTAGCTCTCGCGACTGGAATTACGAATACTGAACCTGGCCTGATATGGTCGCTCTCGTCAGTCAAGCTGTTGTATTTGGGCGAGTCGGGCCGTGTCAAGGGCCGGCGCAGCCCGGCGTAGACAGCCGGCGCCGCGAATCTGAACACTGCCTAAAGTGGGCCTGGCTGCTCCGCTGGGCGAGGATAGAGCCCGATGACAGGAGCACAGAGCATGAGCCGTCGCCACGTGGGCACGCTGATGCGCCGCATGGGGATCGAGGCACCGTACCGCAAGCCCAACACGAGCAAGAGGCACCCGGCGCATCGCCGCCGATACAGGATGCGACGCTCATCGAGGCGCTGAGCAACGCCACGAGCCGGGAGCTCTAGTTGGCCGCGCTGGTCGAACGCCTGCTGAGCGATCCGCGGCGCATCGTGGCGATCCGCAAAGACCTGCACCTGGGCAGACGGTGCGCTTGTACGAAGCTCGACAACACGACCGGCTGCTGCCAGGACGCATCGTCGACCTGCGCGATGCGAGCCTGACGGTACGGGCCAGCGTGTACCTCGACAAGTGGAAGCTGCCCTATCCGGCGATCGGTCCACATCGGCATCATCACGCGCTGCAACTCCAAGACGGCCAGCGTCGATGGCGACGGTGCCACGTGGAGCGTGCCCTACACAGCACTCATAATCAGGCACGTCCTCGACGTCTGACCGAGTTGCGTCCCGGACGGGGTTCTCGGACAGTTACCTCGCGCCAGCCAAAACCCGCAACCAGTTGTGGGGCAATTCCGGTGAGCACCAAGGCAACAAGCGCTGCAGCCGAACGCTCGCAGCTCAGCGCAACTGCGGCTCCACACCATCTTCGTCATAGATGTAGTCGAGCTCATCCTCGGGCGCGAGGATGCCGGCGTCTTGGCCGTAGATGCTCAGGATGATCTGTTCACCTGCCTGCTTGGCAAGCGGGCGCAAGCCCGGGACCGCTTCACCTACGGTATTGTTGAGCGCATCGCGAGCGCGCGTCTGAGGAAACAGCAGGTTGAACTTCGAAAGCGACGGCGCGACCGGAAAGAGGTTCAGCGGCTTGTCGCCCGCCAGGCGTCCCGGCCGCGGCACGGCTCGGCCGCGCTCGTCCATGGCGATCCCCACGCCCGCCGGCTCGGCCTGCGACAGACCGTCTTCGAGCAGGCTGTCCACGACGGGAATCTTTGGCAGCTGCTCCGGATCGCCCGGGCGCGGATGGCGGCCGGCTGCATTGAGGACGTAGTCGACCACGTCCGTGTCTCCGTTCGCAAACGTCACCGCGTAGCGGTCGTCTTCCCGCAGGGCGACGTCCGTGATGCCTGCCGCCGGGAGACGGCCCTGCTCGCGCAGGCGCTTGTTGGCCATGATGTTTAGATCCGTCGTCGGCGTGCGCGCGGTCGTGAGCCACGAAGCATGCCGCGGGTCGAAGTCGATCTCGCGGATCGCCTGGGCCACGATGCCTTTGGCCCTCGCGGGCCCGAGCTGGTCTGTCAAAGGCTGGTTGCGCAAGCTCTCATGGCGGTATGCCGCGTATTGCGAGAACAAGGCACGGATCACGCGTCCTCGATCGAATTCCTGGCCGCGAATCATCATGGGCGATTTGTCGACCTCGTCGGACTCGTCGTACGCCCGCATGTATTCGTCGATGAGTTCGCGCGAGTTCTCGAGGGCCGCCTTCATCCCCTCGACCACGAGTCGATCCCTTTCATCGGTGCCGCCGGTCGGAACGGAGCGCGCCGTGTCCAAGATTGTGTTGAGATCGGTGAGTGAGTGGATCTTGTCGAGCATCTGCTGAAAGTCCGGGATCCTGTCCATTTCCTCGCCAGGCACCTCCAGCGGCAACTCGTGAGTATGCCCGGAGCGGGAGACCGCGACGAAGTCATCCACGCCGTGCCGGTGCAGCTTGACCGCGATGTCGTTCATCATGAGGCCCGTGCCGACGATGAGACCTCGCTTGCCACGCAGCGCTTGCGCCTGTTCGGGGACGTCCTTGAGGAAGCGAAAAAGGCCCTCGCCGGAATGGAAGTTGGCGGTGCCGGCGATCTTCTCGAGGCATGTCGGAACGTGGTCCGGATGATGGCCGATCGCCAGCACCACGTTGCGCGCCTGCACGACGAGGTGCTGCCCCTCGGCCGTCCGCACCGTGAGATCGAACAGCCCCTGCGCCTCGTCGTAGCGCACCTTGACCACCTCGCCGTCGATGCCGTCCATGTGGACGCGGTCGTTCTTGCCCACCGCCCGGTCCACGCAGTGGACGATGTAGCGTCCGAAATTGCGGCGGTACACGGTGTTCGGCTGGACATCCGGGCCCGGGTTCATGCTCCGGTTGAAATCTTCCAATGAATAGGAATTTCGTCGATCCGAAGCCAGCGAATAGGGCAGTCCGTTGTCCGGATGGACATAGTCCTCGCCGTAGTCGTAGGGACGCCCGCCGGCCAGGCGCCGCTCGTCGATGTCGATCGTCCGCTTGAGCAGTTCAGCATCGATCGGCGCCGGCACCGCCCTGGTGAATTGCACCTGACGGTCCAGCAGGTTCATGAGTTCGTCGTCTGCGTAGCCTCGGTCCTCGGTGTAGGCCACACCCGCGCCGGCCTTGGCATCGGGCCCTATCGTCACCATTCGCAGGTGACCCTCTTCGTCGTTCGGGTTGACTTGCTGCTCCTGCGGCAACTCATTGTGCAACTCCGCGATGAAGGCAGCCGTATAGCGCGACGACACGCCATCCCCGATCAAGGCGACGTCCACCGTCCCATCCGGCAGGTCGTGTAGCGGCTGCGCCAACCGGGCGAGCCCATCGCCCACGTCCTGCGCCTCCTGGCCTCGGCCGGAGCTCGATGTCCGCGACGCGAGCGGCCCCGTCGCGCTTTCGCGCTGCTTGCCGGCCGTGAAACGCGGCATCTTGTCTGGGGGCTCTCCGTTCAAGGCGGTCGTCGCCGCACGCTTTTGCGACACGTTCATCTGTGGCATGAGCCGGCTCAGGTCTGCGCGCGGCGGGCGCGACGGGTGACGGTCGGGCCCGTCGGGCGAACCGGGATCACTGTCGTGTTCGCTAGAGACAGGCTTGGCGCGCGGGCAAGGGTGCTGAGTCGAGTTGAAGCCAGACGGTACCGTCCGTGTCCCGAATTCGGGGGGCCGATACTGGTCGAACGTTTCCTGGCCCGCGGGCGCGGTTGGCACATGGCCTGGGCCGATCGAAAAGTCTGACATCTCTCTTCTTCTCGAAAAGTGGGGGAACGCGATGACCTGCTCGCCGTGTCAAGGTGGTCGAGTCTCGGAGAGCAGAAGGACTGGCGGGAAGCGATGACGATCTTGAACAAGCAGGCCGAAATACTTTCCTTTCCTGAGTCACTGCATCCGCTCGCATCCGGATGTGACTTTGACAACTCGCCGAGACTTTCGGCCGCGACAAGAATACCCAGGTTCAAACGCAATCCACCGAAATTAAGCAAAGCAGCGACTTCGGTTAAAATAAGCCGGTAAGCCGTTGATCTAATTCAGAATACCTCTGAGTGCTAGGGGAGAGTAGGAGGTGGTTCCATTCAGAAGTCGTCGTCTGAATCGCTCTGCTCCGCTTTTAGCAGTTCGGCCGCCTGTTGCGCGTCAATGGGCGCGACATCCGGCGCCCGCGCTTGCAAGAATTGGTTGATCGCCGCGCGCAACTCTTCGCTCGCTGCCGAAGGCTCGGCCAGGCTCTTCTTGCTCTTGAGGACGTAGCCCGCTTCCAGCCGCCCCGCGTGCCTGAAGGCGTCACTCTGCAAGGCTCCTGGATCGCGTTCCAGGCCGATCTCTTGCGCGACTCGCACCGTGATGATCGAACGATTTAGCTTCGGCGCGCCGCCCTGCTTGGTCATCGCGTTCAAAGTCGCGTACCTTTTGGCCCCGGGCAAGGAGACTTCCCGGTCGGGCAAGCGCACTTTGACATCGTCCTTATGCCGGATGTGATACATATGTTTGTATGCTTGCTCTCGCTCTCGTCCATACTTTTCGCGGTCTTCCTCCTTGAGCACGCCGAACCTGAGGACCGCATCGACCGAGCTTTCCTTTTTCTCCGCGGGGTCCATGCCCTCCCTCCGCCGCTGTTCTGCCGCCTCCTTTTCCGCGCCCTGGTAGAAGACATAGGCTCTATAGAAGCGGTGCGTCAACTCCCTCAGACCGAGCATCGCTTCTTCGGGGATGGCGCTCAGCTGGGACGACCCTGAAGCCTCGGGCGAGGCGTTGCTCGGCACCCGCCCGTCCTCGCTGCTGCTTCGGCCCGATGTCGGCCGGGCGAGATCAATGGCCGCGTTCGCCGAGGCCCTTGGCGAACGCGGCTCGTTGACCGGGGAGGCCAACTGGGTCGCAACATCGCCGGGGCCGGCGGCGACCCTTCTGTGCTGGATAGGTTCTTCTTGCCCCATTGCCATTGCGCGGTAGTTCCTGCGCAAGTCCGGGTTTCCAGCCAAGCGCGTGCTCCTGCGGCCGGCGGGCGCGGGCTGATCGTCCTGCTCCCCATCGCTCGAGGTAACGGATGCAGGGCGCTTTGAACCCGCAACCTCGCTTGGTCCTCCAGTCATGAATGCACCATTTCTGCGAACGCTCCGACGTTTGTTCCCGCGAGTCTAGATGAGATCTCCCGACCACGGCCGCGAGGTAATGCGAAGAAAGTTTCTCGCAACCGAACGTCGCAGTGCGGATCGGAAGACTTTGGAGTCTATCGATGCGGCAGCAACTTTGGCGACAGGAGCATCACATCCGTGCCGACGGGGGAGAGTGTGGTTTTCCGGCAGCAGTTGCTCGGGAGAGCGATCGAAACCTGGGGTCGGCTTGTGCTTGTTTTGTCCGTGGACACAAGCATCCTTGTCCGCTATCTCGAATCAATGTGACTTGGCTGGACGGATACCGAGTTCTGTCACGGCCGCGAGAGCTTGGGCGGGCGGACAAGATAGTTGACACCGATCATCATCGGTCCTGTCAATCCTTTTCGTCGAGCGCCTTCGCCTGGTCGGCCAAGTCTTCGCAAACGCCGACAAGATGGTCGTTCATCCGACAGCAGCATGTCCCGCCGCACATTCCAGCAGATAGCCGAGAACACAATGATGCACGCCGTAGACGAAACGCATGAACTTGAATCAATACGATTGGCGGCCGACAAGCTGGTCGATGCGTTTGCGAGACATGATGTGGAGGCCTACTTCGCATGCTTCGCTCCCGATTCGAGTTTTGTCTTTCACACGGTACCGATGCGTCTGGAGTGTCTCGCGGACTTCAGAAATCAATGGCTTCAATGGGAGAAGGACGGATTTCGCGTGCAATCGTGCGTTTGCTCCGATCGGCGGATCGAGTGCTTCGGAGAGATTGCCATCGTGAGCCATTCGGTGCACACGGAGCTCGAATTCGGAGCTCAGGTCCAGTCCTTGAATGAACGAGAAACCATTGTCTTCAGAAAGGCTCCGGACACTGGCTGGACTGCAATACACGAGCATCTCTCGATGGCGCCTCCGTAGAGCATACCGGCCCCTGCAGGGCGGGCGGGTGGCGGATTTGGGTGGCCGCCAGAGGCCTTCGTTTTGCACGCCGCGGCTTCGGGCGGCATCGCTTGGCGCGCGCTCCGCTCGGTGTAGAAAACGGATCATGTGCTCGAATACTTGAAGGAGCGAAGCTATGCCGCTAGGTGTGCATTTCTACACCCGAACCTCGATCCGGGAGCGCGATCCCGAATCGCAGAAGCCGCCGGAGGAGCCTCCACATGCTTCGAACGAATCTCTCTTCGGCGACAACGGCGGCGTGCTGAAACCCAATCCACATCGGCCGAAGAATCTCGGGCTCCGTCCACGGGGCGGGCTTTGGATCGGTGGAGGGCTGGTCAAGTTCGGAGCAAGACTCCCGAAACTTCCGAAACCGCAGCATCCGAATGAAATCAATGTGATTTCGGGGCCGCTAGGGGTACAGCGATGGCTTCCGGCGCCTATCATCGACCAGGAGCCGCAGAGATCCGTCGTGATGCGCCGGAATGCTGTGGAACTGGATACACGGATAAAATCGATCGAGCTATCGAGGGAAGTGCCACAAGATGAGCTCATCCAAACAGTCAGGGACGCCGAGGACTGCTATGAAGAGCAACCCGATTTGCTTCGGCGCGCGTTGGATCAATGCGACTTGCTCCCGATCTCAAGTCTCGTACACCTCATCAATAGTTCGCTCCGGAAGTTTTTTCCGCAGCTACCCCCAAATCCAAGACAACCCGCTCCATATCCAAGTTTCGAACCCATCCTGCTCCTGAAGACCCTTCAACACATGTTGAAGTACCGGCCGCCGAACGACCGCTGCACCTCCGGCGAAGCGGAAGCGGCGTGGAGGTGTCTGGCATCCGTGGATCGCGCGTTGACGGCAGCGAAAGGTCGGGCCCCCCGCCGCGACGACATCGGAACGGCACACTGGGATCGCTACGCGAGAGAGGTGGAGGCACGTACCAGACTGGGTTCCATGCGCTTGGATCCCAAACTCAGAGACCGCGCGGACTACCTAGAACTGCGAGCCAACTACGTCTTCAGCTCGGAAGACGAAAACAGCTGGGACGAATCGGAACCCTGAAAGCGATGCTCGGCCAAGTCTTGCATCGGAACCCACCCTTCGCCGTGCTTCAACGGAAAGATTGGTCGCTGCTGGCGAAGGCGAGGTCTGCGATGTGCTCCGGCGTCATCGTGAGGCCTTCCGATCGCAGCCGTTGCAGTTCGTCCCGTGCCATCGCCTCATCGAGCAGACGTTCGGTGCGGGCCAGCGCCGCCGCCGCGATCGGGTCACGCGCGACGCGACGCGACGCGTGCACTGCGTCGGCGGCGCCGACCAGTCGCACCGCATTGTCCATGCGGCCCTCGAGCACCGCCAGCAGCGCCAGCACATCGGCCCAGTCGGCCTCGCCGCCGTTGCGCCTCGCCATCGGCCAAGCCTCTTGCGCGACTCGCCGCGCCTGCGAAACGTGACCCTGGCTCAGCTCGGCTGCCGCCACGATCCGCAGCACGGTGGGCAATTCACCGAGCGTGCGCGCGCTGCGCAGCCGGCTCGCCAACTCGAGAGCTTGCTCCGCGGCAAGCTCCGCACGGCCCATTATCAGCTCCAGCTCGGCCACATGCGTCACGGCTCGGGTCAGCACGGCCTGGTCGCTGTCCTGTTCGGCCAGCGCCACGACGCGCCGCAAGGTCGCCAACGCCGCCTCGTGGTCGCCATCGATCCGCTGCACGCGCGCCCACGCCCACACGCCGATCAGCTTCGGCCGCGCCGGCCAGTCCGGCCCCTCCAGCGCAGTCGCTTCCAGCAGCGCCTGCCGCTGCATCTCGCTGACGCGATTGAAATCCGAGATCACGACCGCGATCAGGGCCCGGTACAGACCCAGGCGATCGCCCAGATCGCGGTAGATCGCCGCGGCAGCCTGAGCCCGCTCGGCCGCCTCCTCGGGCTTGCGGCCTGCCAGGAAGCGAGCGGCTTCGATCAGCCAGGCGGCGCGCAGGCGCGGCGCCAGAGCGTCCGTGATGTGCACCGACGTCGCCTGGAGCATGCGCGCCCTCTCTGGCGCGCCGTGCTGGATCAGGCCGAAGGTCAACGACGGTGTCAGCGCCACGGCGGTCGTCGGATCGTGCACGACGGCAAAAGCAAGCGCCTCGCGCGCGTTGTCCATGTCCGGGGAAAGCGCCGCCAGCGCTTGCTCGGCGTTCAAACGGCCGGCCCAATGATCGGCGTCCACCTGTTCGAACCACGCCAGCATTGCGCGCGCGTGGCGCCGGCGCAACTCCACGTCTTCTCCGGCGGCCGAGAGTTGCGACAAGGCGTAAGCCCGAGGCGTCTCGAGCATGGCATAGCGAGGCGGCTCGCCTGCGTCAACCGTCAGCAATGAACGATCGATCAGCGAGCCCATCGCATCGACCACCGCCCACTTGTCGAGGCCGTCGGGCTCGGCCCGTGCGACCACGTGCTGTGCCATCTCGAGCGAAAAGCTGCCGGCAAACACGCCGAGCCGGCGGAAGATCGCTTGATCCTCTTCAGTGAGCAAGCCGTGGCTCCATTCGAGCGCGGCGCGCAGTGTCCGCAGGCGCGGCGGGGCGTCGCGCGAACCGCCGGTCAGCAGGCGCAGCCGCTCGCCCAGCGCCGAGGCGATCCCATGGACTCCGAGAAGCGGCACGCGCGCGGCGGCCAGCCCGATGGCCAGCGGGAGTCCGTCCAGATGGCGGCAGATCGCGATGACCTGCTCGACATTGCTCTCGTTGAGCACGAACCGCGGGTCGGCGGTGTGGGCGCGGCTGGCGAATAGCGCCACCGACCCGTGCTCCAGCGCTGCCGCGACGTCCGTCATGTCGTCGGGCACCGAGAGCGGCCCGAGCCGCATCACCTGTTCTTCCGGAAGTCCGAGCGGCACCTGGCTCGTCACCAGCAACTTCAGGCCGGGCGCATGATCGAGCATGACGCGGACCACGCGAGCGACCTCGTCGATCAGGTGCTCGGCGTTGTCGAGCACGAGCAGCGCCGGCAGAGGTTGCAGGGTTCGTCCCAAGCCTTCCAAAGGATCGCCCACCGCACCGGAAAGCCCCAGCGCCTTGGCGACCGAGCCGACGACGAGCGACGGGTCCGCGAGCGGCCCGAGCTCGGCCCAGCCGATGCCGTCGATCCCGGCACGACGCGCATCCTGAAGGTGCCGCAGGGCGAGCTGTGTCTTGCCGATACCGCCCGCACCGCTGATCGTGACGAGCCGATGTTGGCCCGTCAGCGATGCCAGCTCCGCCGCATCGGCGTCACGACCGAACAAGAGCGCCTCCACGGGTAACGCCTTCGCAGCGGTGGGAGCCGCCGCGGCCTCGGAAGCAGTCGCGACCAGTCGATAGCCGCGCCCGGGAATGGTGGCGATGACGTCGGGGCCCAACAGTTTGCGCAGGCTGCTGACCTGCATGACGACGTTGTTTTCCTCGACCACAGCCTGGGGCCACACCATGTCGAGGAGCTCGTTTTTCGTGACCACCCGATCGCGTCGCTCGATGAGAGCGAGCAGAACATCGAAGGCCCGGGAGCCGATGGTGGCGAGGCGTCCGTCAATCCGCAGCGCGCGCTGCGCCGGTATGACTTCGATGTGCCCGAACACATAACGATCCGACAAAACCATGCTCCTCGTGCGTGCGATTGGTCTGTTGCCCCCCTGTCGAAGTCAGTTCATGAACTCGTTACCCGTGGCGGGCACCGATGACGGCAATGTTGTTCGTTGCCTTGCGAATCGGTGTCTAAAGCCGAGCCCCAAAAGGTCAAGGCGGTTCGGACTGTACAACGAACCAAAGATTCCGACAGAAGGAATGGCTGAAGATCTTGCCCGAACCGGTCATGAAACTGCCACACACCATCTGCAAAATCTTGCACGACCATATCGGTGCTCTGCTGGGGAAAGCCGAGTATCAGTTTTAACGTCGCTTGGTGATCAATTCAGCCAACTCGGACAGATTTGCCGAATTCCGTCTAATGCCGACGTACAGCGGCTTCTCCGATACGCACGGTATCAGTCTCCTGGCGCACATGAACGGAGCCCGACTGCCGACTTGCGCGCACGCCGCGGCAAGATGCGCCGGGCCAATGTCGAATTGCCAGAAATGCCAGCGCTGCGGCGCGTCTTGCAGGAGAGGATCGAACGAGACCGCCACGCTATGCGCTTCCTCCAAGCCGAAGGAAAACTGATTTAATGGAATCGACAAGCCCATTCCCCGCGCCTTGATGTACGACTCCTTGAGTGTCCAGAGCTCGAAGAAGCGATTGAGCTGTCGATCAGGCGCTAACGCACGCATCGCAGTGGATTCCCGTGGCGAGAAGAAGCGATCCGCTATGTCGAGCGAAATATTGCGTGAGACCACGTTCTCCACGTCGACGCCCAGATCGCGACCCTGCGTCACCCCGAGCAAGACGCAGCCGTCGGTGTGCGCCAGATTGAACGAAATCAGGCTCGCCCAGGGCTCGTCGGCGACGCTCGGCTTGCCGTAAGCATTGGCAACGAAGCGCCACCCAGTGGGCTCGACGGGAGCGTAGCGTGAGAGCACCGTGCGCAGAGCCGCTCGCGTGACCAGGTAGGCAAGGCGGTCTTTCTCGAAGTAGAAGCGCGCCTGCCTCACGCGTTCTTCATCGCTCAATAGGCGGTTGTAGATGCAACCAAGGGACTCTTCCCGTACATCGGCCATCGACACGACCCACAGGTCTACGCTGCGCGAAGACAGGGGCAGCAGGTCGGCACTCATGTGAGTTGCAACGCCGGACGCTTCACCTCACGGACAGCGCTTCGCGACGCGGCGCCAGGCCAAGGACGAAACCATCGAATGGCTGCTCTGGTACAACCGAACGCGACTGCACTCGACGCTGGCCTATGTCAGCCCGATGCGATTCGAGCAAGACTGGTTTGCGGCTCAGGCCAAGCAAGCCAATTCGTGATCCGGTCATGGGATACGGATTCCAGGGGCAAGGTCAGGTTCGGCGCAGCTCGCCCGGTTCCGAAACCCACGGCGTCGGCGTCGGCTCAACCGTTGATCGCCTGCATCAGCTTTTTTTGTCGATCAGGCTCGCGAATAGATGCATGTTGTTCCAGCAAATAGTCGGTCAGCTCGCCCTTGTCGTGGTCCCCCAACTTGTCCCGCTCAAGAGCCATGGCGTGCAGTATCTGAAACCTTGATTCGGAGTTGATAATGGGCCAGCCGACGCGTGGTGTGGGTAGCTTGAGCAAAGACTCGAGTCGGTTGTTCTGAGGCACGTGGCGGACCTGGGATGCCATGTAGACGCGCGCGGCGGTCCTTGTGTCCGGGTTGCGTTCTCCGATCCACATCGCGAAATCCCACGCCCGGAGCTGATCGGCGGGCTCCAACAGATGCAAGTGTTGGAGTGCCAAGTCGATCGTTCCCTTGACAAGGAGGGACGGCGGAGCATCGAGTTCCAACACGGCTTCGCACACCCTTTTGAGAGTCAGTAAATTTTCGGAGGACGAAGGGATATAGGCGATGCTTCCCATGATTGCACCGAGAGATAGCAGCAATGTCGCAACGGTATGAGTGCCGTCAGTGAAGTCCTTGATGTGATCGTCTATGAGGGCTCGCCGTTCGCCGTCGACTACCGCCGGGTCCGGGTTGCGCAGGCGCTCTACGGCATCTTGTGTTTCAACTGATTCGTACAGCGCATCAGTCGTGTCCTCTCTCAAGACGTTCCACGTCTGGTTTATTCCCGGGTTGGACAACGCCGAAAGTTTCTGTTTGACCGTCTCCCGACTATCGGGAGGCTCGATTGCGTAGACGTGGAAGCAGAGATCGTTGTTATGTCTGGTGCGCTCCTCTTCGGGCATCGGCTCGGCAAGCTTGAGCATTCTTTCCATCGCCTCAGTCGGCCAATCGGGATCGGCCCATACCGAGCCGGACAGAACGAGCGGCATTGAACTCAGGCGACGCGACCGCTGTGCGAGAGGGGCGCGCTCGGCCGCATCGAGCAAGGCGTCCATCCTCGGCTTCACAATCGCATCGCGCGACAGGAGATCGGCAGCCCCGAGTATCCCTGCGTCGACGGATAGGTACGCAACAGCTGGGTTGGGTGGTACTTGCCGGTCGAGCGCGATCATCTGGTAGTACATCACCGCGTTAAGCATCGTCCCTTGCTGCACCATCATCGAAATCCGATTCAACCGCGTCTCCCAGTGCGGGCCGGTCTGCGCCTGCAGCAGAGCCACTTCTGGGAATTCCCGCGCCATGAAGTCCATCAAGTGGGCCGCGCCCTGGCCCAGAATCCGATGGGCTCCGCCTACGCGGCACAACTGCACCAACTGCTGCGGCGTGGTGGGCAGGGCATTTGCGTGGTCCGGAATTGTGGTCCAAGAGCGCCGAAAGTGCGCCAGCGCCGCATTCAGTTTGGGGTGCCGCAAGTGCACCAGGAGCGGCGGGAGTTTCTCCGCCAGACGTGCGGCTGCGGCGCCGCCCAGCTCCTCCATCTCCATGGACGCCTGGAGGGCATCATAGGCTCTCAGCATGGCAAGCCGACTCGCGTCCGACGCATCGGCCTTCGCGAACATCGGCTTGTACGCGTTCGCCATCCTGTGCGTCGCCGATGCGTCCACTTTCCCAGGCATCGCCAACCCGGCGATTGAATTCATGATCGGCTCAAACAGTTCACGATGAACCTCCGCCGGCAAACTCGGGAAGCGGTTCGCGATCGCGATCAGCGGGTCTCCACGCAACTCGCGCGGCAAGATGTTTGTTACCTTGACCAGTTCGGACATCTCGGCCGCCGGCCAATCAGGATGAGTTGGTTCTCCTACGAACGGTATCATTTTGATCAACGCTGCAGCCAGCACGCGGTGCCTCATTTGTTTGCGCTGATCGTCGTCATCCGTCGACCTAGCCAGGACGCGAGCAACATTGGCGGCAAAGTCAGCCAGACTGCGGTTTGAAGACTCGACGGAGAGATCCGTACTCATCATGAGAGTCTCTACCTTGTTCGCGTAGACCTTCGAGGCGCCGTGAGTTTTGCTGTTGGATGCCAATGCCGCTTGCATGCCCTTCAGCGCGCCAGTAGTTAAATAGCTGGTAATGATCTCGTGCAATTCCGGCGGTAGGGTCGTTATCGGTGGGGTTTCTTGCGATGCCGATGTCGCTGTCCCTTCAGGTTTGTGGCGCTTGGGCGGGGGAGCACTGCTGCCACTGCAGCCGGCAGCTTCCGTGGCTTTGCGCTTGCGACTGTCGAGTGCGCCTTCAACTTTCCCTCCTTGCCCTGATTTGGCGGCGGAAGCGCGTTGGTTGGAGAGTTCGGCGAAGCAATTTCTGATTGGCGACATCGGACCGCGGCTTGGGTGCCTCTCCGGTGCATGGGTTGGCGACCATCTCCGGAATTCGGGTGGCGCACTCTGGGGCCGCTCAATCTCCGGGCCCGAGGCCGACGCGTCGAAGGCGCTGTTGTCGCGGGGTGATATCGATAGGTCGTTGCGGGGCATGGCGGTGGTTCTGTGTGTTCTCCGTCGGCCCGGCCAACGCGACGGCGCTCCAGGCACACTCGAGAGCGGCGGGCTTCGATCCTGCACGCGCTGGCGCGGCGAATGCGGCGAACATCCGAATCGCCGGGTGGCCGCGCGAAGTTGAGAAGGATTCGTTGATGCGCTGCAAGTGCGGCGCCACCTCCGCGTTGAGTATCTCCATGAGGGCGACGCCGCAGAGCTCGTGGTCGAGGTCCAGCGTCACGCGGCTAGTCGCGTAGTCGAAGTCGCCCTCGTAGCCGCCGATGTTGTGCCCGAGCGCGATCGTCACCAGCTGCCCGCCGGGAGCGAGATGGCGCTCCTGTCAGTGGCAATCCAATAATCCCGGGTGGGGAAAATTCGGTGACCGTTGACAGCTCCGCGCCGATCTCGCGGAAGAACTCGACGAGCCGCCGCATCACAGGCGAGCCGGCGGTGTCCAGGAAGAGGAAGCGACCGACCTGCTGCGCGACCGGCGGCCGCCCGGCCGCCCGGCGACGCCATAGCCGAACCCCGCGGGTAGTGCGGCTGCGGTGTAAATGGTGGTTCGACGGGCGTCGCGGGCCACAGAAAGATCGCCCGCAAAACCGGTGCCCGGTTGCTGCCGGCCTATCTAAACCGGTCGCACAACAGGATCTTTGACTAACGGTCGCGGACCGGCATCGTTTCGTTGGCCGACGTCGGCTCGCCGCGCCCGTCAGCCAAAAGACTCTCTGCACTATGTCTCGCAAGACATGAGAAGCACACGCACGCCACCCATGCACTCGAGCGCGGCGTGGACCTCACCACCGTGCGTGACAACCTGCGCCACGCCTCGGTATCGACCACCTCAGGCTACCTGCATACCGACAAGGAGAAGCGGGCCCGGCAGCTGGGAGCGGCATTCTCAGGAAGCGGGCGCAGGCCAGCCACCTCCCCGTCGTCGGAAAAAAATCGGGTGTGAGCTTACAACCCCGGGCGATTGGGCTTGCGACTGTGTTCGTGACGACAGCCCACTCCCGGCGCGCTGATCGACAGCGCAACAGCAGCGTATCGTCAAGGACCAGCGTGAAGATTTCTCCAGGACAAAACGGCAACACCAGTCGCAGCGGCATTATCAGTTTGATGGCTACTGTTCGTCGGTTCGCTTAGCCGAACATAGGTTCGCTCCGACGACCTTCTTCTCTGCCGGCATGAGCTAATCATGGCTAGAAAGACTCGGACTTGAACTGCAGGTGACCGTATGCCCCCTATTACCTCAACGCCGACCACCCGTGCATCGACACCGACGAATCCTTCCGGGTCATCTGGTGACTTAGCGCCGGTTGATGGGCCTCGCAATGATCCAACTTTAGGGTCTCCGACAAGTTCCGAACCAAGCACGCCTCCACATCTTGAACGTCGTACCAGTAGTTCTAGCCTAAGCAAATATCGGGGGCCTCCGCCCTCGAAATCATCGGAGTCCTCCTCAGGTGTTACGCAAGAGTCTTTGCCGGCTGCCTACGGGAGCATGCAAGAGCTTCAAATGGCGCTGAATAATAAAGCAATCACGCCAGATAATTTCAGGAATTTAGCTCGCGAATTGGCTCAGAAGAATGCCGACAAAATGACGAAAGAGCTCGAACCAGTGGATTTAAAATATCTGACTAAAAAAGCCCCCCAATCGGTCAACGATTTGCCCGAATTGCGCAAACAGCTGGAGCAATCGGACAATGAAACGAGTCAGACGTTGGCCACGAGACTGAGCGAATTGCAGACGAAGAGGCAAAACGGGGGCATTGATGCCCATGAAAGTTTTCTGAACGAAGCTCAATCTGTGTACAAAGAAATCATTGCCGCTAGGGAAAAAATTCCGCCTGATCACCATCAGATGGCTCTTGACGATGTTGGACTTCAGTACGTTAGATTCGGGCAAGAAGTTGCACGAATTGAAGGTAACGCTTACAGCGACAACTTGTCGATCCAGCTCGAACGTGCCATCGCACAGATGGAATTTGGATCAAGACAATTACTGGATCTTGCACGATCAATCCAAAATGCGATTTAGTCCTACTGTATTCTGAAACACCAGCCTGACTCCGTGACCACGATGCGAAACCCTCTTTTGACGTGTTGAATTGATTGATTGATTTTTGGCAAGCTTCTTGCGTGCGTTGAGCTCACCTTGGAGGTGAGTCTCCGAGCAATCTCGAAACGAGATTTCTGTCGGAAGCCCGCATGCGCCAACTGCTCGACGAATTCAAACAGTTGTTCTGCCCTCTTGCGCAGGCTGAACGCATTCTTGGCAGAAAGCACGACCAACTGAGATTGACTATCTGTCAAGCACGGCAGGAACCAACTGCACAAAATTGAAGGTCCGGAGTGAATTCGCGGAACGCCCTGGAAAGCGCAGACAACTCGAGTACATCACGCATCGGCGACCCGTTGGCAGCAGACTCCACGTAGCTGATACTGCGGGGATCCACGCCGGCCTTCTTGATCGCTTCCGTGAACAACCGGGTTTGAGCATGCGTATTGATGCCTATCTGGCGCCTTTGCCAGCGTGGTTGATAGCGGTCGACTCGATCACCGCCAGGATCTCGTCCTTGTGCTCCAGCGCTTTTGACAGCAGCTTCAAAAGTACCGTGCCCACGCACTCCGACATCAGAGTGCCATCACCGTCGGTAAAGCTGCGGCTGTCGTGGCGACTACCAGCCGGACCAAGCTTGCTCAGACCCCCCCCGCGTCAGAATACATGTCGCCCCGATAGGGCCTGAGTCTTTGGGGTTCAGGCTTTCTTGATGGTGGTGGGAGGCTGTGGAGCTTGTGGGCGAAGGCCGGCGCGGTGGGCAACGCGAAT
>Ga0105240_10007102_pt1 | contig 16322 bp, 14 predicted proteins | sample KBSC54metaG_FD_80426 | JGI IMG/M metagenome (GOLD analysis project Ga0105240, IMG submission 80426) | Corn rhizosphere microbial communities from Kellogg Biological Station, Michigan, USA - KBS C5-4 metaG | ecosystem: Host-associated > Plants > Roots > Rhizosphere > Soil | place: Michigan, USA... | reverse complement strand
GATGACCGACTATCTCGCGGGCCTCTACGCCTTCAGCGGCATCCTCCTCGCGCTTCGCAATCGCGATCGCACCGGCGCGGGCGAACATGTCGACATCGCCCTGTTCGATTCGATGCTGTCCACGATGTCGATGCCCGCCGGCATTCTGCAGGCCACCGGAAAGGCGCCGCATCGGCTTGGGAACGACCACTCCTCGATCGCGCCGTATGAAGCCCTTCGCGCGAGCGACGGCATGGTGATGATCGCGGCGGCGAATCCCCGCCTGTGGAAACAGTTGTGCGCGGCGGTCGGCCGCGCGGAACTCGAGACGGATCCGCGCTTCGCCACGAACACGGACCGCGTGAAGAACAGGACCGCGCTGAAGGTCGAGCTCGAGGGCGCCTTCGCGGCGTATACGGTTGACCGGCTCGTCGAGACGCTCGCGAAGGCATCGGTGCCGTGCGGGCGCGTGCGAACGATTGAGGAGGCGCTTCAGGACCCGCAGGTCAACGCGCGCCAGATGCTGCTCGACTTCGGCGAACCCGACATGAAGGGGCTGCGCGTCGTCGGCAATCCGATCAAGCTGTCCGGCGACGGCGCAAACCCGACGCGGCGCCCCCCGCGCCTCGGCGAGCACACGGCCGAAATCCTGCGCGAGCTCGGCTACAAAGACGACGAAATGTAAGTCGGCGTCACCACGCACGACTCCAGAAACCGCACGAAGTCCGACAACCGGGTCACGATCGTCGCCGTGTTGATGTTCGGGTGGAACGAGATGCGCTCCGCTGTCTTCAGATCGCGGTCGATGAACAGGCGGACGTGCCGCTCGCGATCGTGGATGAGCGCGTAGGGCGACACCGACCCTGGCGTCACGGCGAGATATTTCATCAGCCGCTCGGGCGACGCGAAACTCAACTTCCCATCGCCAATCTGGTTGGCCACATGGCGCAGATCCGCGCGCTTCGTGTGCTCGATGATCACCAGATAGTGGCGATCGCCCTTCTGGTTGCGCAGAAACAGGTTCTTGCAGTGCGCGGCGTCGATCGCCGACCAGTGCTCGTCGCCTTCGGCGGCGGTCGCGATCGGCGGATGCTCGTATCGTTCGAACGTGATGCCAAGCGCCTCGAGCCGCTCGACGACGGGCTTCTCCGGATCGGTCATGGCACGAGCACGGCCGCGCCTTCAAACGCGCCCGATCGCAAATCCGCGAGCGCCGTGTTGGCATCCGCGAGCGCGTAACGGCGCACGTGCGTCCGGATGGGCACGCGCGCGGCGAGCTCCATGAACTCGCGTCCGTCCCGACGCGTGAGGTTCGCCACGGAGCGGACGACGCGCTCCTCCCAGAGGAGGCTGTACGGAAACGAGGGGATGTCGCTCATGTGGATGCCGGCGCACACCACCGTTCCGCCTCGCGCGATGCGGGAAAGCGCTTCGGGAACGAGCGCACCGACCGGCGCGAACACGATCGCGGCGTCGAGCACGTCGGGCGGCGCGTCGGTGGACGGGCCGGCCCAGCGCGCTCCGCACTCGCGCGCGAACGCCTGCGCGGCATCGTCGCCCGGTGCGGTAAACGCGTACACGTCGCGCCCCTCATGCGTTGCGATTTGCGCGACGATGTGCGCCGCCGCGCCAAACCCGTACAATCCGATGCGCGTGATTTCCCCTGCCATCCGATACGCGCGATAACCAATGAGACCCGCGCACAACAGCGGCGCCGCATGTTCGTCGTCGTACGCGGGTGGAATCTTCAGCACGTACGACGCGTCGGCCACGGCGTACTCCGCATAGCCGCCATCGAGCTGGCATCCGGTGAATCGCGCCTTCGCGCAGAGGTTTTCGCGTCCGCTCGTGCAGAACTGGCACTCGCCGCAGGCGTAGCCGAGCCACGGCACGCCGACGCGTTCTCCCACGGCGAAACCCGTAACCCCGTCGCCGAGTGTGTCGATCGCGCCGACGATCTCGTGGCCGGGAACGATCGGCGCGTCCGCCTGCAACAGCTCGCCGTCCACGACGTGTAAGTCGGTGCGGCACACACCGCACGCGCGCACCTTGATCAGCACTTCGCCTGGCAGCGCAACCGGCGTGTCGCGCTGTTGCGGCTCGAGCGTGCGAGCGCCCTTCGTTGTCAGCACCATCGAACGCACGGTTACCCCCGGACGAAGAAATACGCCGTCATCGCCCACGCGATGACGATGACGAACACTCGAACGGCTTCGCGGCTCATCCGCCGAGCGAGCGCCCCGCCTGCGTAGCCGCCGATGATGCCGCCCGCGGCCATTATGAGCCCCGGTTGCCACACCACCGCGCCGTGCACGATGAACGCGGTCAGCGCGACGGCGTTGATCGCGACGCCGAGCACCGCCTTGAGGCCGTTCATTTCGTGGATGTCGGTCATGCCGATGGCCGCGAGCATCGCCAGCATCATGATGCCCATGCCGCCGCCGAAGTAGCCCCCGTAGGTGGCGATCGCCAGCTGCAGCGCGAGGGTCCACAGCGGAAAGGACGTGCCCGTTTTTCCATGTGTGCCTAGGAGTCGATCGGCGATCTTCCCACCGAAGGTAAACGTGAGCGCGGCGAGCAGCATCAGCCACGGCAGGAGGCGCATGAAGCTGTCGTCCGACGTCTTGACGAGGAGGATGCCGCCGAGCAAACCGCCGACCAGGCTCACCGCTCCGAGCGCGAGCCATGTCGTGGGATGGCGGAGCTCGCGGCGATACGCGATCGCGCTCGCCACCGACGCCGGCCACACCGCGAACGTGCTAGTCGCGTTGGCGGCGACCGGCGCGACGCCCGCGTACAGGAGCGCCGGCAGCGTGATGAACGAGCCGCCGCCGGCGACCGCGTTCAACGCGCCGGCGGTGAGCGTCGCGAGAAACAGAAGCAGGTTCACGGGAAGAGGCCGAGCGCGTTCAACAAACTGAGCCGCGCGCGGCGAAGCGCGTCCTCGGCATTCGCGACCGTGGCGTCGGCGTCGCGGGCGCGCTGCTCGGCGTCGATCACTTCGATGTTGGTTGCCGCGCCCGCACGGAAGCTGATGTTGACGATGGCGACGACTTCCTGCGCCTGACCCGCTCCGGCCTGGGCGCTCGCAAGCGACCGTTCGGCACTCGCCACCGCCTCGCGAGCGGCGCGCACCTCGGAGCTCGCGCGCGTCAGCGCGCCGGTGAAATTCGCGCGTGCCACATCGAGCGCCGATTCGCGCTCCACGCGCTCCCCGGCTCGTCGCCCGTTGTCGTAAACGGGAATCGACAGCTGCAGCAGAAACCGCCAGCTCCTCGAGGGCGTGAAGAACGGCGACGGATAGTTGGCCTGCGGTTCGAACGTCGCCGAGAGCGACGGAAAACGATCCTTGACCGAATCGCGCACCACGCGCTCCGCCGCACTCTGCTCCGCGGAAAAGAGTTTCAGATCGGAGCGAGGCAGCAGCCCTGTCGCGACGTTCTGCGACGGTTCGGGTGCCGTGAAGTCTGGTTCGTCCGCGGCGTCCACGGGCCCATCCGCGGCGAGCAACACGCCGAGCGCCTCCTGCGCCTGATACAGCGCAAGACGCGACGCTTCGACGAGCCCCTCGTCGATGGAGAGTTCCTGCTGCGCGCGGAGCTGGTTCAGGCGGCTGCCTGTGCCCCGCTCCTGCAGTTGGCGCGCGAGCTCGAAGTGCGACTGGGCCGTGTCGCGCGCGCGCACGTTCGTCTCAACAGCCCGCCGCCGCGCGATGACCGTCAGAAACGCGTCCGCCGTTTCGAGCGCCGTTTGCCGGGCGGTATCGGCTCGCGCGAGCTCGGCGACGGTTTTCTGGTCCAACGCCTGTGTACGCCGCGCCCACGCTGCCGGGGCATAGATCGGCATCGTGATGTCGATCACACCGGTCGCCGAATTCTGCGGGCTCACGGTGGTGCCCTGAAACTCCACGCCCTTATTGAGCGTGGTTGTCGTGACGCTGGCGTTGACCTGCAGCCCCGCACCCGCCCGCGCCTGCTGCAGCAGCGCCTCCGCGCGAAGAATGCCCGCTGCTGCAATCGCGGCCGACGGATTCTTTTCCACGGCGCGCTGAATCGCGTCGCGAAACGTGACGCGCTCGACGGGCTCGGGCGTCTGGGCGGTCGACGCCGCCGGCGCCACGAGCAGCGCCATGATCATCAGCGCGGGCCTCGAGACCCGCGCCACAGGCGAGAGCGCGCCGCGCCTAACGCGCGTCACGCGATCTCCCTATCCCCTTGACGACGACATACAGCACGGGGATGAAGGCGAGGTTCAGGAAGGTCGACGCAATCATGCCGCCGGCCACGACCGTTCCCACCGAGTGCCGCGCTTCCTGGCCCGCCCCGCTCGCAAACACGAGCGGCATCACGCCGAGCACGAAGGCGAGCGATGTCATGACGATCGGCCGCAGGCGGATGCGCGCGGCTTCGATCGCGGCGTCCACGACGGACATCCCGCGATGCCGAAGCTGCTCGGCGAATTCGACGATCAGAATGCCGTTCTTGGCCGAGAGGCCGATCAGCATCACGAGCCCGATCTGGCAGTACACGTCGTCGATGAGGCCGCGCGCCCATTGCGCGAGGAGCGCGCCGAGAATCGCGAGCGGAACGGACAAGAGAATGATGAAGGGCAGCGTCACGCTTTCGTACTGGCCCGCGAGCGTGAGATAGACGAGCAGCAGGCCGAGCGCGAAGATGAACGCCGTCTGGCTGCCGGCCTTGATTTCCTCGAGCGATAACCCCGACCAGGCGTACGTCATGCCGGGCGGCAGGACGCGGTCGGACACCTGCTGCATCGCCTGAATCGCTTGTCCCGAACTGAACCCCGGAGCCGCGGATCCGCTGATGTCGATCGATCGGAACAAGTTGAAGTGCCCGATCGTTTGCGGCGCGGTCGTCTCTTTCGCCGACACGACGTTGCCGAGCGGCATCATCTCCGTGCCGGCCTTCACGTAGTACTTTTCGATGTCGCGCGGGTTCGCGCGGAACTGGCGATCGGCCTGCACGTACACGCGATAGGAGCGGTCGTTGAAGTCGAAGTCGTTCACGTATGCCGACCCGAGCAGAATCTGCATCGTCTGCGTGATGTCGCCAAGCGAGATGCCGAGCGACTTCGCTTTCTCGCGATCGAGCGTCACGATGAGCTGCGGATCGTTCGCCGTGAACTGCGTGAACACACTCGTCAGCCCCGGCGTCTGATTCGCCGCGCCCAAGAGCTTCTGTGCCGCGGCGGCAAAGTCGTTGATGCTTCCGCCGCTCTGATCGAGCAGCTCGTACTGGAAGCCGCCGAACGTGCCTAACCCCTGGATCGACGGCGGAAGAAACGGAATCACCATCGCGCCGGGAATCTGGCTGAATGCACCGAAGAGGCGCCCGACGATCTCGCTGGCCGATTGCCCGGGCCCGCGCCGCTCCGTCCAGTCCTTCAGCATCGTGAAGATGATTCCCTGATTCGGCTGCGCGCCGGCGAAGCTGAAGCCGCCGACGCTGAAGGCATGCGTCACCTCCGGCATCTTCTGCAGCACCTGCTCGACCTGCTTCTCGATCCCCATCGTGTACTCGAGCGACGCACCCGACGGCGCCTGGACGATGATGAAGATGTAGCCCTGATCGGCATCGGGCACGAATCCCGTCGGCACGCGGTTGTACACCCACCAGGTCGCTGCAAGGAGCCCCGCGAACACGATCGCCACGAGGAATCGAACGCGCACCAACTGACGCAGGCCGCGGACCGTCGCAGCGGTGCCGCCGTCGATCACGCGGTTGACGCCTCGGAAAAACAGCCCTTTCGGCTTTTCCACTTTCGCGAGCAGGAGCGCGGCGAGCGCGGGCGTCAGCGTGAGCGCGTTGAATGCGGAGATCGCCATCGAAAACGCGATCGTGAGCGCAAACTGTTGATACAGACGCCCCGTCGTGCCCGGGAAAAACGCGACCGGCACGAACACGGCGGCGAGCACGAGCGCCGTCGCGATGACCGCGCCCGTGACCTCGCGCATCGCGACCGACGCGGCTTCCGCCGGCGGCCGATGCTCGTCGTGAATGTGCCGCTCGATGTTTTCGATGACGACGATCGCATCGTCCACGACGAGACCGGTGGCGAGCGTGACGCCGAAGAGCGTCAGCGTGTTGATCGAGAAGCCAAACAGCTTCACGAAGGCGAACGTGCCGATGAGCGACACCGGGATCGTGATGGCCGGGATGAGCGTCGTGCGCCAGTTTTGAAGAAACAGGAACATGACGAGCACGACGAGACCGATCGCCTCGAGCAGCGTGATCACGACCTCGCGAATCGATTCGGACACGACGCGCGTCGTGTCGAACGCGACGTCGATCTTCAGGCCAGGCGGAAAGCGCTTCGACAGGCGATCGATTTCCGCCGTCACGTCGCGGTACACCTGCAGCGCGTTGGCCGTGGCCAGCTGCTGCACGCCGAAGCCGACGGCGTTCCTGCCGTCGTAGTAGAGATCGCTCGTGTAGTTCTCGGCGCCGAGCTCGCTTCGACCGACGTCGCGCAGCCGCACGAGCGTGCCGTCGTTCGAGCGCTTCAGGATGATGTTGTCGAACTCCGAGGCCTCGGAGAGCCGCCCCACCACGCGCACGCTGATCTGATACTGATGCCCGGGGACTGACGGCTCTTCGCCGATCTGCCCCGCCGCCACCTGCACGTTCTGCTCGCGCAGCGCGTCGACGACATCGATCGCGGTAATGCCGCGCGCAGCCAGCCTGTCGGGATCGAGCCAGAGGCGCATCGCGTACTTGCGTTCGCCGAAAATCACGACACTCGCCACGCCGGGCACACGCTGAATGTCGTCGCGAACGTAGCGATCGAGGTAGTTGCTGATGAAGAGCGGATCGTATTCCCCGTGCTCGGCGTAGGCGCCGGCGGCGAGAATGAAATTGGAACCCGACTTCGTCACGGTGAGGCCGACCGTTTTCACTTCGTTCGGCAGCCGGCCTTCCACCTGCGACACGCGGTTCTGTACGTCCACCGCGGCGATGTCGATGTTGCGGCCGACCTCGAAGGTGACGACGACCGATGCGGCGCCGTTGCTGCCGCTCGTCGACGTCATGTACTGCATTCCTTCGATGCCGTTGATCGCCTGCTCGATCGGCGTCGTCACTGCCGATTCCACGACCTCGGCGCTCGCGCCCTGATAGAACCCGGCGACGGTGACCGTCGGCGGCGCAAGCTCGGGAAACTGCGCGATCGGCAGCGTGGGAATCGCGATGACTCCCACAAGGATGATCACGAGCGAGCAGACGCTCGCGAGAATCGGCCGGCGGATGAAGGTGTCGACGAACACAGTGACTGGCTGTTGGTTAGTGGTTGGTGGATAGTGGTTAGTGGTTAGTGGTTGAGGTCGCCGAGATCGGCGCGCCGTCGGCGATCTTCTGCGTACCCGCAACGATCACCCTGTCGCCGGCTGTCAAGCCGCTCAGCACCGGATAGTTGTCCCCGACGATCGGCCCGACCGTGATCGCGCGCTGATGCGCGACGAGCGCCGGCTGTCCGTTCGGTCCTTTTCCCTGCTCGGCGACGAACGCGAAGAACTGGCCGTTCACCCGGGTCACGGCGGTGACCGGCACGACGAGCCCCTCGGTCGTCTTCCACGTGATCCGCGCACGCACGTACTGCGAGGCGCGGAGGACGCCGGCGGGGTTCGCCATGTTCGCCTTCACGAGAATCGACTGCGTCTGATCGTCCACGCGCGAGGAGACGAAGCTCACCGTCGTCGATCCGATCGAGGCGCCCGTCTCGCTATCCAGAATGTCGATCGGCAGCCCCGGTTTCAGCGCCTTCGCGCGTTCCACGGGCACTTGAATGTTGACCTCGAGGACGTCGTTCTGATCGATCGTGGTCAGGAGCGTTTGCGGCGTCACCTGAAAGCCGACGCGCACGGGCACATCGCCGACGACGCCGGCAGTGGGGGCCGTGACGGTGTAGTACCGCAGTTGCACCTGCTGCTGCTGAATCTGCGCCTGGCTCGCCTGAAGATCCGCTTCCGCCGTGCGGAGCGCCGTCTCGGCCTGCTCCATTTCCTGTTTGCTGATCGCGCCCGCGTTGAAAAGCTCCGTTGACCGCTGCGCCTGCTGGCGCGCGAAATTCACACTCGCCTCGCGCGCCGCACGCTCGGCCTCGCCGCTCGACACGGCGGCCTGTTGCCGGCGCGGATCGATCTGCGCGATCGGCGCGCCCGCGGCGACGCGGTCGCCCGCCTTCACGAACACTTGCGTGATCTGCCCGTCGATCTGCGGCTGCACTGTCGTCGATCGCAGCGACTTCAGCGCCGCGACGTATTCGCTCGTGTCGGCGAGGGGCGCAGGCTGCGCAACGGCAACCGCGACCGGCGTCGGCGGCATCGCGGGCGGGCCGGCCGGCGCGCCGCCCGTATCGCGGTGGCACGCGGCGCTCAACAGGATCAGCGGAGCGGCGAGCAGGAATCGTCGTCGGGGCATGTGTACGAAACTCCAGCGAGTCAAACGTCAATCATGACACACGCGGAAAGGTAAGATCCTGCCGTGCCCCGCAACGCGGAAGTCATCCGCCAGTGGACGATTCTGAAAGCGATCGAAAGCGCCCGCGCCTCCGGCGTCACGATCGACGATCTGGCGTCGCTCTGCAGCGTGACGACCCGGACGATCCGGCGCGATCTTCAGGCGCTCGAGGAGGCTGGGTTTCCGCTGTTCGACGATCGATCGCGCGATGATGGGCGCACACGATGGAGCATCAACGGCCAGGCGTTCAAGGGCCTCGCGGCCGGGCTGACGCTCTCGGAGCTGTGCGCGCTTTACTTCAGCCGCACGCTCGTCGAGTCGCTGGCCGGCACACCCTTCCGCCAGGACGTCGAACAGGCGTTCGAAAAACTTTCGTCGGCGCTCACGCCTCACATGCGGCAGTTTCTCGATCAGCTGCCCCGGATCATCATGACCAAGGCCGAGCCGCTCAGGCAGGCGGCTGGCGCTGGCGCCGGGCGCTCGATATTGTCGCGGTTGCTCGAAGCCACGCTGCAATCGCGGCCGACCACCCTCGTCTATCACTCTCGGTCGAGTGAACGCACGAAAACGTATCTCGTGCACCCGTATCGGCTCGCGTATGCGCACGGCGGGATGTACGTGCTCGCGTACGTTCCCGAGTACGGCGAAGTCCGGACGTTCGCGCTCGAGCGGATCGAGGACGTTTCCGTGCTCGAAGAACGGTTCACGCCGGTCGAAGAGCTGCCCGACACGGCGTTTCCGCATTCGCTCGGCGTGCATTCGGGCCCGCCCGAACGGGTAGTTGTGGCGTTCACACGCGACGTCGCAGACTACGTACGAACGCGCGAATGGCACGAATCGCAAACGGTGACCGATGCCGCCGACGGGGGGATCACGATGACGTTGAACGTGTGCATCGACCGCGCGCTCGAGAGCTGGATCCTCAGCTTCGGCCCCGCCGCGCGCATCATCGAGCCCGCGGCGCTGGCGGGCACGATCGGCGCGCAATTGCAGCGAGCTGCGGAGAAGTATCGGTAGGCCGATCCTGCCTGCTGATAAGATTCGACGGGTGAACATAAAAATGGCGCGGATGAGCAGCGGCGCCGCGGAGCGCTCCGGATCGAGGGGCGCGGTCGCAGCGGCCGGCGGCGCCCCGGTGGGCAAGAAACCGAAATTTACTCCCGGCGCGTTCGAGGAAGCGCGCGCCCTGATCTGGATACATCGCAGGCGCCTCGCCCTCGGACTGACGCTGATGGTGGTCAACCGCCTCGCAGGCGCCGTGCTGCCCTGGACGACGAAATATCTCGTCGACGACGTGATTCGCCAGGGGCACTGGGACCTGCTGCCGAAGCTCGCGATCGTCGTCGGGATGGCAACCGTGCTCGACGCGGCCACGTCATTCGCGAACTCGCAGGTGCTCGGTGTGGCCGCGCAGCGTGCGATCACCGACATGCGGAAGGACGTCGAGTCGCACGTGATGCGGCTTCCCGTCAGTTATTTCGATTCGACCAAAACCGGCATTCTCGTGTCGCGCATCATGAGCGACGCGGAAGGCATTCGCAATCTGGTCGGCACCGGCCTCGTTCAGCTCACCGGGTCCATCCTCACCGCGATTCTCGCGACAGGGATTCTGTTCTACATCAACTGGCAGCTCACGCTCGTCACGCTCCTCATCCTCGCCATCTTCGGCGGCGGCATGGCAACGGCGTTCAAGCGCCTGAGGCCGCTCTTCCGCGAGCGCGGGCAGATCAACGCGGAGGTCACCGGACGCCTGACGGAAACGCTCGGCGGGGTCCGCATCGTGAAATCGTACACGGCCGAGAAGCGTGAAGAGCTCGTGTTTGCCAAGGGCGCGCATCGCCTGTTCAGAAACGTCGCCAAGTCGCTCACCGGCGTCTCCGCCGTCACCGCCTCGTCATCGATCGTGGTGGGCGCGGCCGGCATCGCCATGATGCTCATCGGCGGCAACGCCATTCGCGCCGGCCGCATGGAGCTCGGCGATCTGTTCCGCTATCTGTCGTTCACGGCGTTGATGACCATGCCGGTGATTCAGCTGGCGTCGATCGGCACGCAGATGTCCGAGGCCTTCGCCGGCCTCGACCGCATCCGCGAAATCCGGAAGATGGCCACCGAAGACGACGAAGACGCGTCGCGCACGGCGCTGCCGGAAATGCGCGGCGAGGTCGCCTTCGACGACGTCACGTTTGAATACAACAAGGGAACGCCCGTACTGACGCACGTCTCGTTCAAAGCGCCGGCGGGATCGACGACGGCGCTCGTCGGATCGAGCGGCTCGGGCAAGAGCACGCTCATCAGCCTCGTCATGGCGTTCAACCGTCCGCTGTCCGGCCGCATTCTCGTGGACAACCACGACCTCACCACGGTGCGGCTGCGCGACTTCCGGCATTATCTGGGCGTCGTACTGCAGGACAATTTCCTGTTCGACGGGACGATCGCGGAAAATATCGCGTACGCGCGGCCGCATGCAAGCCGCGACGAGATCGTCGCGGTGAGCCGCATCGCGCACTGCGACGAATTCATCAGCGAGTTTGAAAAAGGCTACGACACGATCGTCGGCGAACGCGGCGTCCGACTGTCGGGCGGCCAGCGCCAGCGCGTCGCGATCGCGCGCGCGATCCTCGCCGATCCGCGACTGCTGATTCTCGACGAAGCCACGTCAAGCCTCGACAGCGAAAGCGAAGCGCTTATTCAGGACGGCCTGAAATCGCTGCGCGCCGGGCGCACGACGTTCGTGATCGCGCACAGGCTGTCCACGATCCGCAGCTCCGATCAGATCCTCGTGCTCGAGCACGGCGAAATCGTCGAGCGAGGAACGCACGACCAGTTACTGGCGCTCGGCGGCCGCTACCGCCAGCTGTACGACAAGCAGTATCACTTCGAGAAAGATCGCTTCATCAATCCAGGCGAAGACTTCACGCCCGAACCCGAGGCCGTAGCCGCGCCGCGCGGCGCGGGCCGCGCGCCGACGCTCTAGTTTTTCCGAATCTCATGTATTTGCTGCGGCGCGTGTGGGGGCTTCTCACCGCGCCGGGGCGCGAGTGGGAAACGATCGCGGCCGAGCCCGACGAGGCGGCGGGGATCTGCCAGAGCTACGTCGGCGTGCTCGCGCTGATTCCGGCAGTCGCGCCGCTCGTCGGCCTGGCGGTGCTCGCGGGCCGATTCCTCGGCGCCGCGGCGATTACGACGGCGCTCACCGCGGCGATGGTCACCTGGGTGCTCGCCGTGGGCGGAACGGTCGCCTCCGCCACAATCATCGAAAAGCTCTCGCCAGTGTTCGATGGCGAGGGCGGCCTCACGCAGGCGGTGAAGCTGGTGGCGTATGCCGCCACGCCGTTCTGGTTGACGACGGCGAGCTACGCGGTGGATCCGAAGTCCGTGATCGTTGCGGCCGGCGCCGCCTGGGGTGCGACGCTCCTCTACTTCGGTGCCGCGCCGGTGATGAAGGTCAGCGAGCGCCGGGCGGGGCCGTTCGCGGCCATGGCGGTGGTCGCGATTGTCGCGGCAAACGCCGTGCTCCGCCTGGTGTTCACGGCGTTCAGAATTCCCTACTTCGGTTACTGAGTGACGACGGTCACCCGCGTGCGTGTGGCGGCGAGCTCCTGTCCGTCGCGCCCCTTTAGAATCGCGCGCACGTCGTAGACACCGCGCGGAACGTCGCGAAACACAAACACGGCTATATGCGGCGCGCGGTCGCCGTCGAGTTGGATTTCGCTGCTGCGATAGAAGTCGCTCGAATCGGCGATGACTTCGATCGCACGGTTCGATGGGTCCGTTTGAATTGTCGCGCGCACGCTCAAATCCGCCGGCGCGAACGCCACCTGGGGCGTCACGTGCATCTCCACATGGTCGCCGGCCGCGAGTTTCGCCGTTCCGGCCGCCGCCACCATGGTCAGGGCGATCGCCGCTGCTGCCTTCCTCATAACCACCATATCCAAACGGCGAGCAAACGTGCAAGGAAAGGACCAGTCAACAAGCCTGGAAAAAAGGGTCGGGAGGTTTTTTTCGGCGCCGCGCGGGAAGAACCTCCCGACTTTCGTCTGAGGATTGGCGGATTTGAGGACCTTGGCGATTTGGGAATTACGACGCGCACCGACACGCGAAAGCCGGTGCCGCCATCGCCGTGATGACGTACATCATCGCGGACGTCCCCGGCCGTTGGTAGGCATTCACCGTCGCTTGTGCTGCGGCGTCAGCGGCGAGCATGGCAGTGAGCCGCTTCGATGCATTCCGGCGGTCTATACTTCGTCATGCGACTCCGCGCCCTCCTTCTCGTCTGCGCAGTCGGGCTTGCCGGCTGCTCCACTTCCGCTCAAGCCCAGCGTCACCAGTCGCCGTCGGACACGGTGGCAACAGTCGGCTCCGCGAACATCACCCTCGCCGATGTCGATGCTCGCGCGCTCGAGCGAACGGCGGGAGACTTCGGCGGCGTGCGTCTTTCGCAGGCGCTGTACGACGCGCGGCGCGGCGCGTTGAACACGATCGTCGGCAACCTGCTGCTCGACGCCGAAGCGAAGAGCCGCGGCACCGATCGCGCCACGCTCGAGCAGCGCGAGATCACATCGAAGGTTGCCGCGCCGAGTGAAACAGAAATCGCCAGCTGGTATCAGGCGAACCAGGCCCGCGTGCAAGGCGCGGCGCTCGACCAGGTACGCGCGCCGATCCGAAACCTGCTGATCGAGCAGCGCATGGACGCTGCCCGCGAGGCGTTCCTCGATTCGCTGATGAAGAAGACGCCCGTGCACATCACGCTCGAGCCTCCGCGCGAAAAAGTGGAAGCGGCAGGCCGCCCGTCGCAAGGGCCGTCAAGCGCCAAGGTTGAAGTGATTGAATTTTCTGATTTCCAGTGCCCGTACTGTTTGCGTGCGTATCCGGTGGCCAAGCAGATCGTGCAGGTGTACGGGAACAAGATTCACTTCGTCTACCGCCACTTCCCGCTCCCCAATCATCCCAATGCGCGCCCGGCCGCCGAAGCCGCGTCGTGCGCCGCCGAACAGGGAAAATTCTGGGAGTATCACGATCGCCTATTCGAGCATCAGGATCAGTTGAGCGACACCGATCTCAAGGCGCACGCCGCAGCGCTCGGCCTCAATGCCGGGCAGTTTGTGTCGTGTGTGAATACGCGAAAGTTTCAGAAAGACGTGGACGCCGACATCGCGGCAGGCAACGACATCGGCGTCACGGGCACTCCGGCCTTCTTCGTCAACGGCCGCCCCATCGACGGCGCGCAGCCGTTCGACGTCTTCAAGCAGGTCATCGACGAAGAGCTCGCGCGTTAGCGCGTATTCGTGCCGTCGGCGGCCGGCGCCTTCGGCTTCGTCGTGGACGTTCCGCTGGTCCCGGTTGTCGCCGGCGTCTTCTTCACGCCGCTCGTCTTCACGCCGCTCGTCGCCACCGCGCCATTGGCCGACTCCGCCATCTTCAGATGCTCCTGAAGCGTCGGAAGCGTCTTCGACGCGAAGCCGCGGACGTCGCTGTCCTGGCCCGAGCGCGCTTCGTACTGGAACTCCGAGATGTCGGTGCGATGGTCGGACAGCATGTGCTGCATGTACGCGCGGTCGAACGCCGCGCCCGACAGCTTCGAGAACCGGTTGTAGTCGGCTTTGTCCTTCGCGCTCATCGCCGTCGGCAGCGTGATGTTCTTCTGCGACGCGATCGACTTCAGTTCGTCGTTGGCCTTGCTGTGATCGTCAACCATACGCTGCGCGAAATTCTTGACGTCCGGCGAGGACGCTTTCTGCGCCGCGAGCTTCCCGAGCTCAACTTCGGCGAGGCCGCCCTCCGCGGCCTTGGTCACGAACGACTGATCGTTTTTCATGGTCGTCGATGCCGTAGCCTGTGCACGCGTCTGGGTCTGCGCCGAGCTCGAATTGCTCTGCGCAAAAGCAGGCGCCGCGATGCACGCGAGCACGACTGTTCCGCACGCAAACAACTTCCTCATGAATAACCTCCTCCTCTGAGGAGCGTTATCGCAAGGCAGGTGCCAGCGTCAGGCCGTGCAGTATGGAGACCGCAATCGAGACGATGGTCGCGACGATGCAGACGAGCGCGATGATCATGTGATCGCCGCGTTCGCGCGTGCTGAGCGGATTGAGCACGCTCGACGTGAGGTAACCGCCGGCGAAGCCGCCGATGTGCGCGTAATTGTCGATACCGGGCACGATGAGACCGAAGATGAGCGCCTGCACCATGATCGACAGGGCCATTTGTTTCGCCATGCTGCTGCCGGATCGCCCGTAATGGTAGAGCGCGCCGATCAAGCCAAATACCGGAGCCGACGCGCCAATGGTGATCTGCGCCGCCGTCAGCAGCGGGAGACGCGGAAAGTATTCGCCGGCGAGCGAACTCAACGTGAACCCGGCCACGCCGCCGGCCGTGTAAATAATGACAGTGCGGGCGGGGCCGAAGAGCTCCGTGAACGCCGGGCCCATCTGCCACACCCAGTACATGTTCATGCCGATGTGCAGCAGGCCGGCGTGAAGCCATCCCGCGCTCAGCACCGTCCACCATCGTCCGAGCAGAAACACCGGCAGCTCGCCGCTCGCGCCAAACAGAATCAGCACACCGGTGCTCGGAGAGAGCGCGTTCAGCAGTCCGTCGCGGCCGATCGAGCTTCCCGACATCAGCAGCGTGATCACCCACAGCAGCACGCACGCGCCGATCACCATCTGCGCGAATGCGAAATTCTGGGCGATCCCTCTCAGCGCTGGCGCGAATCCCCACAGGCCCGGATTCGATCGTCCGCACGTGTAGCACTTCTCGTCGCGCACGCCAACGAGCGCTCCACAGCCCGGGCACACGACCGACCCTTCGGTTCTCCGGTTCAGCACGCGCGTGATTGTACCTAAATACGGATCGCCCACGCGACGATGGCGCCGTAGGCGATGTGCGAGCCAAGCGTGATAAGGAAGGCGTTGCGTCCGTAGTTCATGAGCAGAAAGCCCGGCGGCTCGATCAGCGCGGTTTCGTTCGCCGCCGTGTCGGGCGTGCCGATGCGCGGATGCGCGATTGGCAGGAGCACCGTCACGAGCACCGTGCCGTTGAACCCCGCCTGAAGCGCACCGAGCAGCCCGCCGAGGACGACGCTGCTCCAGCCGATCGTCGCGAAGAAGGCGCCATACGCCATCGCGAAGATCAAGCCGCCCATGAAGTGCAGTACGTATCCGTACATCTTGGCGCGGCGGCGATTGTCGGTGAACGCCGTGCCGAGGAGAAACGGCAGGTCCATCCGCGTGAGCCGCAGCTCGCCGGCTGCGCGCTCGACCGTGGTGAGCACAAGCGTGCCGGCGAAGCCACCGACAAGGGCCGACCAGACGTTCACACGCCTCCTCCCTCGCCCGGCGCCGGTGATTTGCCCGGGCCTGGAGCGCCGCGGGTCGCTTCGCCTACGGCGAGCGCGGCATCGATGAGCGACAGATGCACCAGCCCCTGTGGAAAGTTGCCGAGAAAGGCGCCCGTTTTCGGTTCAACTTCTTCCGCGTACAGCCCAACGTCGTTCGCCGCAGCCACGAGTTCGTCCATCAAATCGATCGCATCCTTCACACGTCCGGCTCGCGCCATCGCGCCCACGAGCCAGAACGAGCAATTCAGAAAACACCCCTCGTTGCCGGGCAGGCCGTCGCCAGCGCGGTAGCGATACACGAACGGTCCTTGCCGAAGCTCCCGGCTCACCGCGTCGATCGTCCCGAGCATTCGCGGGCCCGCGGGATCGCCGAAGCCGACGTGCGAGAGCATCAGCAGGCTCGCATCCGTGTGTACGGATCCGGCGGAGCGCGTGTAGCTGTTGAGGCGATCGCTCCAGCACTGCTCGTTCACAAAGCGCGCGATCTCGTCCGCTTCGTGTTTCCATCTCGGCACGTGGCGGGCCGACAG
>Ga0105240_10007100_pt1 | contig 16325 bp, 13 predicted proteins | sample KBSC54metaG_FD_80426 | JGI IMG/M metagenome (GOLD analysis project Ga0105240, IMG submission 80426) | Corn rhizosphere microbial communities from Kellogg Biological Station, Michigan, USA - KBS C5-4 metaG | ecosystem: Host-associated > Plants > Roots > Rhizosphere > Soil | place: Michigan, USA... | reverse complement strand
CGGCAACGCGGTTACGACGTACCCTCGGGCGAACTCCGCCTTCAGTGCGTAGGACACGACCGAGATGCCGGCGATGACCCCGAGACCGGCGTTGAGCACGCGCCGGTACTCCTCGGCGCTCGATGCCAGGAAACGTGCTTCATAGGCCCGGCTCACCGCAACGCTGATCAGCCACAGAGCGGGCAGCGCGAGGATGCCCCACGAGTAATGAGCCTCTTCGCCCTGCGGCGTCGCGCCGAACCGCAGGAAGTAGGCGCTTGTGGCGCCCAGGATGGCAGCGACGGCGTCGATCGCCAAAACGGCGTGCCGGTAACCGCGCAGATGCCGATCTGCCGGCTGCCCACCGCGCGGCACCTCAGGCAGCACCGGAGGCGCGAGGACCGGCTCGACGTGCGCTCTGCGGTCGCCCACGCCTGCGTCGGCATGGCGACGGGGCCCGCGCCGGCGCTCGACGTATGGCCAAGAGCCGCCCGACCTGACCACGTTCACCACGCGGTCCTTGTACAGGCTCGACTCCCCGGCCCCCGTGCGCCGATCAATCAGGTCAGTCAACGTAAACCCCCCACCCAACACCTCGCCGCTACCGAGCCGAGGTTCCCAACCCTCGACCGCGGTAGGCGGCCCTGTCCCCAAGGCGTTTCTGCTGAAGCTTGCGGAGCCTAAGCTCCATCAGCCGCCCAAACACTCCCCACCGAAAGCTTCGTCCGTTCCCCCTGCGGTCACCAAGTCTGCCTCAGTACCGCCCGGAACGCATCCCCGGTTTTCAGTTTCATACGTTCAGCCTATGAAGTGATCCCAACCGGCTGAGCTTGATACATCTTGGTTACCGCCAAAGCCACCAAAGGCTGCTTAAAGCGACCGAAAGCTCCGAGCCGATTAATCGCGCGTCACCGTGTCCGCCGCTGCCCGCCGCCTGCTCACTAAATACAGCAGGGAGCCGAGGACGACGAGGGCGAGCGCGCTAAGCGCCTCAATCACGACCGGCTGACCGGTGAACGGGAGAGCGGTCGGTCCGACAGCCGACGGCGGCGCATTTTGGAACTGCTCGCCCAGCACCGTCGGCGAAGGGCTCGGCAACACGACCGGCGTCGGTGCTACGAACTGGAGCGGCAAGACGGTTGCCGGCGGGGACGACGGTGGCGAGGCCACCATCGTCGGGCTCACTGTCGAAGTCGGGCTCACCGTGGACGTTGGGCTCACCGTCGGAGTTGGGCTCACCGTGGCGGTCGGAGTCGGCGTGGTACAGGCAGAACCGCCGACCCACCAGGTGACGAGCAACGACCCGAACGCGTGATTCGGGTAGTGCGGCAACGGCCCGTCCACGCCGTCGTTCCTCGTCGTCCCCATCACAAGATCGTTCTGGCCGAAGCAACTCGAACCGGTAACCGACAACGTCTGCGGGGTGTCGCTCAGGTGGACAGTCGCGAAGTCCACGAGCTGCTGCGTGCCACTCGTCGGCCAGGTCGGGCCTTCCGTTGCGTATGCATGCAGTGAAACGTCACAGGCCTTACCGCTGGCTGCCGTTGAAAGCTGAACGCTAACCGTCGTCAAGTCGCTGTTACGGCTGACGACGACCACGTCGGACGGCGAGCAGTCCGACGAACTTGCAGACGCCGAGGCCGTCGTGCCCGATGTCGCAGCAAGCGCGACGGAGCCGGTACCGATCATCCCGATTGACGCGACCGATGCACCGGCTACGAGGGTGAGCACGCCGCCGGCGGCCGTCAATAGCCTGAAGCCCAAGCACTTTCCGCTGATCATGTTCTCACGAGCCTTCCGAACATCCGGCGCGCTGTGACAGCGTGCACTCTCGCCGCTCCCAACGCCTGCGCGAGTTGAGCGAGCATTGCCCCGCCGTCGAGACGGCAAAACAGCGCCAGGATGGGATTTCTGCTGGCGGCCCTAGGTAGCGGGCTGGTGAAAGCGGTCCTGCGTCTTCGCAAGACCCTGGCAGACCAGGCTTTCGACAGCGTCCGCAGCGCGCTCTATCTCTAACGCGAGATCCTTGCGCTCGGCGCTCGAAAAGTCCTTCAACACGAACGCAGCCGGATCCATCCGGCCCGGCGGCCGGCCGATGCCGAAGCGCACCCTGAAGTAATCGCGCTCGCCGAGCGATTTGGTAATCGAGCGTAGGCCATTGTGCCCGTTGTCGCCGCCGCCCTGTTTCAGCCGCACTTGCCCGAAGTCGATGTCGAGTTCGTCGTGGACGACGACGAGGCGCTCGATCGGAACCCCGAAAAACCCGCGCAGAGCTGAGACCGGAGCCCCGGACTCGTTCATGTACGTGCGGGGTTTGGCCAGCACGGCTCGGTCATCACCGAGCCGTCCTTCGACGACGTCCGCTCTCGCTTTGTGGACTTTGAATCGCCCGCCGATCCGGGCAGCGAGCAGGTCGAGCACCATGAAACCGGCGTTGTGCCGGTTGTTCGCGTAGGTCTCGCCAGGGTTGCCGAGGCCGACGATGAGCCAGGGCGGCAGGTCAGGCCCCCGCAGGAGCGGATTCGCCCGCCTCTTCGGTGCCCGCCTCGGCTTCGGCAGCGCTTACCTCGGGGGCCTGCGTGGTGATGCCGGCCTCGGCCTCGGCCTCGGCCAGCTCCGCCTCGACCTGCTCGGCGGTGGTCGCGGCAGCGATGTGGACGACGACCGCCTCGGGGTCGGTGTGCAGCGTCGACCCCTCCGGCAGCTTCACGTCACCGGCGTGCACCGACTGGCCGATCTCAAGCCCTTCGATGGAGACCTCGACCTGCTGCGGGATGTGCGTGGCTTCGGCCTCGATGGCCAGTGTGACGAGCTGCTGGTCGAGGAAGCCGTCGGCCACGAGGTCACCTGTGACATGCACGGGCACTTCGATCGTGACCTTCTCGCCGCGGCGCACCAGCAACAGGTCGACGTGCTCGAGCAAGCCGCTCACGGCGTCGCGCTGAACGGCCTTCGGCAGCGCGAGCTCGGCGCCGCCCTCAAGACCTTCGAGACGGAGAAGAACGTTGGCGCTCTTGAGCGCGAGCATGAGTTCGTGGCCGGGAAGGCTCACGTGGCGCGGCGGCGTGCCGTGGCCGTAGAGCACGGCCGGCACCTTGTGCAGGCGGCGCACCCGACGCGCGGCGCCCTTACCGAACTCGGAACGCGGTTCGGCGCTGATGCGGACCTCGGCCACGACGGAACTCTCCTAAGAAGCTGGATTTTGAAGCGGTAGCGGTCGGCCAGTCTAACTGCTGCCGATCGGGGGGTGCGAACCGAGGCGTGGAGCGCTGCCCTCGGCGGCCCGCAGCGCTACTCAGCGGGGATGGCGGCCGCGAGGAGCGGTGTGATCCACTCCACGTACTCCGTCGTGAGGTGGCTGTCGTCCCGGTAGACGAGCAGGTTGCCGACGATCACCGGGCATACGGTGCCAGGGCAGGTCCAGGGCGTGGGGTCGATCACCGTCGCTCCGGCAGCGGCAGCCGCTTGTGCGGACTGCGTGCGGCGGGGATGGTCCTCTTGGGCCTTGGCCGCTGCGTTCATGCAGACGCCGGCGTTCTTGAGATGCGTCGACACGCACTGCGGCACGTTGCCGTTCGGGCGTGGTGTGTCAGAGAGCCACACCACGCTGGCCCCGCTGCTTTGAAGCTCATTGATGATCGAGGTGGTGCCAGTGATCCATTGCGCCTCAAAGGCGTCACCGCCGGAGCGCGCGACGTTGGAGGTGGTTACCGCTGATGCCAAGATCACTTGGCTTGGGTGCATCGACTTGATGCGGGCGAGCTCGTTGTTCCGCCAGGTTTCGCATTCGGTGTAGGTGCGCTTCAGCACGTCGTGGTAGATGCGGACGTCGACCGAAGGACAAGCAGACTTTGTCAACACGACCAGCCTCTTGTGACGGTGCTTCGCGATCGCGTCCAATGCCGGAAACCACTGTGCAGCGTGGGAGTCGCCGAACAGCACGATGGCGTCGTCCCCGTTCGTGTCGCCGAAGGTGCAACTGCCGGACGTTGTCTGGCTGAAGTCCAGCTGGCAGCTGCCGTCAACCCCGCGCTCGCCTTCGACCGACTCGAGCGCGGGCGTCAGGTTCGACGGAACAGCACGGGTGTTCAGCCCGGCGGCGACCGCCGAAGCGGCCGCGCGTTCGAAGTCGGCATCGCTCGCCGAAGGCACGCTCGCCCGTACGCCGCTGCCGGCAGCCGCAGGCGAAACCAGAGCCGCAGCAAGGGCGATCACTGCGGTGCTCGCCGACAGCGATACGCCGACCGCCAGGCCGCGGCGCGGAACGCGGGCGAGTCCTTCCTGCCGCCGTACCGGATTTTCGACCAGGTGGTACGTCGCCCAGGCGAGGACGAAGCTCGCGACGATCAGCGCAACGCTCGACTTCGTGTGCAATGGGTGCCCGAGCGCCGCGGGCGCCAACACGAGCACCGGCCAGTGCCATAGGTACCACGAGTAGGAGAGCCGACCGCCGAGCTGCAGGGGAGAAATCCGCAACAGAGCCTCGGCGCCGGCCCGAGGCGAGGCACACCCGGCGGCGATGACAAGGGTCGCGCCACCAACCGGCAACAGGGCGGCGTAGCCGGGAAAAGGAGTCGCGTCGTCGAGCCGCATGGCGGCGAAGCAGATGGCGGCGAGCCCGACCCACGACAGGGGTGCCGCAATCGCCGGCTTCAGCCCGGCGAGACGCTCGGCGAAAAGCGCGACGAGCGCGCCGAACGCCAGCTCCCAGGCTCGACTCGGCAACGAGAAGTACGCCCACGGCGCAGACGCGTGCGTCAACCACAGCGCAAACAGAAACGAGCCCAACAGCAGGACGACGAGTGGCGCTGCCAGCCGGGTCCGTGGCAGTTCCACCTTGGCGTCGGAGCGGTTGCGCCGACGCGACCAAAGCAACGCGGCGGCGAGAATCAGCACCGGCCAGATGAGGTAGTACTGCTCTTCGACCGCGAGCGACCAGTAGTGCTGCAGTGGTGACGGTGGGGCGGTTGACCCGAGGTAGTCGGTACTTTGGACCGCCAGTCGATAGTTCAACGCGTAGAACGATGTCGCGATCACGTCTCGCACAATGCCGCCGAGCCGCAACGGCGACAGCCACAGGAATGAGCCAGCTAGCGTCGCAACCGCGACGACGGCCGCGGCCGGCAAGAGACGTTTGACCCGCCGCGCATAGAAGCGCGGCAGCGAGATGCGCCCTGATCGCCGAAGCTCGCCAAGCAGTTGAGTCGTGATGAGAAAGCCGGAAATCACGAAGAACACGTCGACACCGATGTAGCCACCGGTGACAGTTAGCAGGTGGCCGTGATACAGCACGACGAGGACGACCGCGACGGCACGCAGCCCTTCGATGTCTCGCCGCAGCGACCTGCCTGGTGCGGGTTCAAGGCCCGCTGAAACCGGGCTCGTGCGCCGCCGGCGAGGCAGCGGCAACAGCGATCTGATGCCCCCAGGCCCCCCACCGTCACGCCCGAGCCGGCTGCGGCCGGTCGTCGATGACACGCGTGCACCGTAGCAGCGCACCATCGAAGCCGGTTACAAAAACTTCGTCCCGATCAGCCAGTCGCCGTAACGACCGGGCCGGACGTCGACGCTCAGCTAGCGCCGTTGAACAGGCTGGTGACCGAGCCGTCCTCGAAGACCTCGCTGATCGCCCGAGCGATCAGGGGCGCAATCGTGAGCACGGTGAGCTTGTCGAAGCGGCGGTCGTCGGGCACCGGCAGCGTGTTGGTGACCACGACCTCGGTGATCGGCGAGTTCTTCAGCCGGTCGACAGCCGGCCCGCTGAACACGGCGTGGGTTGCCGCGACCACAACCTCGGCAGCACCGTTCTCGAACAGCGCCTCAGCCGCCTTCGTGATCGTGCCGGCAGTGTCGATCATGTCGTCGACCAGGATGCAGGTGCGCCCGGCGACGTCACCGACGACCTCGTGCACCTTGACCTCGTTCGCCACCATCGGGTCGCGCCGCTTGTGGATGATCGCGAGCGGCGAGTTCAGCCGGTCGGTCCAGCGCTCGGCCACCCGCACGCGCCCGGCGTCCGGTGAAACGACGGTGATGCGAGACGTGTCGAGCTTGCTCTCGAGGTACTCGGCGAGCAGCGGCAGCGCGAACAGGTGGTCGACCGGCCCGTCGAAGAAGCCCTGGATCTGCGAGGTGTGCAGGTCGACCGCCATCAGCCGGTTCGCGCCCGCGGTCTTGAACAGGTCAGCCAGCAAGCGGGCGGAGATCGGCTCGCGGCCGCGGTGCTTCTTGTCCTGCCGCGCGTAGCCGTAGAACGGGATAACCACGGTGATGCGCTTTGCCGACGCGCGCTTCAGCGCGTCGATCATGATCAGCTGCTCCATGATCCACTTGTTGATCGGAGCCGTGTGGCTTTGGAGCACGAACGCGTCGCTGCCTCGCACTGACTCGTCGAAGCGCACGAAGATCTCGCCGTTCGCGAATTCGTACGCGGACGTCGGGGTCGGCTCGATCCCGAGGCAGCTGCCGACCTCTTCGGCGAGCTCTGGGTAGGCACGACCCGCGAACAGCATGAGGGTCTTCTCACCTTGGCGCTTGATGCCCGTCACCGCGTGTCTCCCAAGTGGTCGTCGCTAGCTTCATTGTCGCCGCTCGCGGCCGGCTCCGGACTGCGGGCCTCCGCAGCCGCGGCGGCGGCCCGCGCGGCCGCGCTGCCGGGCCGGCGCTTCTCGACCCACCCTTCGACATTGCGCTGATGGCCTCTGGCGACGGCGAGCGCGCCGGGAGGTACGTCGTCGACGATGACGGAACCCGCTGCGGTGTAAGCGCCATCGCCGATACGCACCGGCGCCACGATCATCGTGTCGCTGCCGATGCGCACGTCGTCACCGACCACGGAGTGATGCTTCTCGACACCGTCGTAGTTGACGAAGATCGTGGCGGCGCCGATGTTGGTGCGCTCGCCGATCGTGGCGTCACCTACATAGGAGAGGTGCGGCACCTTGGAGCCCTCGCCGACCACGGAGTTCTTCATCTCGACGAACCCACCGGCCTTGGCCCCGCGCATGAGCTTCGTGCCCGGCCGAAGGTACGTGTACGGCCCGACGTCCGCCTCGGGTCCGATCTCGGCTCGATCGCAGGTGGCGTCTCGCACGATCGCGCCTTCACCGACCACCGTGTCGGTCAACGAACAGTTGGGGCCGACGCGAGCGCCGCTCTCGATCCGCGTCGCGCCGTACAACAGGGTGTTCGGCAACACGACGGCGTCCGGCTCGATACGTACGCCGACGTCGACCCACGTGGTAGCCGGGTCGATGAACGTCACGCCCTCGCGCATGAACCGGGTGACGAGGCGATCGCGGAGCAGGGCCGCCGCCTGCGCGAGCTGCACGCGATCGTTGACGCCGGCCACCTCGTGCCAGTCGTCGATCAGCGCCGCGCCGACCGGGTCGCCGCCTTTCACGAAGATGCGGACGACGTCGGGCAGGTACTGCTCACCCTGGGCGTTGTCGCTGCCGACCTGGGCCAGGGCCGCCCGAAGCTTGGCCGCGTCGAACGCGTAAACGCTTGAGTTGATCTCGGTGATCTTGCGTTCGGCCTCGGTCGCGTCGGCGTGCTCGACGATGGCCTTCACGTGGCCCCAACGGTCGCGCACCACGCGCCCGTATCCGGTCGGGTCGGGCACGTTCGCGGTGAGCACGACGCCCGCCGCGCGGCTCGTCGTCCGGTGTGCCGCCAGCGCACGCACCGACGCAGTCGACAGCAACGGCGTGTCACCGGGCACGACGACAACCGTGCCCTGGATCGGCCCGCGGCCCTGCTCGGCGGCGCGGGCGTCAAGAGCTTCAAGGGCGAGGCGGACGGCGTGCCCCGTGCCGTCCTGGCTCGGCTGGAAGACGGGCGTCGCCGCCGGATCGATCTCGGCGAGGTGAGCCTCGACGTCCTCGCGCCGGTTGCCGGTTACGACGACCACCTCAGCAGGGTCGCAACCGCGCACCGCGGCGAGCAGGTGACCGAGCATGCTGCGCCCGCAGATCGCGTGCAGCACCTTCGGCGTCGACGACTTCATGCGGGTGCCTTCGCCCGCGGCGAGGATGATCGCCGCCGCGACCGGTGCCTCGGTGTCGGTCACGCAGGCGACTCCTTCTTCCCCGCTCTCTACTTACTCCAGCTCCCGGGGGAGGACTCGAACCCCCATTGACGGGACCAAAACCCGCTGTCCTGCCGTTAGACGACCCGGGATCGTCGATCGATCTGCCCGCCTAGAGTATGCGGTCGGCGTGGTGCCTACGCGCAGTCGCCTACTCGCGCCCCACCGCGGCCGCGGATTCCAGGCGCTGAGGGGCTGCCGGCCCAGGTCCCCGATGCTTGCCGGGGCGCCGCCGCCGCAACCGTGCGGCTGCTTGCGACGCCGTGGCGGTGAACTCCGCGTAGCTTTCCCGCGCGATGACGAACAGCGCGAACCCATACACGGGCAGCATCACGACGCCGCTCGCCAACGCGAGCAGCAGCGGCGACAGCCCGTGCACCAAGAGGTAGCCGGCAAGTGGCACCGCCGCCGCCAGGACCGCGGCCACCAGCACCCGGACGACGGGCACCAGCACCGCCCGCACGTCAATCCCCGCATAGCGGCGGGCGACCAACAGGCGGAACGGCCAGAAGAGCAGGTTCCGGATCGCCAGCGAGACCACGAGGAAGTGCAAGCCGAACGGTGCGGTTGCTGCGATCACACCGAGATGGGTGACCATGGCGACCGCGGTGACGCCGAGTTCGGCCTTTGCTCGGTTGACCATCAGCAGCAGCGTGCGGTCGAAATACACGAGCGCGCCGGTGATCGCGCCGACGCAGAGGATCCGCGCGAGATTTCCGCTCTCTTGCCATTGGTGGCCGAACACCTGCGGCACGAGCGTCGGCGAGTTGATGCCCAGCACTAGCAGCACTGGTGCGGTCATGGCGACGCTGTACGACATCGCGTGCATGTACGCACGCGTCAGCTGCCCACGATCGCTCTTGACTCGGGCGAAGATCGGCCCGGCGACGACGAGAATCACCGACGTGAACATGTCGAGCACCGAGCGGAGCATCTTGTTCGCCACGGTGAAAACGCCAAGCGCCGTCGTGCCGATCATCGAGCCGATGATGAGATCGGCGCCCTGCGCGCGGAAGTAGCCGAGCACCTGCATGCCGGCCACGTGCATGCCGTAGACGACCATCTCGCGAAAATCGCTGCGGGAGAAGGAAAAACTCGGCCGCCAGTCGGACACCTGCCACAGCACGATCGCCCCGACACCGCTTGATGTCAGCGTTTGCGCAACCAGGCTCCAGACGCCTGCGCCCGCATATGCCAAGGAGATTGCGACCGCCGCCGCGACCAGCGTCGCAGCGAGTGATCGAATTGCCAGGCTCCGAAACCGCAGCCGACGCTGCAAAATCGCCGTCTGCGCACCCGACAGCGCGGTCAGCACGAAGGTGAGCGAGAGCACGCGCAGGACGGCGGTGAGCTGGGGCTGGTGATAAAGGTCGGCGATGAACGGTGCGACCACTTGCGCGATTGCCGTCAGAGAGGCGCCGACCACGAGCGACGACCAGAACGCCGTCTCGAGCGTGCGAGCGCCGAGCGACTCGCGCTGCACGATGTAGGAGGTGATGCCCATGTCGACGAACACCGCAGTGAGCCCGATGAAGAACGAGGCCAGCGCCACCAGGCCGAACTGCTGAGGGTGCAACAAGCGAGCAAGGATCAGGAAGGTGGCGAATTGCGTCAGCTTGCTGGTCCAGCGCTGGGCCGCCGACCAGATCGCCCCACCGACCGCGGCGTGCCGGAGGTCGACGTCCGCGTCGTCGTAGCTATCCCCGGACGACGTGTCGAGAGTGCTCACCGCACTACCAGTTCCGCCGTGCCTGCGCACGAAGGGCAGGAAGCTTCTCGGCCAGCAGTTGCGAGAGCCGATCGCGATCCGTAGCGACCTTGCGCACGGTCGCCAACACGTCGCCCGCGTCAACGACCGCAGGGTCGAGCACCCGGTCGGGTGCCTGGAGATGTTCGCTGAACAGGCCCGTCATTTTTCCCTGGTATTCGAAGCCGATCGCCGGAATAGCCGCCGCGGCGGCCAGGATGATCAAATGCATTCGGCAGCTGATCACGAACTCGACGAACTTCATCAGCCCGCGAACGGCGTCGGCGCTTGGCGCCTGCCACGAGAACGCGTGCTCACCGGCAGCAACGGCGTCGGAAAGCTGCTGCAGAACCGCGAGGTCGCCGGTGCTGACGTTTCGCCGGTCGTGGGAGACGAACAGCAGCGAATAGCCCTGCTCGACGAGCCACCGGCAGGACGGCGACACCATCGCCACGAGCTGCTCGGCATCGGCGACCGAGGGATTGAGGTTCACAACGACGACGGCTCGCCCCGTCGTGGCCTGCTGTTCGAGCCAGTCACGCAGCGGCCCGTCGGGCGCCGACTCGAGGTCGTAGCAAAAGGCGAGATCGGCTGAGTCGCGCACATCGGTGGCGCCGATCGCCCGCAACCGCTGCGCCGACACCGGGTCGCGCGCGACGATCGGAACGGTGGAGGCCTTACGCAGCGCCTCAACCGCCCGAGAATCGGGGGCGGCGTTCCAGCTCGTATTGACGATGGACGCCGACACGCCGCACCGCTGCGCGACGCCGGCCAGCAAGAACCGCACTTCTGACCGCCACGCCGAGTAGGCGCCGTCCATGACGTCGGCACCGATGATGAGAAGGCCCCGTGCCCGACCGAGCGCGCGGCCGATGCGCAACGCGGCAACCGAAGCGCTCCAGACCGAGCCGCTGAAGAACCGCCCAGCGGGCACGACTTCGGTCTCGGGCATCAGCTCCAACGGATCGACCGCCGTGGCAAGGCTGATCAACAGCTTCGGCCCCTGGACTTCGGTGCACAGCACGCTGATCATCGCGTGGTCGCCGACGCTTCCAGGGGCTGCGGGCGCGAGGATCGCCGTCGCCGTCCGCCTTCTTCGTACTGTCGCGCGGGCAGCCGTCGTCGTCCGCAGTGCAGCTTCGACCAGGCCGAGCATGGCTCGGGTGCGCAACGAGATCATCGGCGCAGCCTGTTCGCGCGGCTGACCACCCTGCCGAGTGCGGTGGCCTTGAACTTTTCCTTGCGGATAAGCCTTTTCACCTCGTCGACCCACTCGCCGGCAATGCCACGACGCTCGGCCTCGATCACCAGCGCCTGCCATTCGCCCGCCATTGGAGCGTTCGCGAAGTACACCTTCCGAATGTCGGCCAGATCGAGCGTGTTGTCGAAGCAGCCGGGGTTGTCGATCCCGACCAGCTTGAAGTTGAGCAGGGTTCGCACGCACTTCTCGCAGTGCCCGCAGTTGCGGTCGTGCTCGGCGCCGCGGTAACAGACGCGCACGGCGTTGACCGCGGCCGGCCACGCGCTCAGCTCGGCGAGCTTCTGGGTGCGGGTGTAGCCGGCACCGTCGTGGCGAATTGCCATGCTGCCGCTGCTAGTCATCCAGTCGTGCAGCGGGCTCGAGCCGTTGGGGAAGACGAGCGCCGCGTACCCGCCGCCCGATGCGATCAGGCCGGTCGACCGGCGATCGGCGAACAGTTGGAGAGCGGCGGCCACACCGAGGCCAAAGGTGTCGTTCCAGCGGGGAGCAATTCCCCGGATATTCGTCCGCACCTTGGACAGCTGCAGACCCGCTTCGGCGGTCATCTTCTCGGCGCGGGCCACCGCCCGCTCGAAGACCGGCGTCTCGTCGAGCCCGATGTCGTACCCGTGGATCATCACGACCTCGCGCAGCGGCAGCGTGTGCCAGGCTGCCGGCGCGACGGTGTGCCGATAGACGGTGAAGCTCGCGTCGATGCCACCGGAGAAGGCCGAAACGGCGCCCTCACCGGTCGGGCCGTCGTCAACGACCTCCTCGACTTCAATGGTCACCCGGCGGTACACACGAGGCAGCCACTTGCTCCAGACGTGCTGCAACTCGTCGAGATTGCGCAGCAGGGTGCGCGAAACGGCGCCGTGCACCTGCACGACCTCGGCATTGCGCGTCATGAACGCGTGGAGCGACGCGATGAGCAGGGCGTCGGCTCGGCCCATCGCGGGCAATGGTTCGCCGATCCGCTCGAAAAACAGGTCACCCGACCAGCTGTCGGCCTCGAGCCTGGCCGCCCAGGCGTCACCGTCGTGGGACGGCCACAGGTGCGCCTTCATCGGTTGCCCCCTCGTGCTTGCGCCGCGTCACTGGATCTGCGTCAGGCTGCTCAACCCATGACTGTCGCAGATCGCGCCGCAAACCGCTCCCCACCGGGTCGACTGGACGCCGGCCGGCAACCCGCCCGCCCGACGCGCGCAACATCACGGCGTCGGCGTACGCCTCGCTGACGAGGCGGCCGAGCCCCGCCCAGTCGAGCGCAGTGAGGTCAGGGGACGCCGGCCGCTCGTCGGCCGCTGCCCGCACCGCCACCTTGATGGCATCTTCCGGCGAGCCGTCGCACAGGTAGACCCACCGTGGCCCGACCAGCGCCCGCAGGTCGCGGGCGGAAGGCGTATCGGTCAGCACCACCGGCTTGCCAAGTGACAGCGCGAGGATGGCGGCCCCCGAGTTCAGCGCGCTGCGAGGCAGGTAGGGCGCCAGCACGACGTCGGAGAGGTCCAAGAGCGCCGACACGTCGTCGTCCGCCACAAAACCGAAGAGCAAGTGGACGTCGGCACAGCCCGCCACCTCACGGCGGATCTCGGCGCCGAGGGCGGGGTTGCTCGGCTTGCCTGCCACGACCAGCTGGGCGCCGAGCTCTGAACGCTGGCGCCACGCCCGCACGATCGCCGGCACGTTCTTGTACGACCGGATCTGGCCGAAGGCCAGGAGCACGGGGCGCTTGCCGTCGAGCCCGAGCCGTTCGCGCAGCCCCTCGGCGTGGCGGCTGACCGGGTAAACGCCCCGGTAGTGGCCGTGCGGCACGACTGTTGCCGCCACGCCGGTGAGCCGCGGATAGCGGCGCTTCAGCATCTCGGTCGCGCCCGGCCCGGTTGAAATCAGCAGATCAACTTGGGAAACGAACAATCGACAATATAGGCCCCACAAACGGGGGCGCTGCATTTCATGGGGTTCAAGATTATGGCCCGACCAGACAAGGGCACTGCCGCGCATTCGGGCAACCCGAAGCAGCACGATGATTTTGACGATGTCCAGCAAGGTGAGCGAAAGTCGCCGCCAGCGGACGAGGTACTCCGGCCAGTGCACGTGCACCACGTCGTGGCGCTTGAGCAGCGCTCTACTGGAGAAATACGTGATTTGATCTCCGCATTTCTCGAGCTCTCCGGTGAGCATCGTTATATACGGATTCTCCAGTCCCGCAGGGTTCGGGCTCACCAGAACGTCCACGGGCTGCTCTCCGTCGTCTCACGATGCGGTGGGGAGAAGGAGAACTGTAGTCGATCAGTCGCACAGCGTGTCAATAGGCCGCGAAGGGGTAATCGCGGCAAATCGCCCAGATCGCTTCAGCTCCCCCGTCAGCCACCAGGCGCGACGCCCTCACCCGGGCTGATGAGACCAGTCTCGTACGCCCAGACGACGGCCTGGATCCGGTCGCGCAGCCCGAGCTTGGCGAGCGCGTTCCCGACGTGCGTCTTGACCGTCGCCTCCCCAAGAAACAGCTCGGCAGCGATCTCGGCGTTCGACATGCCACGCCCGAGCCGCAGCACCACGTCACGCTCTCGCTCAGTGAGGTGGGAAAGCGCGAGGGCGCTGCCGCCCGGCGAGGGCCGCCGGACGAATTCCGACAGCAGCCGCCGCGTGACCGACGGTGCAATGAGCGCATCGCCGGCTGCCACGGCGCGGATGGCGTCGAGCATCTGTTCCGCGGGCGCGTCTTTCAGCAAGAAGCCTGACGCGCCGCCGCGCAAGCCGTCGTACACGTACTCGTCCAGGTCGAACGTGGTGAGGATGACCACGCGGGTCGCTGTTTTGGCGGTAATTCGTCGGGTGGCCTCGATGCCGTCCATGTTCGGCATCCGGATGTCGAGCAGCGCGATCTGCGGCTTGAGCCGGGTTACCAGCTCGACCGCCTCCCGACCGTCCGCCGCCTCAGCGACGACGTCGACGTCGGGCTCGGCCTCGAGCAGGCGGCGGAACCCCGCTCGCACCATGGCCTGATCGTCGGCGACGACCACGGTAATCGGGTCGTCGGCGACCCCGGTGATGCTCACGCGGGCAACGGCAATCGGGCGCGCACCCGAAAGCCGCCGTCGGTCGATGGCGCGGCCTCGAACGTGCCGCCGAAGACGGCCACCCGTTCCTGCATGCCCACCAGCCCGTGACCACCGCGGGGAAGTGGCACGGCCGCGGAAGCCGTACCACCGTCGTCCGCGATGTCTATTTCGAGTTCGCCCCCCGTGAATCTGACAGTCGCGGTGACCGTTGCCCCCGACGCGTGCTTGGCGGCGTTGGTCAGCGATTCCTGGACGATCCGGTACGCCGCGATGTCGAGCCCTGCAGGCAGCGCGACCGGTTCGCCATCGACCACAAGCTCAACTGGCAGGCCCGCCTCGCGCGCCTGAGTCACCAGATCGGGCAGCTGGGCGAGTCCGGGCTGCGGCCGGAGCGGCACGCCCTCGTCGTTCTTGCGCAACACGCCGAGCATGCGGCGCAACTCGGCCAGCGCCTCGCGGCCGGTCGACTCGATGTTCGCGAGCGTCTGGTTCGTGGAGTCGTCGCCGGAACGCACCCGACGCTCGACCGATGCCTGCAGCACCATCAGCGAAACGTCGTGAGAGATGACGTCGTGCAACTCACGCGCGATGCGGGCGCGCTCGTCAGCTGCAGCACGCTCGACCGCCTGCAATCGCTCCTGCTCGGCCCGGGCCGCGCGCTCCTCCTGAGCCTCGGCGCGGCGCCTGCTGCGCGCGAACGCCAATCCCACGCCGAACGCAATAGCAAGGCTGATGTCGGGACCCGCGACATCGCCGGGTGGTTTCCCGATGAGCAGTGTCGGCAAGTCGGTCGCTATCCCGAACGCGACGACGACCCATGCCGCGCGGGCGGCCCGGCCGTCCGAAAAAGCTGCCGCGCTGTACACAACAACGAGCAACTGCACGAACGGCATGAGCGGCGGCTGCTGGTCAATCGGATAGAGCCCGTAGATCCAGGCCGACTGGAAGACGCCTAGCGCGATCAAGGCCACGAGTGGCGCTCGGCGGCGCAACACGATCGGCACTGAAGTTGCCACGGCGAACGGCACGTGCGCCCAGGTCGAGTGCGGATAGACGCCACCGAGCGCGTGCGTGAACACGTCGACGAGGCTGGCGGTCATCAGCACCCCGGCCAATGTGGTGTCGAAGATGTTCTGGCGTCGAGCGCCGGTCAGAAGTCGCACAGCAACACGGTAGGGCGGGGCGCGCTATTGCACCCTCAACTTCGCGGTGGAGAGCATCTGCCCCTGCTTCCCCCGCCAGGCGGAACAACTTGGGCTCAGGAGTGGACGACAGTGGTGTCCAGCCCCGCCTAGCTTTCTCGGCGTCCGAGCCAAGCGGCCCGGTACTGACGAAAGAAGGCACTCTCATGCGTCTCCGAAGCGCCGTCGCCGCAGCGGCCGTCGTCAGCGCCGTCGCCAAGTTCTGAACCGATCGAAACTCACATGCTTTCAGGAGGATTCACCATGAGCGTCACCACGACTGCGGCCCCGACCACCCCCCGGCTGAAGCCCGCGGCGGTTGGGGCAACCGGCTTCGTTCTTGCGATGGTGATCATCGTCGCGGGCAACTACAACGTGCCGAAGGGCGAGAACGGCGGCACTGGTCCAGCGATCTCAACAGCAGTTCTGAGCGCCGCTGTCGCCGCGGTGCTCTTCGGCTGGCTGGTTCCCCGGGTCCGAAAGCCCGTGCGAGCAACGATCATTCTTGGCGTCGTCACTCTTGTGAGCCTCGCCGCGTTCTGGTCGGGCATCACGCCAGTGCTCGCGGCGGCGACGGTCGCAGTCGCGAACTCGTCGGCCGAGCCGTCGAAAGGGACCCGGACCATGCGGCTGCTTGCCGTTGCGGCCGGTCTGCTCGCCGTCGGCTGGACCCTCGCGACAAGCCACCTGTTCTGAGCCCGCCCGGCTGCTTCACCAGCCGCGGAGCCAGACCTTCCGTTCGCGCCAGGCGGTCTCCCAACGCCCGGACGGCGTGCGGTGCGGCAACCTCGCAAGCCGGCGCAGCCCCACGCCGGCGACCAGCAGCGATCTGCCAAGCCGCGCTCTCGGGCCGCGCCAGTGGGTGTTCATGAACGTGACCAGCGAGCGGTTCTTCAACACCTCCTTGCGACCGCTGGTCGACGACGCTCCCCCGATGTGCCTGATGCTCGCCTGCGGCACATAGAGCGGACGCCGACCGGTGGCCGCGACCCGAACGCACAGGTCGAGGTCTTCGGAATACATG
>Ga0105240_10007098_pt1 | contig 16327 bp, 13 predicted proteins | sample KBSC54metaG_FD_80426 | JGI IMG/M metagenome (GOLD analysis project Ga0105240, IMG submission 80426) | Corn rhizosphere microbial communities from Kellogg Biological Station, Michigan, USA - KBS C5-4 metaG | ecosystem: Host-associated > Plants > Roots > Rhizosphere > Soil | place: Michigan, USA... | reverse complement strand
CCTTGCTGTCTAAGGGTTCTGCCCGCAGGATCGCGAGATTCAACGCCACCGTTTCGGCTGCTGGGTCGGCGCCGAGTTCGTCGGCCAGCAAATCTCGCAGGCTTGCGAAGGTCGCCAGCGCGCGGCCGGGCTCACCCACCGCGCAATCCGCGCGCATCGACACGCGAACGCTGCGCTCGTCGTACGGATCCGCGCCGAGTGCCGCCGCCGCAACCTGGCGCGCGAGGGCGTGATCGCCCACTGCAAAGGCGGATTCCGCAAGCACCTGCCGCATCCGGCGCAGCAATGCCGCGTGCTCGTCGAACGCCGGCGATGCCCACTCGGCGGGCGCTTCACCCCCAAGCACCCCGCCCGATTCCACGATCTCGCGCGCGCGGGTGGCCGCGGTGACCGCGAGCCCCGGCTCGCCGGCCAGGGCGCGACGGTCGGCTTCGTCGAGCCACCGCGTGGCGTCGTCCAGATCGACGCGAACTACGCGGCCGAGCCGGTAGCCGTCGCGGCCACCCTCCACGACGTCCGCCCCGAAGCGAGCTCGCAGCCTGCTAACCAGAGTCGCGACGTTCTCGACGGCGAGCGTGGGCGCGCTGTCGCCCCACAACACTTCGATGATGCGATCGACCGAGACCACGTGGCGCCGCTCGACCCCGAGCAGCGCAAGCAACGTTCGGGCTTTGCGGCTGCCGAATCCCGCGCCGGAGACCTCTTCGTCGCCGATGCTCAGGGAGAACGTGCCGGTCAGGCGCAGACGGCGCCCGCCGCCTGTGTTCCCCGTCGTCGCCATGGCCGCCCCCAGAGCGTGATGGCCGATCCTAGCTCCGGGGCCTCCGGGGCTGCGACGGAATCAGTAGCGATACGCGTCTGACTTGTATGGCCCGTCGACCGAAACGCCGAGGTAGGCCGCCTGCGCGGGTGAGAGCTCGGTGAGTTTCACACCGAGGGCGTCGAGGTGCAGCCGCGCAACCATCTCGTCGAGGTGCTTGGGCAACGTGTAGACGCCCACGGGGTAGTCGGCGGTCTTGGTGAACAACTCGATCTGCGCGAGTACCTGGTTGGTGAACGAGTTGCTCATCACGAAGCTCGGGTGACCGGTGGCGTTGCCGAGGTTCAGCAGGCGGCCTTCCGACAGCACGATGATCGCGTGCCCGTCAGGGAAAACCCACTCGTCGACCTGCGGCTTCACATTGATCTTCTTGACACCGGGGATTTTCGCCAGCCCGGCCATGTCGATCTCGTTGTCGAAGTGGCCGATGTTGCCGACGATCGCCTGGTGCTTCATGCGCGACATCTGCTCGGCGGTGATGACGTTCACGCAGCCCGTCGCCGTGACGAAGATGTCGGCGGTCGCCACGACGTCGTCCAAGGTCGTGACCTGGTAGCCGTCCATCGCGGCCTGCAGCGCGCAGATCGGGTCGACCTCGGTGACGATGACCCGCGCGCCCTGTCCGCGCAGCGATTCGGCGCAGCCCTTGCCGACGTCGCCGTAGCCGCACACGACGGCGACCTTGCCGCCGATCAGTACGTCGGTCGCGCGGTTGATGCCGTCGATCAGCGAGTGCCGGCAGCCGTACTTGTTGTCGAACTTCGACTTGGTGACCGAGTCGTTGACGTTGATCGCGGGCAACAGCAGCGTTCCGGCTTCGGCCATCTGGTACAGCCGGTGCACGCCCGTGGTGGTCTCCTCGGTCACGCCCTTGAGGCCCGAGGCGACCGTCGTCCAGCGTTGTGGGTCCTCGGCCAGCGAACGCTGCAGAAGCGTGAGGACGACGGCGAACTCCTCCGACTCCGCCGTCGACGGGTCGGGAACCGCGCCCGCCTTCTCGAACTCGACGCCCTTGTGCACGAGCAAGGTCGCGTCGCCGCCGTCGTCCAGAATCATGTTCGGACCGTCACCGTCAGGCCAGCGCAGCACCTGCTCGGTGCACCACCAGTACTCGTCGAGGGTCTCGCCCTTCCAGGCGTAAACCGGCACACCGGCCGGCGCATCGACGGTGCCCGTGGGCCCGACCGCGACCGCCGCGGCGGCGTGGTCTTGTGTCGAGAAGATGTTGCAGCTTGCCCACCGCACCTGCGCGCCGAGCGCGACGAGCGTTTCGATCAGGACCGCGGTTTGCACCGTCATGTGCAGCGAACCCGAAATCCGGGCACCCGAGAGCGGCTTGGAGTGGCCGTACTGCTCGCGCATCGCCATCAGGCCGGGCATCTCGTGCTCGGCGAGGGAGATCTCCTTGCGCCCGAAGGTCGCCAGGCCGAGGTCGGCAACCTTGAAGTCGAACGTCATGCAAACACTCCCTCGAGTCGGTCGGATCAGTAAGAGGATACGGGCCCCGCGGGCCCGGCCCGCCGCTCAGGTGCGCGTCCGGTTCGAGCTCCCCCAGCAGCATCGTGATCTTGCCGTCGTGATCATTCCGTAATCTTTACGTGACCTTAGCGTCATAACTCTCGTTGAGCCGGGTACTCGGAGGTCAGCACCGTCCAGTCAGGCTCCGCGAGCCGCGAGGCGGTCGGTGCGGACCGCTCGTTCGACGGAAAGACGGCTCCGGATGGCTCTCGCACGCCCTGCAGTGGAATTTCGGCAGTACGACGGACAGCGGCGCGCCGCGCCTTCCAGGCAAGCCGTACGGCCGACCCCTACCCCTCTGCGTTGGGTGTTGCGCACCAGCCGGATGCTGGGCAGCAAGGGCTCCCGGCTCACGCTGTTCTGCGTCTTCTCCGTGTTGGCCGAGACGCTGGTGCTGATGCGCCTCAATGCAGGTTCTGCGCTGGCTCTCGCCCCGCAAGTCGCCGCTCCGGCGCCGTGGGGGGTCTTTCACGATGAGCGCTGGCTGCTCGCTTACGCAGGATCATGGCCGGTGCTGGTACTCGGCATCGTGGCGATGGTCGCCGGCCGGGGCCTTCTCACCGGGGTCATGGTCAAAGCCGCGTGGCCGCAATCGGCGGCGCCACTGTCGTGGCGCAAGGCCCTCCTGCGGGGTTGCGAATCCACGGCGGTCGCCGCGGTACTGCTCAGCCCTTGCGCAAGTCTGCTCGTCGCGTTCGCGCTCGCGCCGATCTCCGACCTCTGGCTTGCCGCGATCCCGAGCGCGATCGGCATTGCGATCTTCGTGCATCACAGCCCGGTCGACTGTTGGTGGCTGCATCACCCTCGACTGCGCTCAGTCGGCTGGGTGCTCCTCAGCTATCTCGAGCTCACCCTCGCGGGCGCGCTACTCGTCTCGGCGCCGCGAGGGTGGACGCCGTTCATCGCCATCGCGGCAGGCCTGGCCGACGCCGTCGCCTGGCGCGGACTCGTGCGCGCGCTCGCTCGGCCGGCGAAGCTGCGCTGGGCACCGGTCGGCCCTCTTGGGCTCGGGGGCGTCGTCCTGATCACCGTGCTCGCCGTCACGGCGGCGGCGACCCCGTCAAGCTCGGCGACGAGCCCGCCACGTCCGCCGTCCAAGACAGCCGCCGCGGCGCCCTACATGCCTCAGGAGAAGACTCCAACTCACGACGTGCTGCTCGTCAGCGGCTACGGCGTGCACTGGGACGGCAACGCACCAAACCTCGGGCCCGGCTTCCACGCGCACGAGTTCTCCTACCGCGGCATCACCAAGTCTGGAAAGCCGCTCGCGTACAACTCCTCGGCGACTCAGCAACCGTTGCCCGTGCTGCTCAGCAAGTTCCGCATCCAGGTCGCGAACCTCGCCCGCGCCAGCGGCCACAACATCGACATCGTGGGTGAGAGCGAGGGCTCGCTGCTCGCGACGATCTACCTGCTCACGACGCCGAACCCGCCGGTCGACAACGTCGTGTTGCTCAGCCCGCTCGTGCGACCGGCACGGGCGAGCTATCCCGGCCCCGGCCAAGACGGCGCCGGCCTCGGGGCAGCCTGGGAACTACGCGGTATCGCGAACGCCACGAACGCGCTGACCCCGCTGCACGTCTCCCCGGACAGCCCGTTCATCCGGTCGCTCGGCGAGCACGCCGACGCGTTGAACACCATTTTCGGCTGCCCGGTGAGTGGCGTGCGCCAACTGGCGATCCTTCCCCTGGCGGACGCCGTGGGCGTCCCTCCTGGTGCGTTGGCGAGCGTTCCGCACGAGGCCATACCGGCGCTGCACGGCACCCTGCTCGTCAATCCCGACGTGCGCTACGACATCGCGCAGTACCTCAAGGGCGCCGCGGCGCCAAGCACTCGCAACAACGGCTTGGAGACCATGGCGGCCGCGGCGAGCGCCGCATGGCAAGCACCCGCGCAGCATCTGCACGTCGAGCCGCCCGCGGCCGTCGCTTGCGCGCAGGCCACCGACGCGTTGCGATCGTGGCTCGGCTAGCCGAGGCTAGCCGAGGCTAGGCCTGCGACAACCGGTCGAGGTCGGGCTCGATGTAGATGACGGCGTCGAGCCCGACCGCATCTCGCACCCGGCGCTCGGCGGCATCGATGCCCTTGGCGATCATGTCTGCGGTGTTGTCGTGGGCGACGGCAATCTTGGCTGCGACGAGTAACTCATCAGGGCCGAGGTGCATTGTGCGCAGGTGAATCACCCGCTCGACTTCCGGGCCGTCGAGAAGCGCGGCGACGATGATGCGCTCGACGTCAGCGGACGCCGACTCCCCGATCAGCAAGCTCTTCGTCTCGATCGCCAGCGTCACCGCGACCGCGACGAGCAGTACACCGATCGCGAGCGTGCCCACGCCGTCCCATCTGCCGTTATCGGTGACGACGGCAAGGCTGACGCCGATGAGCGCGAACGCCAGCCCGCACAGGGCTGCACTGTCTTCGAGCAGGACGACGGGCAGCTCGGGGTTCTTCGTGCGCCTGATGAACTCAAACCAAGACGCGTTGCCCTTCAGGGGCTTCGATTCCTGCCGCGCGGTACGGAAAGAGAACGACTCGAAGACCATCGCGAGGAGCAGCACACCGATCGCCACCCACGAGTCTTCGACCGCGTGCGGGTGCCGCACCTTCTCGTAACCTTCGAACAGCGCGAAAATCCCACCCGCACTGAACAACACCAGCGACACGATGAACGCGTAGAAGTAGCGCTCGCGCCCGTATCCGAACGGGTGCGACCGGTCGCCTTCGCGTCGCGCCCGGCGTCCGCCCAGTAGCAGCAGACCCTGGTTTCCCGTGTCGGCAACGGAGTGCACAGCCTCCGCGAGCATTGACGAAGAGCCGGTGAACGCAAAGGCGATGAACTTGGTAATCGCGATCCCGAGATTTGCGCCAAGCGCCGCGACGATTGCCTTTCCGCCGCCGTGCGAGGTCATGAGGCTCCGAAGTCTGGACGACGTGCGAGCACCGCGTCGATGCGGTCTTTCATCTCGAGCACGGCACGGGTCGGTGAGGGATCGAGGCCGAGGCCGAGGCCGAGGTACACACTCGCGAAGTCGCCGAGCGCGACCATCTGCGCAAGCCGTTCCAGCGGACGCCCCGATTCGGCAACCATTTCGCTCGTGCGCATGCCACGTTCACCGGCGAGTTGAAGTGCGGCACTGCGCAACGCGCGGTCGCCGTCGTTCTCGTCGGAATCGCGCATCAGCATGATGCGAAGCGGCAGCGACTGTGGTGTTTCGTCCTCGAACGGATCGTGAAAGACGTCGGTTGCGGCGGCGGCCGCGAAAGGTCCGTCGAACAACGCGACCATGCCATGCGCCGCTTCCTGCACACTGCCGTCGAGCGCGGGGTACTTCGCGTTCGCGTGGAGTTGGCGCGCGAATCGCTTTGCGGCGGTTCGGCAGAGCGCACCGGCGCCCCAGACGACAGGCAGGTTCCCGGCAATCTCGATGGCGAGGCGCTTCGCCGGATTGACAAACGACTCGCTGCTCGGGCGGCAGGTTTCGGCAACCGCGTCGAGCCGATCGGCCGCCAGCGCCATCTCGCTCGGTGGCACGGTGGCCAACCCGAGCGCATCTGCGACGGCGAGCAACGGGACGGCGAGCGACCACAAACTCGCTCGCGTGTGGCGAGAAGCCTTGTCGACCGGGATCTGGAGCCCGCGCACCCGGTCGGACAACCCCGCGAGCGGCGAACCCGGCCCGGCGATCGTGACGATCCGGCAGCCGCGCCGCCCGGCTTCGGCTACGGCCTCGAGTGTGGGCCGGGCGGTGCCCGACCGGGAGACGCCGATCACGAGGTCGAGCGGCCCGACCCAGCGCGGCAGGCTCGGCCCGGACACCTCGATCAGGGGCAGCGGGACGTCGTCTGCGATGAGTGCCCGCAACACTTCGCAAGACGCCGCGCTCGAACCGACCGCAGACAAGATGACCGCGCGCGGCCGCTCGTCGCCGAGCGACTCGACGCCGGCTTCAGAGGCCGAGGTCGCCGCCTCGCGCACTTGTGCGCCCGATCCGGCGACGGTTCGCAGCATCGATGCCGGGTCGGCAGCCGCGAGTGCATCGGCGTCGTCCAGCAACTGCTCGTCGAGCTGGAGTTCCATCAGGCGGTGTTGTAGATCTCGGCCGGGACGATGCGAGCCTCGTCGACGAGCAGCACCGGAATGTCGTCTCGAACCGGGTAGGCGCGGCGGCAGTCGGCATTCGTGCACACGAGCTCTTCGGCGTCCGCACCTTCCGGCGGCTCGGGCAGTTGCCGGACTTTCAATGACGCATGACAAGCCGGGCAGGCCAAAATGTCGAGCAGCGACTGGTCGAGGTTCACGGGGAGCGCTCCTTCTCAGCCGCGCACCAGGGCGAGGACTTCGTCGCGCACCTTGTCGAGCGTGGCTTGGTCGTCGGCCTCGACGTTCAGCCGAAGCAACGGTTCGGTATTCGACGGGCGAAGGTTGAACCACCAGGTCGGTGCGGTGACCGTGAGCCCGTCGAGTTCGTCGATCTCGACGCCGGGCTGCACCTCGTACTTCTGCTTCACGTTCGCCGTGACGGCGGCCTGGTCGTCGACCGTGGAGTTGATTTCACCCGAGGCTACGTAGCGGGTGTATTCGCTCAACAGCTGAGAAAGTGGCGTGCCCGCAGGGGTTTCACCAAGCGCGGCCAGCACGTGGAGTGCGGCGAGCATTCCGGAGTCGGCGCGCCAGAAGTCGCGGAAGTAGAAGTGCGCGGAGTGCTCGCCACCGAACACGGCGTTCGTCTCGCCCATCGTCGCCTTGATGAACGAGTGCCCGACGCGGCTGCGCACCGGCGTGCCGCCGTTCTCGCGCACGATCTCTGGCACAGCCTTGGACGTGATGAGGTTGTAGATGATGCTCGAACCCGGCGACTTCTTCAGTTCGCGAACGGCAACGAGTGCAGTAATCGCGGACGGCGGCACGATCTCGCCGCGCTCGTCGATGACGAAGCACCGGTCGGCGTCGCCGTCGAACGCCAGCCCGATGTCGGCCCCGGTCTCGCGGACCCTCGCCTGCAGGTCGACGAGGTTCTTTGGGTCGATCGGATTCGCCTCGTGATTAGGGAAATTCCCGTCAAGCTCGAAGTACATCGGGACGACGTCGAGCGGCAGATCCTTGAGGACATGCGGCACGGTGTAGCCGCCCATGCCGTTGCCTGCGTCGACGACGACCTTGAGTGGCCGGATCTTCGACAGGTCGACGAGCTCACGAAGAAACTGCGCGTAGTCGTCGACGAGCTCGCGCTGCGTGATGGTGCCGGGTTGTTTGTCGGACGCCGGAACGCCGTTTTGCGCGAGGTCGCGGATCTCGAGCAGGCCGGTCTCTTGACCAACTGGCCGCGCGCCGGCGAGACACAGCTTGATGCCGTTGTACTTCGCGGGGTTGTGGCTCGCGGTGAACATCGCGCCGGGCATGTCGAGGCGGCCGGCCGCGAAGTACAGCAGGTCGGTGCTGGCGAGCCCGGCGATGATGACGTCGGCGCCCTGGCTGGTAGCACCCTCGGCGAAAGCCTTGGAAAACGGCCCTGATGACTCGCGCATATCGTGCGCTACGACAATCTTGGGCGCCTTGGTGAAGTACGCGAACGCCGCGCCGACAGCGCGGACGGTCTCCTCGTCGAGCTCGTCGGGGACGACGCCCCGGATGTCGTAAGCCTTGACGATCTTGGACAGGTCGCGCACGGTCGCTGCCTCCCACAAGGTTTCGACCGGCGGGCGTTCGCCGGCAGTGGGCAGCCTACCCAGGTGGGAGCGCGCGGCCTCAGGCGATCTTGCGTGTCTTGGCGATCACGTGGTCGAAGCTGAGCAACTCGCCGTCCTGCAGCCACCAGCGGTTCTCGCAACGGTGGCAGGAGGCAAAGTCCACGCGCGAACCGTCGGTGAGCGTCATCCCGATCGAGGTGACATGCTCGCTGCCGCAGCCGCGGCACCTCATGAGGTTGCGGGCCTCGACGTTCACGAGCGAGCCCGGGCCACTGAGGGCGGTCGCGGTTTGGCGCGGCGTCCGGGGGGCGGTGGACTTCGGCACGGGGTCTCCTCGAAACTCGGCGTTGAAAGCGGCTGCATTTGTTCAGCAAGATCACCCGGCTGGACCGCGCCCGTTCGGGTGACCTTCCCCCTATCGGCCTAGTGGGCGGCAGCGCTTTAGCATCCGGCGTGTCCTGGACAAAACGGACATCCGTCGGGCCGCCGAACGTCGGCGATCGCCGCTACCGAGCGCGCATCAGCCGCTAGCCGCCCGCCGAATGGTCGGCCGCCCGCCGAGTGGTCAAAGTTGCACTCCTTGGCTCGGCGCGTCGTCGCCATCTTTGACCACTCGAGGTCCGACCGACCCGGCCGCGGCCCGACCGCGGCCCGGCCGCGACCTGACCGCGACCCGGCCGCCCATGATCTCCTCAAGCCGCTTTACCGTGAATCACATCTGACTCAAGGCAAAGCGACCCGAGGAAGGCCTGCCGACCGCGAGAAAGGGGCGCGCGCACGAAGAACCGCTCGGCCACGCAAACAATCATCGACGCCGCAGGAGCACCGACCCCTCCCCGGCGCGAGCCCGCCTAGCCTTGCGGCGGCAACAGCACGCGCAAGTGCCCTCGCCGGCCCTGCGGCGGGCCGGCGAACACCGCGTCGCCATCGCCAGCCGAAGCCGCCGGTACCGGCCGAGCCGCCTCCCGAACCGCGTCGGCCAATGCTTCGAGGTCGTCAGGAGTCGGGCCGGCGGGTTCGGCGACGTCCAGCCGAACGACCTCCCAGCCCCGCGGCGCGGTGAGCCGAGCCGAATGCGCGGCGCACAGGTCGTAGCAGTGCGGCTCGGCGTAGGTGGCGAGCGGTCCGAGGACTGCGGTGGACTCCGCGTAGATGTACGTGAGCGTCGCCACGGCGGGTTGGCCGCACGCCGTCCGGCTGCAGCGACGAAGAGAGCTCACGAGCGCGAAGGCTAGTCGGCCAACGGGCCCTCGGGTGCGATCCCGGCTCAAGATGTGGGCGCGTGTCGCGACGGACACCCGTCGAGATCTAGGCTCGCGGACCGTGGAACAACCTCCCGACGCCAGACGCCGGCGCGACCGCCGGGGCCGCGGCATGCGCGGGCCGTTGGCGCCGTCCGCGCTGCCGATGTCGCGCACCCGGTCGGAGGCGTTCGACGATCTCGTGCTCGATGCCGTCGAGCATCTCGAGCAGCGCTGGGCAGCCCAACTCGAGCGGGTGCAGTTCGCCGTCGAGGACGTTCCGCCGCCGTCCCTCCTCGGCCGCGACTCGGTCGAGCCGGTGCCGCTGGGCTGGTGCCTTCCGAGCACTGCAGCCGCGCCGGCGCAGGTCGTGCTCTACCGCCGTCCGATCGAGGCCCGTGCCACCGGCCCCGACGAACTGGCCGAACTGGTTCACGACGTCGTCGTCGAGGAAGTCGCCGAGCTGCTCGGCCTCGAACCCGAAGCGATCGATCCGAGCTACGGCGAGGGCTGGGACGACGACGGCGGCGACGACGGGAACTGAGACGACGAGAGGTCAGGCGCCGGCGGCTCTGACGATGGCACCGGCTCACCGGTCGCTGGCGGCGACGCCGGCGCGGAGGGCGTCGCGGTGCCGGTGCCGGGCAGTCCGGCGAACGGATTCGTCAGAACCGGAGGCCGCAGCAACGACTGCGGCGGCGAGCGAAGCGGAAACATCGTGATGTCCGCGGTCGTCTTGCTCGCCTCCTGCAGCACCCAAGCCGCGTAGACCGGGCCACCACCGACCGGGGTCACCTCGACCGCCGGGGCCGGATCGCGGGTCAGCGAGCCGAGGTCGACGGTGGTCGTCGTCCCGCCAGGCACGGTGAGCGGGCTCACAAGCGGCGACGCGGACGCCGACGGCACGACGGTCAGCCGCACCTCGGCATCGGCGTCGGGCGCGGTCAACAGCAGCTTCGTGTGGTTGTTGCCGCCGCTCTCGCCTGCCGCCGCCATCGCCGGGCCGGTGAGTGCAGGCACTGCGCCACTGAACGCGATGTCAGAGCCGCCTGCTTTGTCGTTCGGCAACGCGGCAACGGCGCCCGCAACGACCGGCTGGGTCGACGTCACGACCACTGCAGCGTCGTTTCCGTGCACCACCGCGGCTAGGTCGACGGTCGCGACCTGACCCGCCGGGACGCTGACCACATCGAGCCCGCTCGGCGTGAACGAGCCGTCGGAGTCGATGACTTTCACTGACACCGTGGCATCGACGTCGCCGATGTCGGCGAGCACCAGCCGTCGCGCGCCGTCGCCGCCGACGATCCCCGGAATGGTTTGCACCGTCGCCGGACCTTCGGTGCGCGGCAGGAAGTCGGTGCCCAACGGGATCGAGCCGTTCGCGGCGTCGTAGCGGACGGCGGGGACGATCCGGCCTGCCGTCGCGCTCACGTGCGCCACGATGTTGCTCAGCCCGGGCGCGAGCGAGTCGAGTTGGATGGCGACCTGGGTCTGCGGCGCTACCGGGATGTCGTGGTCAGCGTCGGCGTTCGGCGGCGACGTATCACCGTAGATGCCGACATCGACGGTCGCGGGAACGGAGTCGATGTTGCTGAGCAGCAAAGTCGCGTGTTGCCCGACGCCGCTGGAAAACCCTGCAAACCATGCGTCGGTGACGGGCGCCTCGCACGGCGCGGCCGAGGCTTGCGCGGTGTTGCCGACCTTCTGGTGGGTCAGCTGCACAACACCGGACGACGTCGCGATCGGCCCCTTCAACGTGACCGCGATTGGGCCCGCGGTCTTGGGTCCGTCGACCGCCCAGGCCTGCCCGGCATGCACCGGCACGGCAGCCGCGACGCCATTCGGATCGAGCGGTGCTGCGGTTATCGACGAAGCCGACGCGCCAGCTGGTGTGGAATCGGCGTTCGCGTAAGCGATTTGTGCCACACCCTTCGCCGGCTTGCCGCCAGCTTGCGGGCAGACGACGGTCGACTGCGTGATCGGCACTGCGGCAGACATCGCCGAGGCGGTCTTGCCGGCAGCCGGCCGGGTCGCCGCTGCCCACGACACAGCGCCGACCACGATGAGGACGACGGGGACGGCGAGCAGCCGCGGGTCGCGTCTCATACCTGCACTCCGACCGTGTGGTCGGCCGTTGCCGCGCGGCCGCTGTGGTCGTCGTGGCCCGCATCGGTGGCGCGCTCGCGCTGCTGGCTGCGGCGTCCGCCCGGAACAGCTGCAGCAATGACGACGACCAGCCCAATCAGCTGGAAGACCAGCCAGTTGGCCCGGCGGTCGGGAGCCCGCTGCACGCTGATGTCAGCGCCCGCGGTCGGGATTTCGAAGGCCTGCATGCCCTCGTACGTCGTCGACGCGAGCGGCACACCGGTCTTTCGCGCGGCACCGACCACGACGGCTCGCCAATCGGGCGATGGCGCTTCAGCCAGCACCAGCAGTCGAGCCACGGGCGCGTACGGCACGCTGATCGGCTCGACTTGCCTGCCGACGGCGCCCCCGGTCGAGGGCAGCTGCCAGTTGTCCTGGTTCGGAGTGGCGATCATCAACCGCCCGGCGTTGGCCTGAACCTGCCAGACCCGCCACCCGGAGTCGGTGGTCTTCGGCAACAGGCCGCCGGCCGTCCCGAGGCGAGTGCTTAGTCCGCCGTCGCCGGTCAACGGCGTGAGCACGTAACGAATACCGGCGTGGGCAAGCTCGGTCGCTGCGCGCTGACCGAAACCGCCGGCCAGGTCGGCAACGGCCGCGTCGACGATGCCCACGTGCTTCGGGTCGGGCGGCAGGTCGGCGTCGCCAAGGCGAGGAGAGTGGTCGCGCAGCAGCGCATAGCTCACGGTGTCGGCGCCCGCCGACGTGGTTCCGGCCGGCGGGGCCGTGGGCGGGCGCAGCACGATCGTGCGCGGCTGATCCTGGCTCGCGGAAGGATCGCGCACGAAGGCCGGCAGGATCTCGGGCGCACCGGCCCGCAACAGCGGGCCGGTGCCGTGAGCCAGCCACAGGGCCGCCGCTGCCACCGGAGTGGCCACGGCCGCAGCCGCCATCACTAGCGCGAGCGGCTGCCGCCAGCCGAAGCTCGTGGTGGCCAGGCGGGCACGCAGCCGCGCTCCCGCCACCGCAGCCGACATGAGCACGCCCGCACCGATGAGCGCCGTCGCTGTGCCCGGCCAGCCCGCCACACCAATCGCGCCGCCCGGCACATCAACCCGCACATGCGAAATCGCGAGCCCGCCGGCCAGCCCGATCAGCGCCAGCGCCCACCCGAGCCATGCCGGACCGGGGCGGGTCAGCTGCACCAGCCCGGCCAACCCGGCGAGCACGACGACGACGTAGAGCCATACCGGCGGCAGCCCCGGGCCGCCAGGGTGCAGCAGCAGCACATCGATCGGCGCCAGCCGCGGCGCCTGCAGCCCGGACGACGACTGCCCCAACCCCGACACGATGAGTGCCGGATGGCTGATCAGCCGGGCGGTCCACGGCAATAGCAGCAACGGCGGCACGACCAAGAAAACGAGGGCTCGGGAGACCCCGACGAACGACCGCCGCACGATGCTGGCGAACAATGCGCCAACCAATACCGGGCCGAGCAGCGCGTAGACGATCGGGTCGAAGGCCATCGCGACCATCAGCACGAGCGAGCCGAGCCAGGCCGAAGCGGCGCCCACCCGTCGGCGTCCGCCTTGTTTTTGAGCAAGCGCGGGAAGCAGCGCGCGGGCCATCGCCGACAACACCACCGGAAGCAGCACCACCACGACCGAGGTGCCGAGACGCCCGCCCGAGACTGATCCCGTCGCCACGGGCAACAACGCGTAGGTGGCCGCGAGCCAGACCCGCAGCCGAGCGGTGGCGGCGAGCGGCTTCGCCGCGATGTAAGCGGTGAGACCCGCGAGGGGAATGCTGCCCAAGACCAATACCTGGACGGCGAACTGCGCGCTGCCGAACAGGATCGTGGCGAAAATCGCGAGCAACGCGAGGTAAGGCGGCGCCACGACCGAGCTGCCGAAACCGGTCGGGTGCCAATGCTCGGTGTAAGTGCGCCAGAGGTCGCTCGCGCCGGCGGGCGCGGGGAGCAGGGCGCCGCCGTACAGGTCGCCGCTCAAGACGTGCCGCTCCGCGATCAGCGCGACGATCAGCAGCGCACCGACGAGCAGAACGCCCGGCTGGCTCACAACGCGGCGGACGAACCCGCGCGAATCGGCGGGGTCTTCGGCACCGACGGTCGCCATCCGCCCGGAGATCGACTCGGCGTAGTGCCGCACCCGGCTGCCTCTCGGCGCAAGCAGTCGCCGGACGTCGCCCGCGCGCACGATGCGGTTCGGCTTGCGCGCAGCTCGCGCCTTGAACAGCGCACGCGGCCGGCTGAACACGGCGATCGCAGCGCGGGTTTCGTCCCACGCATCGACCGGACGCTTGGTCAGCACAAACGCGAGTGCCCGAAGGATGCAGGCGAGGAGCAGGCGAGCTCCGATCCACAGCAGCCAGGCGGGCGCGGCGTTGACGAGCATCGTGCGCAGCGCGGCTTGCCGGTCGACCCGTCGCGGGTGCGGAGGTGCGCAATCAAGACGCCGGACGCCGCTCGCAGCTGCCTCGGCGTGGTAGACGATCGCCCGCGAGCAGACGACCACCCGATGACCGGCGAGATTCGCCCGCCAGCCGAAGTCGAGATCGTCGCGGAACAGCGGCAGCGCGCGATCGAGGCCGCCAAGCTGCTCCCAGACGTCACGGCGCACGAGCATGCCCGCGGTGCTGACCGCGAGCACGTCACGGTCGCCGTCGTGCTGGCCGTGGTCGAGTTCGCCCGGCTCGAGGTTGGTCTCGCGGCGACCGCCACGATCGACGGTGAGGCCGACTTCGACCAGCACCCGGTGGTTGTCCCAGCCACGCAGCTTCGGCCCGATGACGGCTGCAGAGGGCATCTCGTCGGCAAGTTCGAGCATCAGCTCCAGCGCGGTGGGGCTGGGCGCGCTGTCGTCGTGCAAGAGCCAGATCCACTCGACGACTGGGGCGCCGGGCTCGGCGCCGACGGGCGCGAGGTCGGGTGCGTGGGCAAACGCCCTGACCGCGCGGTGCGCGGCGTCGGCGAACCCGCTGCGCCGGGGTGCGGCCAGCACGCTCGCCGCACCGGCCACCCGCTCGAGCAGCTCGCGGGTGTCGTCGTGGCTACCGGTGTCGACCGCGACGAACCGCTGAATCGGACGACGCTGGCTCCGCACCGCATGCAGCGTCGTAGGCAGCCAGCGAGCGCCGTCGTGGGCGACGAGCACCGCAGTGACGACGTGGCGTGGCCGGACCAGCTGGTCGTATCTCGTAGAGGAAGTCATAGGGCGAAGCGGCAGGGCGGACGGCGGGGAGTCGGGCCGGGGACCGCCTCACCTTACGCGATGAAACGAGACGGCCCGACTCGCGCGCTAGCTCACCCGGCGCTTCAGCCGGCGTCGCTCACGCTCAGACAGCCCACCCCAGATGCCGAACCGCTCGTCGTTGCCGAGCGCGTACTCCAAGCATTCGGCGCGCACCGTGCAGGTGGTGCAGATGCGCTTTGCCTCGCGGGTCGACCCGCCCTTCTCAGGAAAGAAGGCTTCGGGGTCGGTCTGCGCGCAGAGCGCGCGATCCTGCCAGCGAAGCTCGTCCTCGACGTCGAGCGGAAACACCATGTCGGCGTCCGCCCCGGCGCCATCGTGCAGCGGGTGGACCTCCCGATAGACCTCGGTCACCGCGCACCTCCTCGACCCTGAACGTCTGTGCCGCGACGCTCTGCTGCGCCGTCCACAGAACACATCGGTGGAATTACATGCGCGTCATTACCCGCTCGTCAAGCCGAACAGTGATATTCGAGGGCCTCAGTTGTCGGCGGCTCGTGTTAGGGCGGCTGGCGCGACCGGCCGCAGGACGGCTGATGCGCCGGCTCTGCGACGATGCTGACCATGGAAAACGAGGCTCGTGAGCGGCCTGGGCGGAGGATCACTGCGCTCGCCGGCGGTATCGGCGGGGCCCGTTTTCTGCGCGGTTTGCTGGCCTGTTTGCGTCTCGACGAGCCCGATGCCGAGGTGACGGTCATCGGCAACACCGGCGACGACATCACACTGTTCGGCTTGCGTGTGTGCCCCGATCTCGACACCGTCATGTACACGCTCGGTGGAGGAATCGACGAGCAGCAAGGTTGGGGCAGATCGCAAGAATCCTTTGCGGTAAAGGAAGAATTGGCCGCTTACGGCGCGCAGCCGCAGTGGTTCGGGCTCGGCGATCGCGACATCGCAACGCACGTACTGCGCACCCAGTGGCTCACCGAAGGGGTGCCGCTCTCCGAAGTGACCCGCCGCCTTTGCGAGCGCTGGAAGCCGGGTGTGCGGTTGATTCCGATGTCCGACGATCGGGTTGAGACGCACGTGCTGATCGAGGAGCCTCCTCCGGCCGGGCGGCGCTCGATCCACTTCCAGGAATGGTGGGTGCGGCTGCACGCCCAGGTGCCCGCGATCGAGATCACAGCCGTCGGTGCGGCCGACGCGAAACCCGCGCCGGGTGTCACAGAATCCATCCTCGAAGCGGACGTCGTGCTGCTCCCGCCGTCCAACCCGATCGTGAGTATCGGCACAATATTGGCGATCCCGGGCATCCGAGCGGCGCTGGCCTCGACCGGCGCGCCCGTGGTCGGTGTGTCGCCGATCATCGGAGGCGCGCCGGTGCGGGGCATGGCCGACGCCTGCCTGACTGTGCGCGGCATCGAAACCTCGGCGGCCGCGGTCGGTGCCCTCTACGGACCTTCGCTGATCGACGGCTGGCTGGTCGACTCGGCGGACGCCGCGGCGGTGGTCGAGGGTGTAACGGTGCTGTCGCGCCCGCTCTTCATGACGGACGTCGACGCAACTGCCGCGATCGCCCGGGCCGCTCTCGCGCTGGCCGACGAGCTGCGCCCGACGCAGTAGGCCGGCCCAGTCGCCAATCGCCGGGCATCGCGCTGCGATCGGGGGCCCCAGCCCTTAACGATCTCCCTGGACCCCGAAACTGCTGCTTGAACCCCGATATTGCGGTGTCCAAGCAGCAGTTCCGGGGTCCAGGGAGATCAACTTTG
>Ga0105240_10007097_pt1 | contig 16330 bp, 13 predicted proteins | sample KBSC54metaG_FD_80426 | JGI IMG/M metagenome (GOLD analysis project Ga0105240, IMG submission 80426) | Corn rhizosphere microbial communities from Kellogg Biological Station, Michigan, USA - KBS C5-4 metaG | ecosystem: Host-associated > Plants > Roots > Rhizosphere > Soil | place: Michigan, USA... | reverse complement strand
GCTCCCTCCCTCGACCTTGCGGAACGTGGGTTTGATATCTTCCTGACCATTGACCGGAAGCTCGAACATCTGATCGACCTGAGCAAATCCGCGCTGGGCTTCGTTATGGTTCGCGTGGCGAGCAACACTCTCGAGGCATATCGTCCGAATTTTGACCGGCTGTTGCAGGCGGTGGAGACGGTGCGCAAACGCGAGGTCATTCACCTGGATACCCGCCTGGGCCGATAGCGCCATAGCTGCGGTTTTGCCGCTGGTCTGATTCGGCTCTTTCTGCTCCTATTTCGAACCGCCTGCCTCCCGATTTTTCCTAAGTACTGCTGAGATAAATCAGCTCCGCCGAGCACAAATTCAAGTAGGAATTGCGTTTGGAAAAGTATCTGTGGGACTCACAATGCGCGAGCTATGCCCGTGGTACGCCTTGAGCGTCAAACATCAGCACGAGGCGGCGGTGCGTTTGGCGCTGGGATTTAAGGGGTTTGAGGCGCTGGCGCCCACTTACCGGGCGCGGCGGCGCTGGTCGGACCGCATTCAGGAGATAGATCTGCCGCTATTTGCGGGATATGTGTTTTGCCGATTCGCCTACGCTAAGCGCGTTCAGGTGATCGAAACGCCGGGGGTAGCGAGAGTGGTGGGCTTCGGCGGTCAGCCGGCGGAGGTCTCAGAAGTTGAGATCGCGGCGATTCGGGCGGTGATGGTTTCAAAGTTGCCGGTGCGGCCGCGGCGGTACCTAAAGCCGGGCGACCGAGTGCGGGTGGAGCGCGGGCCTTTGGGCGGCGTCGAGGGCACGCTGCTGCGGGTCGAAGACGAACGGCTGCAACTGGTAATTGGGGTTGAAATGCTGCAGCGGTCGCTGGCGGTGGAACTCGGATCCGATATGGTCGTGCCGAAGCCGGTGCATGGGCGGCAGCGGATGGCGGTTTAAGGAGATCGAATATGGGGAACTTGGGAATGCTGGCGGGGTGCTGCCTGCTGGCTTTGCGGCTGGGAGCGCAGGTGGATCCGGCAATCGCCAACTTGCCGGCGCAACCTATTGGCGCGACCGATCTGCTGGCGGTTTCAGTCTACGGCGCGCCGGAGTTGACGCGCACAGTGCGGGTAAGTGACGAAGGGCTGATCCGGCTACCGATGCTGCGGCAGAAGATCGACGTGCGTGGAAGGATGCCGGCGCAGGTGGAGACGCTGATCGCGGCGGCGCTTACGGAAGAAGAGATTCTGGTTGACCCGGCGGTTACCGTCACCATCGCCGAGTATCACAGCCGGCCGATCAGCGTGGCGGGAGCGGTGAAAGCCCCGCTTACTTTTCAGGCGCTGGGCCGGACCACGCTGCTCGAGGCGCTGACCCGAGCCCAGGGTTTAAGTGAAGACGCGGGACCGGAAATCCTGCTGACGCGTCCCGCGGAGCGAGGCGCGACGCCGCTGGTGGAACGCATTCCCGTCAAGAAACTGATCGATGCAGCGGACCCGGCGTGGAACCCGACGCTCGCGGGCGGGGAGGAGGTGAGGGTGCCGCAGGCGGGCCGCGTGGTGGTGGCCGGCAACGTGAAGCATCCGGGCGCCTTCAGGGTGGATAGCGGCGGGGAGACCACGGTTCTGAAGGCGGTGGCGCTGGCGGAGGGGCTGGCGCCGTTTGCGACCAAGACGGCGTACATATTTCGTCCCGGAGCCGACGGCGGACACCGCGAAATCCCGGTCGAATTGAGCAAGATCATGGACCGCAAAGCGCCGGATGTGGAGTTGGCGGCTAACGACATCCTTTATATACCCGACAACCGCACTCGCCGCACGACTATGAACGCCATCGAAAAAGCTATTGGCTTTGCCACGGGCACCGCCTCGGGCGCATTGATTTTGGGACTGCATTGAGGAACCAATGAATCGCAACGACGCCGACAGATTACCGGCAGTGGTGGAGATGGGGAGGGCCGCCACGCCTTTCTATCTGGCGCCGCCCTATCAGGCCACCGATGAAGAAGCCGAAGAATCGAAACTACCGCTCTCGCAATACTTCTGGATCCTGAAGCGGCATCGCTGGCGGATTGGGGGATTCGTCGCCGCGATCATGCTGGCGACGCTGGTGATCTCGGCGCGGCTGACGCCCATCTACGAATCGACGGCGACGGTGGATATCGATCGCCAGTCGCCTTCAGGGGTAGTGGGCGAGGACGCGGCGCGCAGCGCGCTCAACGATTCCGATCAGTTCATGGCGACGCAGATCAAGCTGGTGGAATCCGACTCCGTGCTGCGGCCGGTGGATCAGCAGTTCGAGCTGCGCAAGCTCGAAGGGCAATCGGCGGCGCTGTCGCCGCGCGGGGAGGCGGCTCCGGTGACGCTGAAGCAACTGAAGGTGACGCGGCCGCCCAATACTTATTTAATGCAGATCGCCTACCGGTCGGCGAACCCGCAACTGGCGGCGGACGCGGCCAACGCCATCACGCAATCCTACCTGGAGCACAGCTACGAAATTCGCTTGCGCAGCTCCGCCGCCGTGGCCAGTTTCATGGAGCGGCAAATCGAAGAGCTGAAGGCCAAGATGGAACGATCGAGCCAGGCGCTGAGCGGTTTTGAGCGCGAGCTGAACGTGATCAATCCCGAAGAGAAGACCAACATTCTTTCGGCGCGGCTGCTCCAGCTCAACACCGAATACACCAATGCGCAAACCGAACGGCTGAAGCAGGAGGCGGGGTTTCAATCGGTCAGCGGAGGATCCTTCGATGCCGCGCTCGCGGCGCCGCAAGGGGAGGCGCTGCGCAAGCTGGCCGATCATCGCAACGAGGCGGCCGAGCTGTTTGCGGAGGTCAAGTCGCATTATGGCGCCAACCATCCTGAGTACCGCAAGGCACAAGCGCAGTTGAACCAGGTGGAAGCGGCCATCGAGGCGACGCGCCAGCAAATCCGCGACCGGGTCGAAATCGGCTATCGCGAAGCCCAGCGCCGCGAGGCCATGCTCGGCGATGCCGTGACCGCCGCCAAGGCTGAGTTTGACCGCATGAACGCACGCTCCTTTGAATATCAGGCGGTGAAGCGCGAAGCCGACGCCGATAAGAATCTCTACGAGGAACTGGTACGGAAGATCCGCGAAGCCGGGATTAACGCGGGGTTTCAGAACGGGTCAATCCGCATTGCCGACGCTGCGCGCCCGGCGCTGAAGCCGGTATTTCCGAATCAGGTGTTGAATGTGCTGCTGGCGTTTCTGCTATCGAGTCTGGTGGCGGTGGGATGCGCGGTTCTGAGCGACTTGCTGGATAAAACGGTACGGGATCCCGAGCAGGTGGCGCGCACTCTACACACCGAGGTGATCGGAAGTCTGCCGCTCATGAAAGACCGGCGCTCGGGGTCGCTCGCGGCGCTGAAGGACGGCGGCGGAGGCGCCGCGCGCAAGGAGCAGGATCTGTCGGGATTCGGGGAATCCGTGCGCACGCTGCGGAATTCCATCCTGCTCGGCAACTTCGATCGCCATTACCGCTCGCTGCTGGTGACCAGCGCGGCGCCGGGCGACGGCAAGACCACTACGGCGGCGAACCTGGCGGCGGCCCACGCCGAACAAGGAAAGCGCACGCTGCTGATCGACGGCGATCTGCGGCGTCCGAGCGTGCACCGCAACTTCAATCTGCCGAGCGTGGTGGGATTATCAAACGCGCTGTTGGGCGAAATATCCTGGCGCGAAGCGTTGATTCAGACCGAAACGCTTCCGCATTTGTACATACTGCCGGCGGGTCCTCCGTCGCGGCGCGCGTCGGATCTGGTGGGGCGGGGGCTCACGGAATTGCTCGAGGAAGCTGCTTCGGAATACGATCTGGTAATTCTAGACGCCCCGCCGCTATTGGGCTTCGCCGAACCTTAACAAATGGCGACGGCGGTGGATGGCGTGCTGGTGGTGGCGCGCGCCGGACGGACCAGCCGCAAGGCCGTGGCCAGCGTGCTTGCGACGTTGACGCGGCTGCGCGCCAAGGTGGTCGGGCTGGTGCTCAACGAAGTACACAAGGAGCTGAGCGACAGCTATTACTATTACGGATACTATCGTTCCTACTATCGCGCGCACGAGGAGGCGTCTTCATGAGCGCGAGGGGCGCCGCTCCCGGGAACACCGTGATCGGAGTTCACGACGGGCATAATGCGTCGGTGGCGCTGGTTCGTAACGGGCGCGTGGAACTCGCGCTGCAGGAAGAGCGGATCACGCGGGTCAAGAACCAGGGCGACGCTCCGGCAAGCGCCTTGGCGGTAGCTCTGGCGCATGCCAACGGTTCCGGTGTGGCCGCGCGCGTGGCGCTGAATGGCCGGTATATGAACTACGGGCAGTGGCAGCGTGAAACCATTCTCCAAGATTACGGGCGCTCCTCTCAGTTCACCCGCCGAATCCGGCAGCGGCTTAAAGATACTTTTATCGACCGCACATATCAGCGGCGCAAAGAAGTTTTGCGCGAAGAGCGGCTGGGCGAGTTGGGTATCGTCAAAGAACGGCTGGAGGTGGTAGAGCATCATTGTGCGCACGCCTCCGCTGCGTACTACACCTGTCCCTGGCCGGAGCCGCGGGTTCTGGTGGTTACCTGCGATGGATCGGGAGACAGGTTGTGCGCCACGGTCAACGTGGGCGAGAGCGGCGAGCTCACCCGGATTGCGCAAGTGCCCGAACAAGATTCAATCGGGCGGCTATACGCATTGGTGACGCGGCATTTGGGCATGGCTCCGCTGGAACACGAATACAAGGTCATGGGGCTGGCGCCGTATGTGGCGGCAGAAGCCAAGACTGCGGCGGCGGCCGAGTGGTTCGCGCAATTGTTCGAGTTTACGCGCGATCCCATGGTTTGGCGTCGTCGCCGTGGGGTTCCGTCGATGTATTCCGCGGGCGCGTTTTTGGATCGACTGTTGGACGGGCAACGCTTCGACCTAATCGCCGCCGGGGTGCAGCGCTTTATCGAAGACTGGATCTCGACGTGGGTACGCAACGCCATGCGCGAAACCGGGATTCGCAAGGTGGCTTGCGCCGGTGGCGTGTTTATGAACGTCAAAGCCAACCTGCGATTGCTGGAAATTCCGGAGCTGGAAGATCTCTACGTATGTCCCTCCTGCGGGGATGAATCGAACAGCATCGGCGCGGCGTTGCGGGTGGCGGCTCAAACGGGCGGATTGCACGGGGGGGCACTGGGACCGATCTACTACGGCGATCCCATCACCGATGAGGAGGCCGACCGGGCGCTCGAGGCGGCCGGGGGCAGCGGGCAATTCCGAGCAGTGTATGTGAACGATATCGAACACCAGACCGCGGACCATCTGGCGCAGGGGAAAATCGTGGCGCGCGCGAAAGGGGCGGTCGAGTTCGGGGCGCGGGCGTTGGGGAACCGCTCGATACTGGCGCGAGCCGATTCAATGCCGGCCGTGCGCGTCATCAATCAAATGATTAAGAGCCGGGATTTCTGGATGCCGTTTGCGCCCTCCGTGCTGGCGGAGCGGGCGGATGAATATTACGTGAAACCCAAGCCGGTGAGTTCGCCCTACATGATGTTCGCATTCCCCTCACGCCAGGAAAAGCGCGCGGCGTTTACGGCGGCGCAGCATCCTTACGATTTCACCACGCGGCCGCAGGAGGTGACGGCCGGGCACAATCCGGATTACTACCGGCTGCTGAAAGAATACGAAGCCCGCACGGGCGAAGGCATCGTTTTAAATACTTCATTCAACCTGCATGGGGAACCCATGGTCTACCGGGCCCGCGACGCCGTGGATGTGTTCCTGCGCAGCGGCCTCGAATATATGGCGCTGGGCAACTGGTGGGTGGAAAAGGCGGGAAAGAAATCATGAAAACGCTAGTCACCGGGGCGGCCGGATTCATCGGATACCACGTCGCCGAAGGACTGCTGGCCGAGGGGCGGCAGGTAGTGGGCATCGATAATTTAAATGCCTATTACGACCCGGGGTTGAAACGCGCGCGCCTGGCTCGGCTGACGCGCTATCCCGGATTTGAGTTCGCGGCAATCGATATCGCCGACCGGGCCGCGATGGAAGCGCTATTTGCGCGCGACGCCTTCGGCAACGTGATCCATCTGGCTGCGCAGGCGGGGGTGCGCTACTCGATCGACAATCCGCACGTCTTCGCCGAGGCCAACTTGACGGGGTTCCTGCATGTGCTCGAAGGCTGCCGGCGGGGGCGCGTGCGGCACCTGATTTATGCCTCGTCAAGTTCGGTTTATGGCGGCAATACCAAGTTGCCATTTTCGATCGGCGATCCGGTGGACTCGCCGATTTCGCTGTATGCCGCGACCAAGCGGGCTAACGAACTGATGGCCCACTGTTACGCCCACCTTTACGGTTTGCCGGCGACTGGTCTGCGGTTCTTCACGGTCTACGGGCCCTGGGGGCGTCCCGATATGGCTCCGTTTCGATTCGCGGCGGCGATTTTGGGTGGTCAAGCCATTGACGTTTACAACTACGGACGCATGTGGCGGGACTTCACTTATATAGACGACATCGCCGAAGGAGTGCTGCGGATCGCAGCGCGGGAGCCGGCCGGTTACCGCTTGTTTAATGTCGGCAACAGCGAGCCGGTGGGACTGCTGGATTTCATCGGGGAACTGGAAGGCGCGCTAGGCCGGCGGGCCCGCAAGCGTTTCCTGCCGCGGCAGCCGGGCGACGTAGTCGCGACGCATGCCGACGTCGAAGACTTTTGGCAAGCTGCCGGATTCCGGCCGGCGACGCTGCTGGCGGTGGGAATCGAGCGTTTTGTCCGCTGGTATCGGGAGTATTTCGGGGAGGCAATCCATGAGCACAGCAACACCGGCGCCGGCGCTGTTTTACGCGCATCCTGAGGGCAAGGTCGAGTCCAGCGACATTGGTCCCGGCACACGGGTGTGGGCCTTCGCCCATATTCTCGAAGGCGCGCGTATTGGCGCGGACTGCAATATCTGCGACCACACTCTCATTGAAGGCGGGGCCGTGGTGGGCGACCGCGTAACCGTGAAATGCGGGGTACAACTATGGAACGGAGTCACGCTCGAGGACGACGTTTTCGTAGGTCCCAACGCGACCTTCACCAATGACCGGTTTCCCCGCAGCCGCCAGCAGCCGGCGGAAGTCGCGCGCACCGTAGTCCGGCGCGGCGCATCGATCGGTGCAAACGCGACGCTATTGCCGGGAGTAACAATCGGCGCGGGAGCGATGGTGGGCGCAGGAGCGGTGGTCACGCGAGATGTGCCGTCGCGCGCCATCGTGATGGGGAATCCGGCGGCGGTGACGGGCTTTGTGAACGAGGAGTCACGTAGACATGTGCCGCAGGCAGTGCCGCTGCGCGGGGACGGGAGGACGGGTCTGATCGCGGGCGCCGGACTTTATGAGCTGCCGCGGGTTAGCGACGCCCGCGGTCACCTTTCGTTCGCCGAAATCCAGCAATCGCTGCCGTTCCCGGTGGCGCGGTACTTTCTGGTTTTTGGCGTGCCCAGCCGCGAGATCCGCGGCGAACATGCGCACCGCACGCTCGAGCAGTTTCTGGTGTGCGTGCACGGCAATTGCTCGGTGCGGCTCTTTGATGGCGACGCGAGCGAAGAGGTTCTGCTCAACCGTCCCGACCTGGGATTGCATGTGCCGCCGCTGGTGTGGACCACCGAATACAAGTATTCGCCGGATGCCGTGCTGCTGGTATTGGCCTCCGAGGTGTATCGCGAGGACGATTACATCCGCGACGTGGATGATTACCTGGTCCTGACAAGGAAAGCCAGTGATCCCATTTCTTGACCTACGGCTTTCGACGGCGGAACTGCGCCCAGAGATCGACCAGGCTCTGGCGCGGGTGGTGAAGTCCGGCGCCTACATTTTGGGAGCAGAGGTGGAAGCGTTCGAAAACGAATTCGCCGAGTATTGTGGAGCGCGGCACTGCGTGGGAGTCGCCAGCGGCCTGGATGCGCTAACTCTGCTGCTGCGGGCGCTGGGGGTGGGTGCGGGCGACGAGGTGATCGTGCCGTCGAATACTTATATTGCCACCTGGCTCGCGGTATCGGCGGTGGGGGCGCGGGTAGTGCCGGTCGAGCCGGATCGCGCTACTTTCAATCTGGACCCGGAGCGGGTAGAAAAAGCCATGGGCCCGCGGACCCGCGCCATTCTCGCGGTGCATCTCTTTGGACAGGCCGCGGCGATGGCGGCACTGGGTGTAATCGCGGCGCGGCACGGCGTCCCGCTGGTGGCGGACGCGGCGCAGGCTCACGGCGCGGATTTGGGCGGCTACGCCTCGGCATTCAGTTTCTATCCGACGAAAAATTTGGGCGCGCTGGGGGATGGCGGAGCCGTGGTGACGGATGACGCGGCCCTGGCCGGGCGCATTCGCGTGCTGGGGAACTATGGATCGCGAAAGAAATATTCGAATGAGGTGCGCGGAGTAAATTCGCGGCTCGATCCCTTGCAGGCGGCGGTACTGAGGGTGAAGTTGAAATATCTGGAGGAGTGGAACCAGCGGCGGAGGGAGATTGCAGCCGGTTACCTGAATCAGCTGGCCGGAATCCCCGACTTGATGCCGCCGCAGGTGGCCGAGGGCTGCGATTCCGTGTGGCACGTGTTCGCGGTCCGACATCCGCGGCGCGATTGGCTGGCGCGGCAGTTGGCTCGGGAGGAGATCGGCACGCTGATTCATTATCCGGTGCCGCCGCATCTTTCAGAGGCTTATCGCGACGCCGGGTTCGGGCGCGGGTCCTTTCCGATAGCGGAACAGATGGCCGAGGAGGAACTGAGCCTGCCGCTGCATCCGCATCTGACCGGGGAACAGGTGGAGGAAATTGCCAGCTCGGTATTTCTGGCGGCGGGCTTGCCGATGGGAGCCATGGCGTGATTGCGGCAGAGACTCGGGCACAGACGGCGCAGCGGATCTACTTGCCGGTGCTGCGGGCCATGAGCCAGACCGGATGCGCGTCGCTCGCGAGCGGACTTTTGAGCGCTGTCGCGACTAAAATACTGGCGACGGTGGGCGGTCCGGCGGCGGTAGGAACGCTGACCACCTTGCAGCAGCTTCGCCAAGTGGCGGTGGTGGGCGCGACCGGCAATGGGCAGACGGCGCTGGTGCAGGGATCTAGCGCTCGCGCGGGCACCGGGCAGATTGAATATGTGCGCACGGTTCTGGGGATATTCGCGGCTGCCACCGGGGTGGCCGCGTTGGGCATGATCCTGGGGCCGCAGCCGCTCGCACGGCTGGCGGGATTCGGGGCAGACGCGAGCCGCATGATTCCGTGGCTGGCGCTGCCCGTGGCGCTGACGAGCGTCCTGGTTTTTGCCACTGCACTCTTAAATACGCTCGGCGCGATCGGACGTCTGGCGGTAATTTCGGTGATCGGATCCGCGGCCATGGCGGTGGGAGTCGGGCTGGCGGCGCAGGCGTATGCGCGGGGACAGGAAAACGCTCTCGTGGTGCTGCTGATTTTCTCGAGCGCGGTGAGCGCGGCGGCGGCGCTGGCCGCGCTATTACGCTTTCGCGATCGACTCGCGGTGTGGTTCGGCGGCCGTGGCCGGTGGTGGAGCGCAGACGCGGCCCGCAGTTTCGGCGCCATGTCGGCGGCCATGCTGGCGAGCGGGCTGGCGGGGTCGGGCGCACTGTTGGCGGTACGCGGTCATATCACGGCGACGCAAGGGCTGACGGTGACCGGGCAATTCGACGCGGCCTGGGGGCTCAGCATGAATCAGGTCACGCTGGTGCTGTCATCGCTGCAAACGTATTACTTGCCGGCGGTAGCGCGGTCGCGCACGCGGGGGGAGCGTGACGCCCACATTTCAAGCGTGCTCACGGTAGCTGCATTGGCGGCGGCGGGGGCGATCGCGGCAATCGCACTGCTCAAGCCGTGGCTGCTGACGCTGTTCTATTCGGCGGCGTTCCGTCCGGCGGCCGGCTATTTGCGCTGGACCTTGCTGGGCGACTATCTGAAAGTCACCAGCTGGATTTTATCCATCCCGATATTGGCGGCCGCGGACATGAAGATGTTTCTGGCCGCCGATCTGGTGGCCTACGGGGTGTTTTTGGCCCTGGCCACGGGACTGGCTCCGGTTCTGACGGCGGCATCGAGCGCGGCGGTGGCGTTTGTGGCGATGTACGCGGCGCACCTGCTGCTGTGTGCCGTTTACTTATGGCGCAAATTGCGCTTTGTGCCGGCTGGAAGCGCGGTCGCGGCGTGGACGGCAGGGCTGTGCCTGGTGGCATCGGTCTCGGTGCTGACGTGGAGGCAGGCGTGAAGATCTCGGTGGCGATCGCCACCTATAACCGCGCTGCCATGGTGCGCGGGGCAGTGGAGGTGGCGCTGGCGCAATCGAGGGCCCCCGATGAGATCGTGGTCGCCGACGATGCTTCAACCGACGACACTCTGCAGGTGCTCGAACGCATGACCTTGGGCCAGGCGCGCGTACGCGTGGTGCGGCAACCGGTGAACTCGGGTGGCGTCGAAAACTGGAACGCCGCGATGGCGGCTACCTGCGGCGATCTGATCGCATGGTGCTCCGACGACGATGAGTTTCTGCCCGGCCATCTGGAAGCTTCCGCCGATTACCTTGCGGGGCATCCGGAGGTGGACCTGGTGCACTCGAGTTTCGTGGACCGCTGGGAAACGCCAGGGGGAAGCGTCAAGGAGGCTCGACTGCTGCGGAGTGAGCGGCCGCTGTTGCTCGACCGGCGCAACATGTGGGACTATCTGACGCGCTATTACGACTGGCCGTTTCATCCCTCTACTCTGGTGATGCGCCGCCGGGTCTGGGAGCGCATCGGACCCTTCGACACGGCGTATGCGCTTGCCGATACCGACTGGTTTGTGCGCGCGGCCGAGCAGTTTCAGATTGCGCTGCTGCCGCGCTATGGGGTTTGCAACCGGCGTCATCCGGGGAACTGGAGCAATCGCGTGGGAAGCGCGCGCATGCAGGCGGAGATCTTTGAGATTGTGGAGCGGGCGCTGATCCGGCGCTGGCCGCGCGGAGGTCCGCAACGAATTTTGAGGCGCGCGGTTTGGCGTGCCAATGTGCGTCTACGCCTGCTATTGACGGTGCGCGCGCGCATCGCGAGCGGACACGGCGAGGCGGCCTGTGCCGCCTGGCAGACGCTGACCCACAGCACCGGCAGGCGGGCGCCGGCGTGGATCGAAGGGTGGGGGGAGCGATGGATTCGACAGTACGCGGCGCGGCAGGGGACAGAGTTCCGGGAAGCGCGGCAGAGTGTGAGCCCGCTCTAAAAGTATGTGCGCGATTGCAGGCGTGATGGGGCTGCCCGATCCGCGGGCGACGGCGCGGGTGGAGGAGATGCTTCGGGTCCAACGCCATCGGGGTCCGGATGGCAGCGGAGTCGTGTGCGATGGCGGTACCGCGATAGGTCATTGCCGGCTGGCGATTCTGGGTCTTGGAGACGCGGGCCGTCAGCCGATGACGTCGCGGGATGGGCGCTGGAGCCTGGTGTTCAATGGCGAGATTTTCAACTATATAGAGTTGCGCGCCGAACTTCGAGCGCGTCGGGCGGACGAATTTCACAGCGGAACCGACACCGAGGTGTTGCTCGAAGGGATTGCGACCTGGGGTATCGAAGCGGCGCTCGGGCGCACGGCCGGTATGTTTGCTGTGGCGGTATGGGATTGGCGCGAGAAGGAACTCACGCTGGCTCGCGACCGCTTGGGTGAAAGGCCGTTGGTGTACTTCTACGATGGCCGGACTTTCGCATTCGCGAGCGAGCTGAAAGCGCTCCGCGGGTTTCACGGCGGGAGCATGGAGCCGTTGGCCGTCGATGCGTACCTGGCGCTGGGTTATGTTCCCGCGCCTCTGGCGATTTTTGAGGGATGCCGGAAACTGGAGCCCGGGCAGCTCTTGCGCTACCAGCGCGGGGGGCAGCCACGGCAGGCGCGCTGGTGTTTTCCGGAGGCGGTGGCGGACCCACGGCGCGGCTCGCTGGATCGGAACGCGGCGCTGCGCGAGCGCATGGCCGAAGCCGTGCGCCAGCGGCTGCGCTCCGACGTACCGGTGGCGCTCAGCTTGAGCGGCGGCGTGGATTCCTCAGTGATCGCGGCCGAGTGCGTGCGGCAAGGTGCGCCGATTGCGACGTTCACGGTGCGCTTCGAGGGAGAGTCGAGCGACGCAGACGCCGCTCGCAGTGTGGCGGGACATCTGGGGCTGGAGCATCAGGTGATCGAGGCGGGCTCGATCGACGCCGGGCAGGGAATCGAAGGGCTGCCGCGGCATTACGACGAGCCCTTCGCGGACAGCTCAGCGGTGCCGTCGTTGGCCTTAGCGCGGGCACTAGCGGGACGCTACAAAGTGATCCTGAACGGCGATGGCGGCGACGAAGTCTTCGGCGGCTACCGGCACTACGAACATATTCGAATCAAGCAAACCCTCAAAGCGGCTGCGGCGGCGGTGGGTTGGTGCGATGGCGGCCATGCCGGTCCGGCCGGGGTGTACGTGCAATCGAAAGCCGTGTTTCGCACCGCAGAACGGGTGCGGCTGTTGAACGGGCACGGTGCGGGAAATTCTTTGGATGAGCTGGCGTTTGTGAATTCGCCTCCAGGAGCGTTGGGGCGGGCGCTGTGGATCGACCGTCACTTGGCGCTCGCGAATGGGCTGAACTATAAGACTGACATCGCGTATGGCTCTTGCGGTATGGAGGGACGCGCGCCATTCCTGGATCACCGGCTGGGGCAATGGGCGGAGTCGTTATGTCCCGGAGAACTGGTGTGCGGGCGCCAGAAGAAAATACTGCTGCGTGCTGCCTACGCGAACGATTTGCCGGCGGCGGTGCTGCACCGTCCTAAGCAAGGCTTCGGTGCTCCGATCGAGGAATGGCTGCGCGGGCCGCTGCGGGAAATGGTGAAGAGTGTGCTTCCTTGCCCGCTGCTGGACGTACAACCACCAGAGCGCTGGAGCGGACAACGTTTGTGGACGTTGCTGATCTTCGCGCTGTGGGCGCGGCATTGGGGAGCGTCATGGGGATGACCACACCAGTGACCGTGCTGATGGCGGTGCGCGACACACCGGTGGGCATGCTGCGGCAAGCTATCGATTCAATTCGTTGCCAGACGCTAGGGCAATTTGAATTTTTGATCATGGACGACGGCAGCGAGCAGCGGGATACGCTCGCCGAAATGGAGCGGCACGCCGGTGCCGACTCGCGGATCCGCCTGGAGCGAGGGCGGCGGTGCGGATTGACGCCGACGCTCAACCGCGGACTGGCGCTGGCGGCCGGCGGACTGATCGCGCGTCAGGACGCCGACGACTGGAGCGAAGCGGCGCGCTTAGAGCGGCAGGTCGAGTTTTTGGGCAAGCATCCCAGTATCGCTGTGTGCGGCTCCAATGCCTGGACGCACCGGCACGACGGGCGCCGGCTATGGGCGACGCGGCTGCCGGAAAGCGGCGCTGCGGTTCGCGAGGCCCTATGGCGCGGGAATCCGTTTGTGCATGGCTCGACCATGTTTCGGGGCGAGGCGGCGCGCGCGCTGGGAGGCTACCGCGAGGAATTTTCATGCGCCCAGGATTATGACTTTTTCTGGCGCTTGAGCGACGCGGCGGGAGGCGCGAACCTGGCGGAGGCGCTGTACCACTATCGCTATAGCCCGGGAGCGGTGAGCGCGCGTCGCGCGGCCGAACAAGGGCGGGCGCACCGGGCCGCGCGAGTTCTGGCGGAAGCGCGGCGGTCAGGCGAGGCGGAAGACGTAAGCGGTGCATTGGCGCGGGCCGAACGCGAGGTCCAAAACGGCGGCGAGCCGCTGCGGGCGGCGCTTAAGCAGATCGACCATGCGATGCTGGCGGGCGAACTGGCAGCCGCGGGCCGGGCTTACGCGGTAGTCTTGGCGGCGCACCCGGCAAGCCGGCTGGCGTGGGGCAAACTGCTGCGGTGGGCGGTGTTCTCGGCGGTTCCGCCGGCGCGCGCATGGTGCTTCCGTTGAGCAGGCGGCCGGGGGCGCTGCGCGTGCTGTTTGCGATCCCCGGCGAGGCTCGCGGCAGCTCCATGATTTTTGCGCGGCGGCAAGCCGAGAGTCTGGGGCGGGAGGGCGTCGAGGTGGAACTGTTTCATCTGCGCTCACGAACCTCGCCGCGGGAGTTGGCTCGCGAATGGAGGCGTTTCCGGCAGTGCATGCACAGCATTAATCCGGATGTGATCCATGCGCATTTTGGAACCGTTACGGCGTTGTTTGCGGCATTGGCGGCGCCGCGCACGCCGCTGGTGATTACCTTTCGCGGCAGCGACCTGAATGCTTGCCGGCCACGCGCCGGGCTCGCGATGCGAGTGCGTGCGGCGGCAGGTCAATTATTGTCACAACTGGCAGCGCTGCGCGCGGGGAAAATCGTTTGCGTCAGCCTCCAGTTGCGGGCACGGCTGTGGTGGCGGCGCGGGATTGCGGTAGTGTTGCCGAGCGGGGTTGACGCCGAAGTATTCCGTCCGGAGCCGCGATGGCGCGCGCGCGAGCGCCTGGGTTGGAACCACGCAGACCGCGTGGTGTTGTTCAACGCGGGGCACAATCCAGAGATCAAGCGCCTGGATCTGGCAAGACATGCACTCGCGCTGACGCAAGCTTTAGTAGTGGGCGTCCGCATGGAGGTGCTGGATGGGTGGACCTCTCCGGCGGAGATGCCGGGATTGCTGAACGCTGCCGATTGCCTGCTGCTGACCAGTGACCGGGAGGGATCGCCGACCGTGATTCAGGAGGCGCTGGCCTGCAACCTTCCGGTGGTCAGCGTGGCGGCAGGGGATACCGTGGAGCGGCTACAGGGGGTGCGATATTCGGCCATCGTAGCGCGCGAGGCGGCAGCGATCGCGGCGGCACTGGCGCGAGTCCTGCGAGAACCGCGAAGAAGTAACGGGCGGCGTAAAGTGAGAGAATTTTCGGCCCAACGGATTGCCGGTGAGCTGCGCCGGATTTATCTTGAACTGGCCGCCGAACCAGGGGCGGCCCCATCCAAAAAATCTGCATGGAATACTTCACATTATTAGGCGCGGCGACGGTGGCTATTGCCGCTCTCACCGCGGCGCTGTATCGCCAGCGCCGGGATCTGGGCGTGGTGGTGGGGATCGCGGCGCTCTATTACTGGTCGCTCTACGGGGCTTGGTCGATTGTGATCGATAAGACCGGGGGATTCAGCGGGCAGCACTACCAATACCTGGAACATAAGATGTTTCCGATTGCGCTCGACGGTTTTTATTTACTCACGCTGGCGCTTTATGCGGGCTTCATCATTCTGGTGGAATTGACCCTGTTGGCGGCCCTCTCCCGGGGGCGGCCGCGGGCGATCCCCCGGCTGGTGCTGCGGCACGACGCCATTCTGTTCGCAGGCTTCGTGGCGGGTATCGCCAGCTACCTGGTGATCCGCGACAAGTTGAGTATGGCATGGGCGATTAATACCTCGGCCTACGGGTATACGCGTTCCCAAGGCGACCAATGGTTCACGCTGCACCAGGTACTGAACCGGGTGGCGATGATTCCGACTGCCATTGGAATGGCGACGCTCGCCGCTGGGCGCCGGTCGCGATTCTTTGTGAATGTGGAGCGGCGCTACACCTGGCCGGCCTATGGGCTGCTGGCGGCGGGGATGTGCGCGTTCACCTTCGTGCTGGGAAATAAGAACGAGGGTTTTACGGCATTGCTGGCAGGGATTCTGACGTATGCGGGCTCCTTGCAGCGGCCCCCGTGGTGGAAGATCGGCTTGGTGCTGGCCGCGGGAGCGTGGTTTTTGGCGGCGGTGGATTTCTTCCGCGCGTCGCCTATTTCAGAGATCGGCGCCGCGGTACTCGCGCGCGGGCAGGATGCCGGCGATGTCAGCCACTTCGTGATGACCAGCAACGAGGCTTTTGCGGCTCATTTTTCTATGTACGGAGTGCTGGCCTCGGGAACCGAGCCGAAGTTCGGCTACAGCCTTTACAGTCTGGCGTGTTCGGTGATACCGCGGGTGCTATGGCCGCAACGGCCCCGTGACATTTATCTGTACTACAGCGAGAGTGTGGGCACGATTCAGAACCAGGGTTATTCGCTCCATCATGCTACCGGCTGGTACCTGAATTTCGGGTATTCGGGTGTGGCGGTGGGAGCGGTAGTGCTGGGGCTAATTTGGGCCTGGTGCTTAAACGCCCATCAGCGTATCCGGCGAAAATCCGGACTGCTCTATCGCTTGTTCGCGACGATCGCGCCGTGGGTGCTGGTGGCGGGCTTGCCGCCTTTGATCCGCGCCGGGCCGGAGGGCTATAAGGGATTGATCCTCGAGAGCTTCCTGATTCCGTTGAGCGTGCTGCTGTTTGCCTGCCGGGCCAAACGGGCCAGGCCGCGGGTGGCCGCGGCTCCATGAAACCGTTTCTTTCGGTACTGATTCCGTGCCGCAACGAGGTGCGCTCGCTGGGGCGCTGTCTGGCGTC
>Ga0105240_10007096_pt1 | contig 16330 bp, 13 predicted proteins | sample KBSC54metaG_FD_80426 | JGI IMG/M metagenome (GOLD analysis project Ga0105240, IMG submission 80426) | Corn rhizosphere microbial communities from Kellogg Biological Station, Michigan, USA - KBS C5-4 metaG | ecosystem: Host-associated > Plants > Roots > Rhizosphere > Soil | place: Michigan, USA... | reverse complement strand
GTGCCGATGATCAGGGCGAGCGAAATGGAGAACTGGGCAACGACGAGGATTTTGCGCGGCGTGCCCGCGCCCTTGCCTGCTTTGAATGCGCCTTTCAGCACTTTCACCGGCCGGAAACCCGAGAGATAAAAGGCAGGGTAGCTGCCGGCGATGAGTCCTGTGATTAGTGTAACGGTCATGGATACCGCCCAAAAGACCGGGCTGCCCCAGGGCATGGTCATGGCCCTGCCGGAAAGAGAGCTGAACCAGGGCAGGCTCAGCGCGGTGAGCCCGACGGCAAGGACGAAAGCGATCAAGGCGACAAGGACCGATTCGCCGAGGAATTGCCCGATGAGTTGTTCGCGGAGCGAGCCCAGCGTTTTACGGATGCCTACTTCTCTTGCGCGTTGTTCGCTGCGCGCCGTGGACAGGTTCATAAAGTTGATGCAGGCGAGCAGAAGAACGAAGATGCCGATGATCCCGATGAGCCGGACGAAGCTGATGCGGCCTTCGCCGATGCCGCCGTTGGATTCATCGTAGTGCAGGTATAAATCTCCGAAAGGGCGCACGGTATAGGTCTCGATACTGTGTTTAACGAATGGCGTGCAGATATCCTTTATACGCGCCGAAGCCTGTTCAGCCGTAGTGTTGCCGGCGAGGCGGGCGAACATGCGGCAGTTGTGGTTTTCGAAATTGCCGTTGCTGGTGACGTGATTCATCCATTGGTTTGACAGGGGGATGAAGAAATCGACGTCGTGAAAAGAGGAACTCTGCGGCTGATCGGCATAGACGCCTCCGATGGTGAACGGGAGTTTGTTGTTGTACTTAAAGGTTCTGCCCACTGCGTTCTCGTTGCCAAACAGCGCGATGGCGGCGGACCGGGAGATGATGGCCGTGGAAGGATCACGCATGGATCCGGCGTTGCCGCTCAGGAAATGATAACCGAAGATCACCGGAAAAGTTTGATCCACCCAGGAACCCCTGCGGGAGATGCTTTTGTCGCCGTTGACGAGGAGGCCATTGTCGGGCCAGATGAACATGGCGGTCGCGGTGAAAATATCGTTGTAGTCTTTCTGTAGGTAGGGCTTGAGCGCAGAGGAGACCGTAGTTCCCACGTAGGTGCTGGGCGAGCCCGTGCTGCTGCCTTTCGGGCGCTGGGCCTGCATGATCTCCACGATACGGCTGTGGCCGGGATAGGACTTGTCGACGGAATGTTCGCTGGTGATCCAGATGCCGATGACGAAAGCGATTGCCATGCCGGTGGCCAGGCCGAAGATGTTGATAAAGGAGTAGCCGCTGTTCTTGCGGAGCTGACGCAGGGCGACGAGGAGATAGTTTTTGAGCATGCGCTTGTTTTAGAATACGGCAGAAGTGTATCCAGAAAGATGCCTGTTTTTTTACATGTTAATAATCAGTTCGTTGCGATTTCTTCGATTCTTATCAATTGTCCGGTTCCGCACACGTGCTGTTCAGTTTTATATTTTTTGTCTTGTACGCCTGCCCCTGGGATGGCTGGCGCTGAATCGATGGATGTAGGATTATGCATACGGGTTGCCTGATAGTTATTTCCTCAAATATTCTATCGGGCTATTCAATGTAATTAATTTTACGTTTGTGGTGGTCTTGTTAGATATCAATCCGTCAATTTTTAGAGCCATTATATTAAAATAATCGTCTATTCCAATACTTTTATCGTCATTCGTATCAATCGGATACTCCAATAAAAAATCAAGCAATCCATTAATTACAAATGTCACATAGTATTTCAAATGTGCAGTTAACTCAAATATATCATCCTTGCTAACATCAGAGATTGCATTATGTACTATTTGGTTTCTGACCCGGTACATGCGCATAATATTCCTTTCCAGGTTATTCATATGTCGTTTCAATTCCGTTCCAAGCGCTTTGGCCTCTTTAAACCTCTCATTTAGCGACGCTATTCGATAGTTTAGCAGGGGATACTCGTTTATAACAGCAAAGAGTTCATTTTCGGTGCTCTCCAAAGTCAAATAAGTCAGGTCATCGACATTGTATTGGGATATTCTATTATCCAAGCCCATGTTTTTTATAGAATGATGTAGGTCCTTAAAAAGTTTTCTCGTATAGGAATATGCATGAATTTTTTTAAAAAATTCCTTAAGTCGGGTGATTTTATTCGCACTGCCGTCATAGGAAGAAAACATATACTCGATGGCTATCCAGTAATTTATTAATTTTTGTTCCGGGGATAAGGTCTTTTGATTTCCGAGTCTAAGATACCGTAGACCCGATCTTATTTTGTCGATTGCGGCATCCTGAATATTATTAGTTGATAGGGTGCTGAACTTTTCGGTAAAGATTTTGAAAGTCCTGTAGCTACCCCGGATATCACCATCCAAAATATAATTTAGGTTTTGAGCCTTTGATTTCGACGGGTCAATGCTGCCCATGACAAAGCAGTTTTGATTGACGATAATTTCGTCCTTCTCTCCACCTAAAAAGCAAAAATCGAGACATTGTTGGATAATTTTCCTGCCTTCGATCGACGCGCTATAGTAATCCGTTGTGGTTATCTCCGTTGAATAGATATGAGAATTGTCGCCCACGGAAATGAATTCTTTAAACGCTTCATTGCCTAAACTGGTACTGTACCTGATGAGATGGGATTTCTTGTTATGAGTCAGCTTAATCGGGTTATTATTAACATATCTGAGATTGTGATTTTCAGTTTCAATGACAAAATATACCGTAAATAGTTCAAGGGGTCTTTTGGAAATGGCTTTCACGATGTTGAACTTGGCGATAAAATTGTCGGAAGGACTATTCCCCGAGAATATTGCCCGAATTGTTCTATGCAGGTATTTCTTATTGAATCCCTTTGTGCGTAATTCAACATATAAAAAGGCTATCAAATAGTTTAATCTTTTAAAATGGAGAGGATATACTTTTTCATGGCCGTTGAGCTTATTAATTTCAGTCTCAATGGCTTCGAAGAGTTGTTCCAAATAATCTCGATTTTCGGATAACAGAATATTTATCGCGTAAAAGATTCTATTTAAATTTTTATCTCCAAACAGAGCCAATATATAATTTCGATCAATAGTGCTAAAACGTAACTCTTTGTCGTGGTTGAGAAGGTCCTTGGCTTCTTCAATGCACGCTTTGGCATAATCTTCAGAAATATTGTGATCAAAAAAGGATTTGATGAGATACTTTAATTCATTCAGGATGGTCTTTGGATTGTGCAGTCTAAGTCTATAGGTGTCGATGGTTTCTTCCGAAAGCAATTCCACAGACTTTTCGATAAAGAATTTTTCTGCTGGGGTTATTTGCGTATTTATATTTATTTTGATCTTGCGCATAAATGCGTAGCTTTGTGTAGGAATAAATTACTAAAAATACACAAATAGGGTAGGGTTGCCAATTAAGGAAACTTAAAAAGCAGCCCGATCCCTAGGAAATTAAACCCGGCTTTTGTCGGGTTTTTATTTTGATAGCCAAGGAATAAAATTAAGATTTTCGATGTTGATAAGTTTCAATTGGAGGGTATCGGAATCAAATAATGGTAGTGATGAGACCCGGTCATTTTTCATAAATGTTGGGACATCTTCGATAAGGCGGTTTTTTTATTTGCTTTGTTGTAAAGCCGCCGGGATTAAGAACGACCTGGTTAGAATCGATAAAACCCGTTGGTTCCAAACGTGATTTCACTTAGGTTTGCTATTTGCCAAGGTTTATTTTTATGATCAATGTCTATTAAAAAGACAATTTTTGTGGAGCGGACGTAGATAGCTGACCGATTTTTTGGATTCAACCAGGTTCAGCGGCATAGAAAAAGCCCCTGATTCAGGGGCTTTTAAGATCTTATACTTGATTACGTTCCTATGCAGAAAGAGGCTTGATCAAGCATCACGGTGTAAATATACAACCATATTCATAAAAGCGGTTTTTGGGACTATAGCGCAAATGTCATAATAGATTCTGTTTAAAATATTCTTTAAAGTCATCAAAACATTTTGGGCAAATCCAATGATCATCCGCCTCTGTAACATATCCTTCTACAAGGCAGTCTGGAATTAGGGCCGAGAATTTGGCCAAGCAAAATGCGCAGTGATCATGGTCCCAGTCTTTCCTGTGTGGTTTATGCTTTTTAAAAAACAGGTTAGCACCTGTTAAATAGGCATCCTGGCCAGTATTCCGCCAAGCGATTCATGCAGATTTATTTTAGTTATTCTTTATGACATAGTATGCGGTAGACTGTTTCATTAGACCTCAATGATAAAAAGCCGATGAACAAAAGGAGAAGCCGGCAAGCAGGGAAATACCTAATAGCCCGCACATCGAAATCGTAAGCGTCAATAAAGCGCATGATAATGATTCGAAAGAGATTGTCGTACCGTAAACCCGGCGCACTGACCTCCGGAAGACAGCAAAGCAGCCGGCCCATATTTTCTTCTACGCGGTCAACAGAAATGCCGGTGCTGAAAATCTTAATCAGGTGTTGATGCAGTTCCGTATCCTGTTCGTACACGATGGTATTGCGGCTATTGGTCCCGGTCATCGTGGTTCTCCTGATCACCCTTCTTTTCAGCGCCTTGCGCCTGGACACGGAGATCAGGGAAGACGGTGTTTACGTGCGCTTTTTCCCGCTGCGCGTAAATTTCAGGAAATATCCCTGGGAGGATATCGAAAAGATCTTTGTCCGGAAATACCGCCCGCTGCTCGAATACGGCGGCTGGGGAATACGGTTCAGCCTGTCGGGAAATGGCAGAGCGCTGAGTGTTTCGGGGAATAAAGGGATACAGCTTGTTCTCCGCAACAATGCCAAACTCCTGATCGGAACAAACAAACCGGAGGAAGCCGCCCTTGCGCTCAGCAATTCGGGGCATCTGAAGGTGTGAAAGCCCGTCCGGGCAGCCGGACAAAATCGCACACCTGACTGTAATGTTTTCGAACGGTTCATCCATTCTCAAATTCATAACATTCTTATTGTCATTATATTATGCAATTGGCACCAATTTAACCGGTTAACAGGCAGCAGCTTATTGATTGCAGGAATATCATACGCCATAAATCAACTTTTATGTTTGAGAATTATTTCAAAATAGCCGTTCGCAATCTCTGGCGGCATAAAGCATTTTCATTCATAAATATTCTTGGTCTTGCGGTGGGCATGGCAGCCTGCTTTCTTATTTTTCTGTATGTCCGTTTTGAGACCAGCTATGATGATTTTAATACGAAAGCAGACCGCATCTACCGGATGGTATCAGATGTAAAAACACCAACTGAAATAATTCCCATAGGTACTACGATTGCACCGCTGGCTATCTATCTTAAAAAAGATTTTCCCGAAGTGGAAGAGGCTGTGCGCATCGGCTCGGATGGATTTTTGGTAAAGAGCGGCGATACAAAATTCCAGGAAAAAAGAACATTGCTTGCTGACTCCACCCTGTTCCGTGTTTTTGATTTCCCATTAATGGAAGGCAATAAAAAGACCGCGCTGGTTGAACCGATGAGCATCATCTTATCACAAACAACGGCAAAAAAATATTTTGGTAATGAAGACCCTTTGGGCAGGCGGGTACAACTTACCGGTGCCGCCATCAATGCAACCATTACAGGCGTAATGAAAGATATTCCTGAAAACTCGCAGCTACAGGCGGATATGATTGTGTCTATGTCATCGAACAAACTGATTTACGGCTATGCTACGGCAGACAGCGAGTGGACGAATCATAATTACCTCACCTATCTTTTAATGAGGCCCAACACCAACATACAATCTTTCGCCGGCAAACTGCCTGCTTTTATGGAAAAGTATAACGGTGAGCAGATGCGCCAGATGCAGAGTTCCGAGACTTTTTTTCTTGAACCGTTGCGCGATGTGTACCTGCGATCAACGCATACCAATTTTACACCGGCAGCCGTTTTTACCACCGGTAACATCCATAACGTCTATATTTTTTCGGTTATCGGCATTTTTATTTTATTAATTGCCTGTATCAATTTTATCAATCTGGCCACCGCAAGAAGTGTTGAGCGAGCAAAGGAAGTAGGCATTCGCAAAGTGGTTGGCGCAGCCAGATTTCAGCTTACAAAACAATTTATCACCGAATCCATTATCATTTCTTTCATTGCTTTTATACTGGCCGTTTTATTATCTGCTTGCACATTGCCGTTCTTTAACCAGATGGCGGGTAAAACAATCAGCACCGGCATACTGAATAATCCTTTGCAGGTAGCTGAGCTTTTTTTGCTTTCGGTGCTGACAGGCGTTGTTGCGGGATTTTATCCGTCGCTGGTTTTATCATCTTTCAGGCCGGTAGCTGTTTTAAAAGGCCGCTTTTCAACAAGCGCCAGGGGATTGCTGCTGCGCAAATGCCTGGTTATTTTCCAGTTTGCCATTTCCATTACCTTAATGGCCGTAACGATTATTGTGTACGCGCAATTGAATTATATGCGCAATAAAGATCTGGGATTCAGTAAAGCGCAGGAACTCGTCATCAATACAAATTTTGACAAAAACAAAGACGCGTTTAAACAATCTTTATCCTCTGTTCCGGGGGTGTTGTCAACTGTATATTCATCAAACGTTCCTGGCAGTGATTACTTTTCATCTTATTCGGAAATGGAGAATGCAAAGGGTGAAATACAAAAAACAAGTCTCAATGTGTATCTGATTGATTACGACTATATCAATCAGTATAAATTAAAACTGGTTGCAGGCAGGAATTTTTCGAAAGACTTTGGAACGGATGTGGGGCAGGCGATGATTCTGAATGAAACGGCGGCGAAAAGTTTAGGCTATACGTCTCCACAGCAGGCTATTGGGAAAAATTTCAGGCAGGATGGGAGGCAGGGGAAGATCATTGGGGTAGTGAAGGATTTTAATTATAAATCATTGCAACAAAAAATAGAGCCGTTAGCGATGCGCATGGAGCCTGGCGCATTTAATTTAATCTCTGTGAAAGTTGCTGCTGATCATTTAACATCAACCATTGAGGCAATCGAGAGAAAATGGAACACCATCATTCCCAACAGGCCTTTTGAGTATAATTTCCTGGATCAATCGTTTAATCAGCAATACAAAGCTGAAAATAATTTTGGTTACCTGTTCTTCAATTTCGCAGTACTGGCCATCTTTATTTCCTATCTGGGTTTGCTGGGTTTATCGTCTTACAGCACCATACAACGTATGAGAGAGATCGGTGTACGAAAAGTGCTGGGCGCAAGTGTATCCAGTATTGTCAATCTATTATCTTTTAATTTTTTAAAGCTGGTAGTGATAGCGTTTGTCATTGCAACGCCACTTGCCTGGTTCGCCATGGATAAATGGCTGCATGATTTTGCTTACCGGACAACGGTCTCCTGGTGGATGTTTGCATTGGCTGCCATGGCTTCCCTGCTGATTGCATTTGCAACGATCAGTTTTCAATCCATTAAGGCGGCGATTGCAAATCCGGTAAAAAGTCTGAGAGCGGAGTGATGCTTTTTAGTCGAGTGGATATAATTGATGAGTGGAAGATTAAATTATAGTTTCTCATATTAATTGTCTGACAAATATGTTTAAGACCTACCTAACCTCAGCCCTCCGGAACATGAACAGGAACCGGACCTACAGCTTCCTGAATATTTTCGGGCTCGCCACCGGCATGGCGGCCTGCATCGTGATTCTGCTGTTTGTATTTTACGAAAAGAGCTTCGACAGCATGCATCCCCGGAATATCTACCGGCTCAATGAAGAGCAGAAATTTCCCGGCATGCTGGCTCCCCAGAAAGTGGCCATCACCATGTTCCCCATGGGGCCGACGCTGAAAGAGGAATTCCCCGAAATCACGAACTACAGTCGCGTCGCGTGGAACAAACAATACGAGATGACCTATGGAGAGAAAAGCGTTTTCCTGCCACAGACCTTCTTCGTGGATACCGCTTTCTTCCGGATGTTCAACTTTCCGCTCCTGAAAGGGGACCCGCAAACCGCCCTGCAGAAGCCGAACAGCATCGTGTTGACGGAGACGGCGGCCCGGACATTATTTGGCAGTGTGGATCCCATCGGCAGGACCGTTTCGCATTTCGGAGAAGATACCCTGCTGTTTACGGTGACGGGCATCCTGAAAGATGTGCCCGCCAATTCCCAGTTTCAATTCGACGCTCTGCAGTCTTTCAATACCATTTACAAACCAGACTGGATGAACCGCTGGGGTGGCAACTGGCTGAACACCTATGTAGAACTCGCGCCGAATGCAAACACGGCTGCACTGGAAAAGAAATTCCCTGCTTACCTGAAAAAACATTTAGCCGCGGATCAATCGAAATATTACGGGTTGTTCCTCCTGCCGCTACGGGATGTGCATGCCAATGCCGTCGATATCGGCGTGGATGATATCAATTTCCAGAAATTCGATAAACGGTATACCAATATTTTCCTGGTGGTCGGTCTCCTAGTGCTGCTCATCGCCTGCATCAATTTCATGAACCTGTCCACCGCACGGTCCGCGGACCGGAGCAAGGAAGTGGGCATCCGTAAATCGATCGGCGCCTCGCGCCTGCAGCTGGGTTTCCAGTTCCTGGGAGAGGCCATCCTGTTATCCCTGGTCGCGCTGTTCCTTGCCCTGGTGCTGGTGCGCCTGGCGCTGCCGTATATAGATCAACTCAGCGGGCGTGATCTCAGTCCGCTTTTCTCCCTCCATCCCGGACTGCTGGTGGGGGTGTTCATCGGAACGATCCTGCTGGGACTGTTATCGGGGTTGTACCCGGCCATTTACCTTTCTTCTTTTCAGCCGGTAAAAGTTTTTAAAGGCGGGGGCGATACGGGCAGGAGCAAAGGCCGTTTCCGGAACATCCTGGTAGTAGCACAGTTCTCCAGCGCTATCTTCCTGATCATAGCCACCATCCTCATCTTCCGCCAGCTGCATTTTATGCAGCAGCAGGATCCCGGGTTTGACCGCCAGCAGGTCGTTACCATACCGCTGGATGGGATCACCTCCCGGAAATATGATTTTCTGAAAGAAGAATTGTCGGCCAGTCCGCTGGTGGCGGGGGTAACCGGCGCCTGGGATCAGTTGGGCAGCCACATGACGCAGTTGGGCATCGGATTCTGGCCGGGCAACGGCCCGATGCGGAAGATTACCGCCACCGGCCTGGGCGTGGACCCGGATTACCTGAGCGTATACAGGATCCCGTTAGTGGCGGGACGGAACTTCTCCAGCGAAAAGTCCGCGAACGGAAAAGAATTCGTTGTCAACGAAACCCTGGGCAGGGAGCTGCTCAAAGATCAGCCGGGAAAGCCGATGTCTTCGCTGATCGGCAAACATTTCGGGGGAGACGAACAGGGCCGCATCGTAGGTGTTGCCAAAGATTTCAACTTCAATTCCCTGCACTATAAGATCGAAACCCTGTTCCTGCTCAATCAAACGGAAGGGGGATTCAGCACGCTCTCGGTGAAGATCAACGGCCGGCAGTCCGCCCGGGCCCTCGCGTTCATCCAGCAAACCTGGAAAAAAGTTTTCCCGGAGTATCCCTTCAGATACCAGTTCCTCGACGATCATTTCAGCGAGGTATACCGGACGGATGCGCAGGTCTCGCAGATGGCCGGCATCATGGCGGGCCTCGCGATCCTGATCTCCTGCCTCGGTCTGTTCGGACTGGCCTCCTTTTCCACGGAGAAGCGGACCAAAGAGATCGGGATCCGCAAGATCCTCGGCGCCTCCGTACAGGATGTTGTTGTCCTGCTGTCCAGGCATTTTATCGCGCTGGTGCTCATCGCCAACCTGATCGCCTGGCCGCTGGCCTGGCTGGCGCTGCACCGCTGGATGCAGGATTATGCATACCGCGTTGCCATCAGCTGGTGGGTATTCGCAGTGGCCGGCATCGCAGCCCTGCTGATCGCGCTGGTTACGGTGAGCTTCCACGCGATCCATGCGGCTTTATCCAATCCCGCGAATACACTGCATTCTGAATAGGATTCTTTATGCTCAGCAACACACTGCCGGCGCAACGATACGTCCGGCATGTCTGCCCCTGGCAGAAATACACTGGCAAATGTGTATGATTATTCATATCTTTACACATAAACATAAATACCCATGCGCACAAATATAGAATTGGATGACATGCTTGTTCAACAGGCCATCCAGCTCAGCAAGCTCCGGACCAAAAAAGAAGTAGTACAGGAAGCGTTGAAGAACTATGTATCCTGGATGAAGAAAAAACAACTCCTGGATCTAAGGGGAAAGGTGACCTGGGAAGGAAGTTTAAAAGAGATGCGAAGCCTGTGAGCGAACCATTCATCTTCGACACTTCTGTATGGATCGATTTCCTTCGGAATAAAAGAAACCCGGCATCTGAGCTATTGGCCGCATATATAGAAAGAAACGATCCCGTATTGCTGGTTCCGACTATTCTGCAGGAAATTCTACAGGGTATCCGGGAAGATGCACAGTACAATCATATCAAAGATATTTTATCGTACTTCACCGTACTGCAGGCTTCTTCAATTGAAGCAGCGATAGGAGCGGCAGACTTATACCGGATGTTACGGAAAAAGGGGCTTACTATCCGTAAAAGCAACGATTGCCTGATTGCCTGGTATGCCATAACATTTTCTACTACCCTGGTTCACGCAGATAATGATTTTGATATTATCAGTGCACACTCCAAACTAAGAACCCGGAAGGCAAAAAAATAAATGCATCGGGTGGCCTCTCACCAGGCTCGAATCGAAAAGCGCCTGACAGTTATGAATCAGCGGTTTGCCGTCCAATAATCCTTTGATCCTTCAGGGTTTCCAGAATGGCTTTCGCGTCACCGGTGCTGGGGAAAGCGTGCATGGCAATACTGACACCGAGATAGATGAGCAGGTAAATCAGACTACTATGGGAGGGTATCTTTTTTTGTTCCCGCCCTGGAAACGGGCCATAGCGTCAGAATCCTTTCGCGTTTGCGTTCCTCCTGCAAAATGCGGTCGCGGGCGGCGAGCAATTCAAACTGTGTTATCAGCCCGCAAAGCTTTCCTTTTTCCAGGCTTTCTACAACCGGTAGCACACCTACGTGATTGGCCGCCATCCTGTCTGCAATTATGCGGAGCGATTCCCCGGGTAAGCTGGTGATCACCTTTTTTATCATAAAGTCATCTACGGTGCCCGAAAGTTCGCCCTGTAACGATTTTTCCATTATATCCTGCCAGGATATGACACCCAGGAGAATTCCTTCCGAAGTCACAACAGGCAACAGGCGTTGCCGTCGCATGTGCAGCTGTTCCTGTATCATACCCTTCACTTCCTCCATGCCGGTACCCGTGCTTATCGTAAGTACATCTGTCGACATTACATCCTCGGCAAAAAGCACTTCAAGTGGTTCAACGGCATACTCCCTCAGCACATGAAACCCGCGCCGCGCTACTTTCTCTGTAAGAATGGAGCGCTTCAATGTGAGAACGCTTATCAGGTGCGCCAGTGTAACGGTTATTAATAACGGAAGGAACATGTCTGTGCTGTGCGTGAGTTCGATTGTAAAAACAATGGAAGTAAAAGGCGATCGCATTACGCCGGCCAATGTACCCGCCATTCCCAGTAAGGCCCACTCGGCAGCAATATTACCGGGGAAAAGGATTCCTAACAGTCCGCCTAACGCAGCCCCCATCATTAAAATAGGTGCAAGTATCCCGCCGCTTGTCCCCGAACCCAAAGCAACGGCCCATACAATTAATTTAACAACAAAAATGCTGATCAAAGTGCTGATGGCAAGGTTTCCGGCAAGCTCATCGGCAATGGTATCATAACCCACTCCCAGCGCATGAGGTTCAATAACGCCTCCGATCCCGACAATTAAACCGCCAAGCACAGGCCACCACATCCAATGGATTGGTAATTTCCCGAAAAGGTCTTCGGCGCCATACACAGCTTTTGTTAACAGCCATGCCATTCCGCCGCAGATAACTCCTAATATTACCGCATCCAATAATCCTGTACTGCTTAAAGTCGCCATTTTATGCAACGGGAATAACGGCTCTCCGCGCATCCATCCCTGGTTTACAAATAACTGCCTCACTGCATCTGCCACGATGCTGGCTACGGCTGCCGGAATAAAAGAACGTGGCTTCCATTCAAACAGGAGTAACTCGACGCCCAGGACTAAAGCTGCTACAGGCGTCCCGAAAACGGCGCTCATTCCGGCAACAGCACCCGCCACCAGCAGGCTCCGGCGTTCAATAGCGGTGAGGTTACGAAATTGCGCCAGCACCGAACCAATAGCGCCGCCCGTTAAAATAATCGGCCCTTCAGCGCCAAACGGACCGCCGGTACCAATGCTCACGGCGCTGGCTATGGGCTTGAGAATGGTGAGGCGCGGTTCTACTTTGCTTCCTCCCACAAGGATGGTTTCCATAGCTTCGGGGATTCCATGACCCCGGATGCGCTCTGATCCGTAGCGGGCCATAAACCCTACTATTAAACCGCCGGCCATCGGAATTAAAACCGCCAGCCATCCAAGGGTATTGTGGCGCGGGGAGATAAGTGTAAGGTCAAAATGCTGGTAGTATAGCAAATTGGTAATGAGGGCAATCAGGCCGAGCAGGATAAGTGCGATAAAAGCGCCTGCGATGCCAATAATTATAGCAAGGGGAATTAGTTTCAGGACTCCTGGCGGCATGGTGAAGTCGCTGAGCCCCCGGGCAGCCCCCGAAGATGGCGTTTGTTTTTTTCTGTTTGTTTTCGTTTTACTATCGCTGTCTTGACTATTCATCGATCATTATTCGTGCCGTTGCAGGTGCCGATTATCGGTAAAGGTTAAATTAGCGTTAGATAAGGCATTCATTTGAGTAAAAATACCATTTAATCACTGGATATCCGGGGCGGCAGCCGGGAAGGAACGCCCTTTCCTGATTGCCCGGGGCGTTGTATTTGTCCACGATTTAAAGGCTTTCCTGAATGCCGTGAGGTCTGAATAACCTAAGATGTCGGAAACCTCAGATATTTTTATCGCGGGATTTTGCATTAGCTGGAAGGCGATTTCTTTTCGTGTTGCTCCTGCGATATCGCGGAAGGTAGTTCTTTCCTGCAGCAGCCTGCGTTGCAGATTGCGTGCTGTGGTATGCAATGCGGTTGCTGCCTCTTCAATGGTGGGAATCCTTCCCTTAAACTGCATGAATAATAGCTGTTTTAAATTTTCTGCCGTGCTGTTCGTTGCCAACAGCGACTGTTTATCGGCCGCGATGGAGTTAAACAACTGAAACATCGATTGATCGCTGCTGAGTATGGCCGTCGATACATTTTCTTTGCTGACAATAATGCGGTTGGCGTCTTTATTAAAAAGCACTTCGCAGCCGAAAAACTTTCTATATTCGGAAATTTCGCGCATTTCGTAAGCAAGTTCGATCCGTAAGGGAACAAGGCGCCTGCCCGTGAGTGCGTGAAAGGTATTGATCGTTGCTGCGAATAAAAAATCGTTGGCATGCCTCGCCGGTTCAGGATGTTTCATCAGCCACATCCTGTTTTGCGTCATCTCCAGTATGGCCACATCGCGCACGCTGTACTTATATTCAACCATGGGCGATACCATATGGCCGTACCGGCACAACATCTGAAGACTCTGATCGATGTTTTCACTGTTCTGGATCAAAAATCCAACCATTCCGTGCAGCAGCTTTTCCACGCTCATGCCTACATGCAGCCCGATCAACGGATCGCCGGACAGCTTCAGGAGAGGCACCCAGATGAGCGCCGCTTTCTCCCATTCAACCATGCTTTCCGAGTCGCTGATCTCTTCGGGGCTGAGGCCCGACATCCGGCAAAGGGTATCGAAACCTGCTCCAAAGGAAGTGGCATTTTGAAAAATGGTGCGAATGACCGTACCCTGTAAACCCATGTCGCAAAATATATCATTTCAGGCAGAAAATACCCCTTTTCGCGACTGTAAAATGGAGGTGCTTTGCATCCTCAATCAAAAATTTATGCAATCGATCAAAGACCTCTTTTTAAAAAGCTGGGTAACCGGCAACCTGGCAATTTATTCCGGTGCGTTAGGCCTGCTTCATCCGCTTATCGCGCACGGGCTTACCGGCGATCACGATAAACTGTTGACAACTCCGCAGTTTATCATGCACACCCTGTCTTTATTTGTTTTTGTTTTCCTGCTGGTAAGAATGCAGAACAAAACGTTTCAGGTGCTAACGAAAAGAAAAACCTTAGCCGGCATCTGGCCGTTTTTATTCGTGACGCCCTGGGTATTCTGGCTTGGGTACTATACCTTATTCGTTCCCTTCGACATATTGTTTACGTTCCTGTCGATCGGGATAATCAATGCCATACAATTAAGACCCCTGGTTAAATTTCCGCGAAAATGGATACGGCAATGCATCCTGGGTTATTTGCTTGCAGCAATAGCCGGTATCGTTATCGGGCTGGGGGCTTATTTGCTCTGCTATAAGAACCTGCACGGAATTGCGAGGGATTTCGCCACCTGGCTATCCATCAGCACGCCTGCCGGGCTTGTTGTCGCCGGCTACTTCAGGTATATTTTAAAGAGACAGGTTATCATGCCTGAAGGTTGTGCGTCTGATATTATCTCCGGGCAGAAGGCAGATCTCTCACAAGTAGCATAAAAACATAGTGCGAGATCTTGTCACCGATGCCAAAAACCTGCCGATAAAAAATGCCCGCGTAACGATCGGGCATCTTTTGCCGCTTACGATGCTGCGTAGGTTGACCTGTATACTTTCGGTGTCAGCAAAGCGGGGCGGAAATCCTTACCTGGAAAGATTTTGGAATTGCTTTCTTTTGCGAGTCCATTTCCCTTTTGCTTCTATTGCATCCGTTGTTGGAGTATTCTATTTATTTATTGGTAGACAAAAAACGGTTGTTTCGAGGGTGATTTTCCCCTCTTGCTGTAAAGGCAGGGCCCTATTTTTATCCATTCTTTTAGCTTTCGATATATCGGCAACAGATGAACCTTGGGCATTACAACTTCAAGAACCCGCCCTTACCAAGTGGGCATCAATAAATTCCGGGATGAAATAGAATCTCTTTTTGAAATTTTTGGGCTTATTGAAGATGAGGGGTTTGTGCCCCCTTTGAACCCGGTAAGAATTATAAGGCATTTGTTGTAAAAAGAAAACCGAGTACCTTTACGTGGGGAAAAAAGGGAGGTATAATATGGCTTCTGGTAAAAAGAAAAATGCCAACTCCGGCAATTCTAAGATTGTTGTGAATCCAAAGTTAAAGGATCACCGCCATGATCCCTTTTTCGTAAAAAAAGCGGAAACTTCCAGGAAGGTAATTGAGAAATATGGTTTACCTATAATAAAGACTTCAAAATAGTAAAAAAACGGAACGGTTATCTAAATGCCCGGTCCGAACGCATAATTGCTTCTACCAAAATCCACCGGTACAAAATAAAAAATAACCTTAGCCTGATTGATCCATTTCGCTTTTGCTTCTTTTAAATCCATTATTGGAGCATTCTCAGCGTCTGTTATCCAGTTTCTATGAGCTTTTAAACGTAAGGGGCCCCCTGGCAGGGCCGGAGAGCCTGCGTGGGAACCATCATCTATTTTTATGAAATACCTTTCAGCCAGACTACTTAAAGCCTTTAGCGCGCCGCTATTTTTGATCCGGATGGCGAGGGTCCGCGTCATTTCATTAAATTATTGCACTCCGGTGAAGTTAATCAAATTCTTCCAACAGGTGCTTGTGATGGCGGATATAGTGATTGACACCAAAGAACAGGCCGACTGGTTCATGAAATCGCTAAAAGAGGCCTGATGCTTTTTCATAAATATTGGAACCCGTCTGATGAAGCGGGTTTTTTTGCGTGCTCTGGATGCCACGACCCAATAGCTGCGTTTAGGAAAATAGTAAAAAAGTACTGGCTTATCGTCGTGTGGCTATTTTTAAATATGCGATTAGATTGTTTATATCTTTTAAGGACAAACTGTCTTTGAAAACATGTTCAAAATCTGAGTCAGTTTGCCGGTCTATGTCCTGAGCGTATTTGTCGCCTGATGATTTTAGCAAGCGACTGTTTTGAATAAACTTCATAAAGTAGCTTTCGGATGGCTTCGGTAACTTTTCGAAAAGATTATCAAAGAATACCTGATCCGTCGCATGCAGTTCGGGCGAAAGGTGGCAGGTTTCGCATGACCTGCGAAAAATCATTTTTCCTTGTTGATAATTATCTGGAAGCTCTTTAATTCTCAGACTGTCTGCCACTTGCGTCGTGCTATGAGATCTTCGATGATTGCAGCAAAAAAGAATTGTGGAAATGACAGCCAGGTTGACGAACTGGATTGTGCCGTAAAATATTTTAATTTGATGCATGTTGCAATAGCGATGGCTGGGGGTGTCATCAATGGTGAGTGATTATTTGCAATGAC
>Ga0105240_10007095_pt1 | contig 16332 bp, 10 predicted proteins | sample KBSC54metaG_FD_80426 | JGI IMG/M metagenome (GOLD analysis project Ga0105240, IMG submission 80426) | Corn rhizosphere microbial communities from Kellogg Biological Station, Michigan, USA - KBS C5-4 metaG | ecosystem: Host-associated > Plants > Roots > Rhizosphere > Soil | place: Michigan, USA... | reverse complement strand
GTTACCCGTCGTTTCAAATTGACTCCCGGTGTACGGTTCGACTACTCTTATGTAGGCAGCCAGCCTCTGACAGACCCTGCGCTGAATACTACGGTGGATTATGTGAATCCCACCAACCCCACTTATTCCCATACGCCTTTTGGCTCTTTCAACAACAAGTGGTTTGGCAATGTGATCATTTCTCCCCGTCTGGGTTTCAACTGGGATATCAATGGCGACAAGTCAGTGGTGCTGAGAGGTGGAAGTGGTATCTTTACCGGCCGTATTCCCTTTGCCTGGTTAGGATATGCCTATACGCTGAGCGGTCCCAATTTCAACAACATCGACTACAAGCCTGCTTCCGGCACGGTGGTTCCCCTGGTTGGACCTAATAACCTGGTACCTACCATCAGCGCAGTCAGCCCTGGCTCTGTTGCGACACGTGAGCTCGACATTGTGGATAATAAGTTCAAGCTTCCGACAGTATGGCGTAGCAGCGTGGCTGTCGACTATAAATTTGGAAATGGCTACAAGGCGACCTTCGAAGGGATGTACACGAAGACCATTTATGACGTGATGTTCCAGCAGATCAACAAGAAGGATCAGACGCAGTTCTTCCCCACGGGCCCCACGCAGACGCCTGTATATGTTGGCGGCAACCTGAACAGCCAGTTTGCCAACGTGTTCCTGCTGACCAATACGAAGAAAGGTTATCGTTATAATCTTACTGCACAGCTGGCCAAGACATCTGTCCCCATGCCTATGGGCGGCAGGGGAGCCAAGTGGACCTATAACTGGTCAGCGGCTTATACCTATGGCGTGTCCAAAGACGTAGCCAATGGTATCCGTAACTCGATGCAGAGCAACTGGGACTACAACCCGGCCATCTCTTCGAACAATCCTCAGCTGGCTTCCAGCAATTTCGACCTTCGTCATCATATCATAGCGACGCTGGGCGGCGCCTTTATCTGGAACGAGGTCAACACTACGTCGTTGAACTTCTTCTATAGCGGCTCCTCGGGCAGCCCTTTCACCGTGATCTATGCCGGCGTACCGGGTAATATGCTGAACCCGAACTCCGCATTGCCTTATATCCCCACTGTAGCGGAATCTCAGACCATGATCCTGGATGCGACCAATCGTGCTGCATTTAATGCCTTTGTCGATGCGGATTCTTATCTGAAGACGAGAAGAGGACAGTACGCAGAGCGTAACGGTATGCGTACTCCCTGGAATCATGAGCTGGACCTGAAGCTGATGCATGAGTTCCACCTGAGCAGCTCCAACAGGCAGCATGTACTGGCTATCAGCCTGGATGTGTTCAACGTCCTGAACCTGATCAACAACAACTGGGGTCATATCACTTTCGTCAGCAACCTGAACAACTATACCACCAACTTCCTGAAGTTTGTGAACGACGCAGGCGGCAATGCACCGGGCAACCCGTACAAGGCTGATGGAACGACGGTGAACTATACGCCGACCTTCCAGTTCCAGGCTCCGACCGTAGGTAACCACTATTACTATAATGACCCGATCAATTCCCGCTGGCAAGGTCAGCTGGGTCTGAAGTATACATTCTAAACCAACGACTTACAGCAAAAAGGGCGCCCAAGGGCGCCCTTTTTTATTTGGTGGACGGGGAAAATTGGTAACAATTTGATAACAATAAATTAATATTGCGCCTCTATGAGGCGATTAATGGCGATTGTTGCTCTTTTTTGGTCGGGCGGGGTCCTGCATGGGCAATATTTATGGTTCTCCGATTCCGCCTTTCGTGCGGGAGTGTCCAATTCCGGCAGGCTTTGGGGATATGCTTTCGGGGATTATTTTCACAAATCACATAGTGATTCGCTGGGTCGCGGAGGCAATAATCAATATACGAATGTCAAGCAGGGCCAGGACGAGTTCCAGTTCCGCCGGATCTACATAGGCTATGATTACAATATTAACAAGCAGTTCTCCACAGAATTCCTTTTTGCTGCTGAGGATGATGTACCCGGGGGTGATGTGCTGAGTAATAACAAGCTTACCGCATATATCAAACTGGCCAATGTCCGATGGCATGACTTTTTATTTCGGGGAAATGATCTTGTCGTTGGGTTGCAACCTACGCCCGCCTACCCCTATACGACGGAGTTCTTATTTACGTATTCCCGACCCATAGAAAGAACCATTACCGATGTACGAAGGACGCCTTCCTATGATCTGGGTGCAGGGTTGCAGGGGCGGTTCAACTCCAAGGACAAGACCATGCTATATGGCTATAATTTCCTGGTGGCGAACGGGACAGGTGCCAGGCCCCAGGCATTGAATGTCGATGTTTACAAATGGTTTTACGGTGATGTTTTTGCCGGCCTGCTGGATCACCGGCTGATCGTGGATCTTTATGCGGATTACCAGCGGCAGCATTGGACGCCCGATGCACATGGACATGCGTACCGGCAGATGAACAAACTGGCCCTGATCTGGGTCGATCAGACGTTCACCGTTGGTGCGGAAGGATTTATCAACAGATTGAAGCAATGCGAGGCGGCAACTTATTCCAGGGGGACAGATACGCTCGATGGGAGCGCCACCGGCCTGAGCCTGTATGCGCATGTCAATATTCACGGCACTAAGCTGAGGGCGTTTGCCCGGTGCGATCTCTATGATCCCAATACCAGGTATAACAATACCTCTTACAGCAAATATGCGGCTCTTTATGGAGTAAGCACTTCTTATGAGCCTAACAATAAAGAGACTTTCCTATCCGCGGGGCTTGATTATTCACCGGCCCCTCAGGTTCACTTTATACCGAATATATGGTATAACAGATATGAGGGTAAGCATGCTGGTCTGAGTGGCGCGGCGGCACATGATCATGATCTGGTCTACCGGCTGACGTTCTTTTTTACTTTCGGGAAACTCTATCAAAATCCGGCTTATTCTTATTATCCTTATATGCATTGACATTTTGGTAGGAGTCTTTTAATATAAGGATAACTATTAAGTAAAGTACTCATAATGTCCAGCGCCTATTTTTATGCCCGAATTAATTGGTTAGTCACCCGTTAATCGATGGTTTATATATGTAGAGTTGAATTTTCTCATGCAGAAGCCACCTCATTTCCATGGAGTGGCTTTAATTTTTTCAGGCCAGTCCTCTGACTGGCTGAAAAAGGGGCCGCAGGCCCCAGACATTTATGAGTTCAGCCGTCGCTCGCGACGGCGTAGTACCTTGCCAGGGTTTAGGAAGGGATGGTGGGTTTAGAATATGCACAATTCCGGGTAGAGCTGATCCAGCTGATGTTTTGATCTGTCTGTGCAGTGGTGCATGAGATAGCTGACGATGGACCCTGTAGAGTAATCCAGCCGGAGAGTATGTCTTTTCTTTTGCTGCATCAGCCGCTCAAATACGGTGGTAAATTCTCCATCCAATCCTTTCAGGACAGGGATCCCCATTTTTTCCAGGGCTGCTGCGTTGCAAAACTGCTCATATTGTCCGCGGATGGGGATGAGGAGCAATTTCTTCCCGAGGTACATGGCTTCGGCGGGAGTTTCAAAACCTGCGCCAGTGATAATGGCCTTACAGGTGATGAGACTTTTGTTAAAGGCGTTCTTGCTCACCGGGATGAAGAGGATGTTGCCCTGTTGTACGGGCTGTTTTACTTCTTTCGAAAACACCTGGAAAGAGTAGTCTTTCAGCGGGCTCAGATACTGGCTTACCTTGGCGTCGCTGAAGGAAGAGAGGTATACCGTTACATGTCCTTTATCCACCGGCTCTGCCTGGAGGATCTCCTTTTTGATCACCGGGGGGAGGATAAAATCATCGTATTGTTTAAAATGGAGGCCTATATATTGTGTTGCCCTGGCGTAGTTGCGAAGGATCCATTCTCCCATCAGCTCTTTGTGACGGGGGCGTGGCACTTTGGGAGAGATAAAGCTTGCCTGGTGTCCAAAATTGACGGATGGTACTTTTTTATAGGCGCATGCCAGGGAGGTGATGCATTCGAAATCGTTTATGACCAGGTCATACTTTTCCACCGGCAGGTCCTTTACTTCCCTCAGCAGGCGCAGGGGAGCGAATTCACGGGCGATCTTTGTATAGTTGAGGCCGCCGCCGCTGGTATAAAAAAGGCTCAGACCCTTGCTGCGATATTTTACGGAAGCGTCCAGGTCAAGGCTGTTATTGGCGCCACTGAGAAAAATATCTACATGGCCATACCGCTCCAGGTAAGGGAGTATCTCCATTGCCCTGCTGATATGGCCGTTGCCTGTTGCCTGTACTGCGTAAAATATTTTCATATTGCTGCTAAAGAATTGATGTAAAAATTGATCTCATCCGTGATGACGTTCAGGGAAGGTTTCATTTCGATGGTGGGCGCTACGGGGAATTTCTTTTCATCGTATTCGAAGATGGTCCACTCGTTCTGGTGATATTCCAGGGCGGTAAGGTGTTCCACCCAGTCCCCTGAATTCAGATAGGTGACTTTCCCGTCCTTGTTCTCCACTATCTTTTTGGAAGGTTGGTGGATATGACCGCAAATGACGTAGTCATATTTTTTCTTGATGGCGAGTTCTGCTGCGATGAGCTCGAAGTCATTGATCTTGCTTACGGCCTTGTTGACACCTGCCATGACCTTTTTGGAAATGGATACCCGTTCGCGGCCAAATGATTTTAATATGAAATTTATGAAGCGATTGAAGAGGATCAGCCCTTCGTATCCGCTGCTGCCCAGCTTGGCGAGGATCTTGGCACTGCCTTTGGTGGTATTGTCGAAAACATCTCCGTGGAAGATCCAGGTCATTTTGTTATCGATCTCCAGCACCAGTTTGTCGGTGAGGGTGAAATTGCCGATCTGAATATCAGTATAGCGGCGCATGATCTCGTCATGATTTCCGGTGATATAGAATACCCGGGTGCCATTGGTGATGAACTGAAGGATCTCTTTCAATACCATCATGTGGGCAACAGGAAAATATCTTTTGGTGAATTGCCAGCCGTCAATGATATCACCGTTCAGGATGAGGATGTTAGGAGTGATGCTCTTGAGATAGTTGACCAGTTCCTTGGCACGGCAGCCGTAAGTTCCGAGATGAACATCTGAGAGAACAACAACATCTACGGGTCGCTTTTCCATTATTGTGGTTTTTCAAAGGTCCATACTTTGTATTACTTCTCTTTTATCTGACTGTTAAGTAATTATGAGTTTAATGTGAACAGAATATTAACAGCCGGGCGTAAAAATTTTGCTTTATCATTGCCGAATGAAAATATCTCTCTCCGTCCTGCTGGCATTGGCCGTTCTTAGCCTGCAGGCGCAGCCCGGCTCCTATACTGTCAGCAATGCCCACTCTCACAACGATTATGAGCAGAAAGTGCCTTTCTGGCTAGCTTATAACGAAGGTTTTGGTTCAATCGAAGCCGATATCTTTTTGCGACAGGACAGCCTGGTGGTGGCTCATTCGGAGAAGGAGCTGTCTCTCCATCGTACGCTGGAGACATGGTATCTTGACCCATTGCTTGCCAGTGTGCGGAAGCATGGGGGGAGGCCGTATCCCAATGGAGGGGGGATGTTGCAGGTGCTCATCGATCTGAAGACGGATTCCATCCATACGCTGGACAGGCTGATAAAGGTCCTGGAGAAATATCCCGAGCTAACGGGGTGTCCGGACATACGGTTTGTCATCACCGGTAACCGGCCTGCGGCCTCGCTGTGGTCCTCCTATCCTTCCTGGATATGGTTTGACGGGGTACTATCCGATGAGTATGACAAGGCGGCCATGGATAGGGTTGCGATGCTCAGCGACGATTTTAAGGCCTTTTCCAAGTGGAACGGCAAGGGTATCGTACCAGCGTTGGAGTGGGGGCGACTAGAGGCGGTGGTGAAGAAGGCGCATCAAATGAAGAAAACGGTGCGTTTTTGGGATGCACCTGATTTTATCAATGCATGGTATCAGTTCATGCATTTGGGGGTCGACTATATCAATACGGATCATATCGCAGCCCTTTCGGAGTTCCTGCATCATCTGCCAAAGACATCCTATACGGGAGGCGATGCATACCAACCCTATCAGCCTAGCTATAAAAGCGATGGCGCTGACAGGCCTGTTAAGAATGTGATCCTGCTCATCGGTGACGGCACGGGTTTAGCCCAGCTATACACGGGCTATACTGCCAACAGGGGCGGGCTGAATATTTTTGGTATGCGTACTATCGGATTGTCGAAGACCAGCAGCTTTGACAGCTATGTCACCGACTCCGCCCCCGGCTCTACTGCCTTTTCCTCCGGCGAAAAGACCAACAACCGCGCTGTTGGGGTCGATCATACCGGGAAGGCTTTGCCATTGCTGCCGGCGATCCTGGACAGGAGAAAGATAAGGACCGGGCTGGTCACCTGCGGGGATATTGCGGATGCCACGCCTGCTGATTTTTATGCTCACCAGACCGAGCGGGATAATGCCGGAGCTATTTTGCGGGATCTTAAGGGCGCTCCTATACAGGTGCTGATGGGGAGCGGGGACGAAAGTCTTTTGAATGTGCCTATACTAAAGGAAGGGGACAAGGCTGCCGTAACGGCGAGACTTTTGCAAGAGCTGCGGCCGGAGTATACGGTGGTGCCGTCGGTGGATAGTGTGGGGACGGATGTGAACAAGAAATGGATCGTAGTGGAAAGCAAGGCCGGGCTGTCGATGCTGAATGGAAGAGGGGATTGGTTACAGCGCGCTTTTCACAAGACCCTCGATATGATGTCGCGTAATAGGCCGGGCTTCTTTATTATGACCGAGGGCGCGCAGGTAGATTATGGTGGTCACGCCAACGATGTGCCCTATGTTGCCACGGAGGTGCTGGATCTTGACAGGACTGTGGGAGAAGCGCTGCGTTTTGCCGACCGGGATGGAGAGACCCTTGTCATTGTTACGGCCGACCATGAGACGGGTGGTCTTACGTTATTGGATGGCAATTATTCAAAGGGATATGTAGGTGGACAATTCTCCACCAATGATCATACAGCTATTCCGGTACCTGTGTTTGCATATGGACCCCGGTCGGGACTTTTCAGGGGAGTGTATGAGAATACGGCTATCTTTTGGAAGATACTGCAGGCTTATGGAGTGAGAACACTTTAAAAATCGATTAAATTTTGGACGGCCACCATCCAACAGAATTGATTCAGATCATTTTGATTACCTTGGCTATCCGAACAAAGGGAAGTCCTGTATGCATGAAGAGTTAATCTTGTTACTCGGCGATAAGATCAAGACCAAGAGAACGCAGAAGAATATAACGCTGGAACAGCTGGCCGGCAAGGCCGGCGTCAGCAAGGGGCTTATCTCCCAGATAGAGAACAACAGGACCGTCCCCTCGCTGCCTGTGTTGTTCAATATCATTCACTCGCTCGATGAGGACCTTAAGACTTTTTTTGAAGACATGCATGATTCGGCTGCGAATGGTAATGTACTAATTATCAGGAAGGGGCAGGAAAAGCTATTCGAAAAGGAAAGGGTGAGAGGATTCTCCTACAAGAGAGTGCTTGCGCGGAGCATTCCTTCCCAGGCCACAGATATCGTATTGCTGGAGTTGAAAAAAGGGGCTGTGCGAAAGCAAATGATCACTACAGATGCCTGGGAATGCAAGTATATATTAAAAGGTAAGATCGAGTATCAGATAGAAAAGAACCTTTTTACATTGGAAGAAGGGGATACGCTTTTCTTCGATGGCCGTGTCCGGCACCGGCTCAGGAATATCGGTACAATCGATGCCGTCATCCTCGTGACGTATTTCTTCTAAAAATACCCAAACAATTTTTTCCGCAGTCCCAAGAGGGCTGCCGCTATTGTCTTACAATAAGATAAATAATGTTTTGGAGGCTTCCAAAGTTTTTCAGGAATATTTATAAATACTTAAAATCAGTTTAGTATTTGTAAACTCTTAACATTTTCTTAAATTGGGTATAACGTTCCCTTCACATTGTGCAAATAGTTTCGCTGCACAATTTTTCGGCATTGCTCAATAAAAAACTTACTGTATTATGAGAAAGAGTTATCCCCTTCTTTTAGGGCTATGGCTAGTCCTATTCTTTTCTCCGCTCCTTACTCATGCCCAACGAATGATTACCGGCCGTATTATGTCCGATGCGGATGGAAATCCCGTGGCCGGTGCGTCTGTGCTAATCAAAGGTTCGCGCGTGGGTACCTCCACCGATGTTGACGGTCGTTTTACCATCAAGGCGGTCAGCGGGGATGTGTTGGTGATCACAGGCGTCGGTGTTACGCCAAAAGAGTTGACCGTAGGTAATGAAGGCATTCTTACCATTGTAGTGACGGTGGACAGCAAAAATTTGAGCGAGGTTGTGGTGACGGCGCTTGGTATTAAGAAAGAGGTCAAGCGAGTGGGGTATTCGGTGCAGGAGGTAAAAGGTGAAGATCTGCTCAAGGCGCGCGAGCCGAACCCTGTCAACGGATTGGCGGGCAAAGTGGCTGGTCTTAATGTGGGTATTAACCAGGAGATGCTTGCTTCGCCGACGGTGCTGCTTCGGGGGTCGCCGTTGACCTTTTATGTAGTGGATGGTATTCCCATCAACTCCGATACCTGGAATATCAGTCCTGATGACATCGAGACTTACACAGTACTAAAGGGGCCGACTGCTGCAGCACTGTATGGCAGCCGCGGTATCAACGGCGCTATCCTTATTACGACAAAAAGGGGTAAGAAGAACAATAGAGGATTTACGGTGGAGGTGAATTCCAGTACGCAGTTCAATAAAGGGTTTACAGCTATCCCGCGCGTACAAAATGAATACGGAGGTGGTGATAACCAGCAGTATGCTTTTGGCGACTATCTCGCCAATGGCACCGGTTCAGGGCGGAATGACAAGGATTATGACGTATGGGGTCCGCGGCTGGATGGGAGGTTGTTGCCGCAGTACGACGGGGAATACGATCCTACTAAAACGTATGTTACCAGTTTTGGCCCTAATGTGAACCCGTTTAGCGGGAATATCAAACCTACTCCCTGGACCGCGCGTGGAAAGGACAACCTGGAGAACTTTTTGCAGACGGGGATCCTGACGACGAACAATATCAATTTTTCGGCGGTAACTGACAGGAGCACGGTAAGGATGTCGGTATCGGACGGATACCAGCGTGGCATCACGCCCAACACGAGTCTCAATACCATCAATATGAATGTGCTAGGCAGCTACAATGTCAGCGACAAGTTCAAGGTGGAGGCAAATATCAATTACAACCGTCAATTCTCGCCGAACATTCCCGATGTGGCATATGGGCCCAACAGTATCATTTATAATATAGATATCTGGACGGGTGCGGACTGGAATATCCTGGATCCGAATATTGTCAATTACTGGAAGCCGGGGAAGGCGGGGATACAGTCCAATTTTGTGGAATACAAGCGGTATCACAACCCTTATTTTATGAGCTATGAGTGGTTGCGTGGTCATTATAAAAATGATCTTTATGGCTGGGCCACTTTTACGTACAAATTCAACAAGGACCTGGATGTATTGTTGCGGAGCAATATGACCACCTATAACGTTTTGCGTAACGAGAAGGAGCCGTTCTCCGCCCATCCGTACGGAGATGAGCACAATCACGGTAATTACCGGGAAGACAGGCGTGATCTCTGGGAGAACAATACGGAATTATTGGTCCGTTACAATAAGGAGAATATCAATAACAGCGGTATCTCGATCAGCGCCTTTGGCGGGGGATCTGCGCGCAATATGAAATACGGTTCCAGCTATACCAGCACGGATCAGCTGGTGGTGCCAAATGTATATACGTTTGCCAACAGTCTGAAATCGTTGAGGTCATATTCTTACAATTCCAATATGCTGTTGCTGAGCGCTTACTATTCGGTGGACCTAACGTATAAAAAATATTTCACCTTATCGACTACCGGTCGCCTGGATAAGACTTCGGCGCTTCCGGTTGGGCATAATGCCTATTTCTATCCTTCGGTGTCGTTGAGTACGGCCCTGTCTGACTACGTTACGCTTCCTACCGCCATCACCTTCCTGAAATTACGGGGCAGCTATGCCAATGTGAAGGATGGCGGTACCACTCAATATGCGGGTACTTCATTTGAGAGCCTTGGCATTTCCAGCCCGGTGGGATATGGCACCGGTTATTATACGCCTTATGACGGGCCTACGTTTGCATTGGCGACGCCGCCATATACGACGTATCCTGTATACAATAATATCACCGGCGCCAACTCCCCCAACTACACCATCAATCCGGGTATCAAGCCCAGCTCACGCAGCAACTACGAATTCGGATTTGACGCGCGGTTCCTGGGGAACCGGTTGGGATTGAGCTCCACCTATTTCGAATATCAAGATGGTCCGAAGATATCCAATCAGTCTGTATCGGAAGCCAGCGGTATTTCTTATATCATTACAAACGGCCTGACGACAAAGCGCAAGGGCGCGGAGCTGTCGGTGACGGGTACCCCTGTCCAGCTCCGAAATGGTTTCCGCTGGGATGTGCTGGTCAACTGGTCAACCTACAAGGAGATATTTTCGGCTTTTGCCGGGGGGGCCAAAGAACTGGGCAATGGCAGCGGGTATCCTTACCACATTGGCGACAGGGTGGATAAACTTTTCGGTGCGTTCGAGGCAATGACCCCGGATGGAAAGGTGATCCATGATGAGTCCGGGCTCCCCATTTATCTTCAGAAGGACCAATATCTTGGCCACGCCGATCCGGACTGGTCCTGGGGTATCAATAACAAGTTCTCCTATAATAATTTCAGCTTCTCTTTCCAGTTTGACGGAATGGTAGGAGGCGTGATCCAGGACCGCGTGCTGCGGAAGCTGACGGAAGGCGGCCGCGGGCTCAATACGGCGACAGGCAAGATCGGGGCGGCGAGGCTTTATGAATCCCAACATATGGGCGACGTAGGTTATTTTGGAGCGGATCCCAGCAATCCGACGCATGACAAGGAAGCCAGGGGGGCTGATGGATATCCGATCCTTGGCGGCGATGGGGTCCAGGTGGTTGGCGGTTCCGGCAACATTGCGTACGATGCGGCCACCGGCGTGATCAGCAATTATAAAGACCTTAAGTATGTTCGTAATGACAGCGCCTCGGTATGGGTGCAGGACTATGTCAACAATTTCTACAACGACCCGCAGCATACGATGGTGAGTAAGACATATGCCAAGCTGAGAGAGGTGGTGATCACATATTCGCTGCCCGCGAAACTTTTGCAAAAAACCGCCATCAAACGTGTGGATGTAAGCCTGGTAGGCAGGAACCTGCTATACTTTTTCCACAAGGGTTTCAAGGACATCGATGTGGATCAATATCCCGGTCGTGACCAGTTCAACAACATCAGCAGGGAATATAATCTGCAAAGTCCTACGACCCGCAGCTATGGCATCAATGTAAATGTAGTATTCTAAAATCAGCAACCATGCAACGCAACATCATACGATCCATAATAGTTCTGGCCGTGCCTGCAGCGCTGGCGATGGCCGGGTGTTCCAAGAAATTCGATCAATATTCACAAAACAATAATCTGCCGCAACACGTGCCGCCCGGGTTGGTACTACGTTCGATCCTGAACAGCCTGGTAGTATTCCCGGGGGATTGGCAGGATAAGGCCGATCAATTCATAGCCTCCAACTACACTTATTATGGCGACAATAAGTATTGGACCGGCAGCGCCGCCCTGAATTATGGCGATTTGAATAATGTCCTTTCCATGGAGGCGGAGGCTAAACGAGCCGCTGGCAGCGACAACAACCCGTATCATGCTCTGGGTTTCTTCTTGCGGGCCTGGTTTTTTGTGAATATGACGGAGAAGGTAGGTGATCTTCCGATGACGGATGCTTTGAAAGGGACGGCGAACACAGCGCCAAAATATGACAGCCAGCATGATATATTCAAACAGTCCCTTGCGTGGCTGGACAGTGCCAATACGATGCTAACATCATTTATTAACAACGGGTTCCTTGAATTCTCCGGTGACTGGTACTATCAGGAAACCGCGGCCTATTCGGACGCTACGGGGCGGAATGCGCTTATCGAATGGCAGAAGGTGATCAACAGTTTCAAGCTGCGTATACTGGTTGAATTAAGCAAACGGGCTTCGGACGCTGCCGACCTGGGTGTAGCGCAGCAGTTTGCTGCTATTATCGGCGACCCCTCCAAATACCCCATTTTCACCAGCAATGCGGACAACCTGCAATATGTTTATAATAGCACCTACAATTACTATCCTGACAACCCGAGCAACTACGGTAATAATGCCGGCAGATTGAACCTGGGTTCTACGCTGCTGACGACTCTGGGGCAGTTGCATGATCTTCGTGCGATGGTATTGGCTGAGCCGGCACGGGGGTTGGGTTTTGCGGATACGGATTTTCAGTCTTTTGTAGGTGCGCCGTTGGGCTCCGACCTTAGCGTGCTTTCTACTTTGTCGGGCGCAGGACAAATTTCGTTGTACAACTACAACCATTTTTATTCCACGTATACAGCCGAACCTACGCTCCTCCTCAGCTATCCTGAAGTTTGTTTTTGCATCGCGGAAGGTATCAACAGAGGTTGGGCTGCGGGCGATGCGGGAGCGTGGTATAATAATGGGATCAAGGCCATGTTTGCCTTTTATGGGATCAAGGATGGAGACAATACAGTAGTGTTCCGCAATGCGGGCGGCACGGGCAATCTCACTTACACGGTGCATTTTGCGTTTGCTGATTATCTGAGCCAGGTATCTGTTGCTTATAAGGGTGATAATGCCAATGGCCTTTCGCAGATATTGACGCAGAAATATCTGGCTTATGCGCGTAATTCCGGATTGCAGGCCTATTATCAGTGGCGGAGAACGGGTATGCCGGCCTTTAATACAGGTACCGGCACAGGCAATGGAGGAAAGATACCGTTGCGCTTTCAATATCCTACCAACGAGATCACGACCAACGAATCCAACTATAATGCCGCCATAAAAAGCCAGTATGGCGGGGCTGACGATATCAACGCCCAGATGTGGCTGATCAAATAAAAGACAACATGCGGAAGATATTTTATTCTTTACTGATCATGTGCGGCGCCCTTTCGGGCGTCGCACAGTCTTTGTCACATAAGACAGAGAATCTGGTGATCTTTACCCTGGATGGGATGCGCTGGCAGGAAGTTTTTGGAGGGATCGATACGGCGATCGCGGGAGACAGGCATTTTACGAGGGATAAGAGTGAGCTCTATAAAAGATATTTTAGCGAGGATGTACATGAGCGGAGGAAAAAGCTGTTCCCTTTCCTTTGGAGCACTGTCGAGAGCAATGGGCAGCTGTATGGCAACCGGAACATCGGGAACCTGGTCAATGTGGCCAATCCTTACCAGTTCTCGTATCCGGGCTACAACGAGATCTTTTCCGGATACCCGGATACGGCTGTCAATTCCAATGACAAAATCCTGAATAAGAATCCTAATGTCCTGGAATTTATCAATAAGCAAAAGGGGTTTAACGGGAAGGTGGCCGTTTTTTCGACATGGGATGTGTTCCCGTATATTTTTAATACCGGTCGCAATGGACTGTTTGTCAATGCCGGTGTGGACAGTCTGAAATTTGAGAGCAGAGGTTTACAGGTGGTAGATGAGATGCAGCGGCTGGCGCCGCAGCCTTTGGATGTCCGTCCGGATGTGATCACTTATTTTGCCGGAAAGGAGTATTTAAAGGCATACCATCCCCGGGTTTTGTATATTGCTTTTGACGAGACGGATGATTATGCGCATGCGGGGCTGTATGATCAATATCTGAACCAGGCCCATGCGGAGGATGCCATGATCGCCGATCTTTGGAATACATTGCAGTCAGTACCGGAGTACAGGAATAAGACAACGCTTATCGTTACCTGTGATCATGGGCGAGGGGATAAGATGAAAGAAAATTGGAGGCATCATGGGAAGGAGATAGTCGAATCCGGGGAGATCTGGATGGCTGTTATTGGGCCCGATACCACGCCGGCCGGAGAGGTGAGCACGCATACCCAGCTCTATCAGAAACAGTGGGCGCCGACCATGGCTGCGTTGCTGGGTTTTGAGTTCAAGCCGGAGCATGGGACTGCCGAGCCCGTATCAACTGTTGTAAAATAAATGTTATGGACAACCAACAAGCAGAAGGCATCGTAGAGGAAATATTCGGGATGTATGAGAGCTATGGCGGAGAAGAATATGCCGGTGAGAAGGTCACGCAATTGGAGCATATGGTGCAGGCTGCTCAGCTGGCGGAAGAGCAGGGATATGATGAAGAGGTGATATTGGCGGCTTTTTTACATGATGTAGGGCATATTACGGAGACTGCGACGCCTGAAGACGGGCGGATGGGTGGATTTGGTATTAAGGATCACGAGGCCATCGGGGCGGAATATCTACGGGAAAAGGGTTTTTCGAAGAAAGTTTGCCGGCTGGTGGAGTCGCATGTGGAGGCGAAGAGATATCTGACGGTGCGGGACCCTATGTACTATGCGCGGCTTTCCGACGCCAGCAAACGTACGCTTGAATATCAGGGGGGGCCTATGACGGAGGAAGAGGCTACAGCCTTTGAACAATATCCTCTTTTTGAGCTTATCATAAAAATGCGGACCTGGGATGAAGAGGCGAAGATCGAGCATAAGCCGCTGCCCGATCTGGAACATTATCGACAAATGATGTTTCGGCACCTGACCCGCCGGGGCGAATAAATATTTACGCTATGAGCAATATTCAACTGGTAGTTTTTGACATCGCCGGTACAACGGTCTATGACAACGGACAGGTGGCTGATGCTTTTATCGCTGCCTGCCGGACGGCGGATATAGAGATCCCGGCGAATGAGGTAAAAAAAGTGATGGGGTTCCGGAAGATAGATGCGATCCGGCTGCTCCTGGACAAATTTTCTCCCGGGATACCTGTGGGTGCGGAAAGGGAAACGCTTATTTCGGAGATACACGATCGCTTCATCGGGAATATGATCTCTTTTTATCAGCATGATCCCGGGCTCCGGCCTATGCCGCATGCGGAAGAGCTTTTTTCGTCCTTGCATGACAAGGGGATCAAAGTGGCTCTGAACACGGGTTTTACCCGGGGCATCACGGATGCCATCCTGCATCGGCTGCATTGGGATAATGGAGCGGGGTATGTGGACAGCGTGATCTGCAGCGACGAAGTGCCCCAGGGCAGACCCTCGCCGGATATGATCAACAGCCTGATCCAGCGGCTGGACATATCGTCTGCCAATAACGTACTGAAGGTCGGCGATACCGAGGTGGATGTGGAAGAAGGGCGTAATGCAGGCTGTGGCATCGTGGTGAGTGTCACCACGGGCGCCTATACCCGCCAGCAGCTACAGGAATATCGTCCCGATCATATTATAGACAGTCTGGAAGAGCTGATCCCCATCATTGACAAAGCCTGATGATACCCCCCACCCCCATCGTAACCGAGCCGCCGGTGAGGCGGCCCACGACGCTGAGCACAATGTTGTCGAATAGCCCGGCGTGGGTATTTATTCTGTATGTCTCTCTTTCTTCCTTTATTGTATATTCCTGTATGTATGGGTTTCGCAAGCCATTTACGGCGGCCTCGTATGAGGGTGTGCGTTTATGGGGTATTTCATACAAGGTAGTGCTTGTGGTCGCACAGGTGCTGGGTTATATGTGCAGCAAGTTCTATGGCATCCGCTTTATTGCCACCATGCAGCCATCCCACCGGGCGGGTTATATCATCCGGCTGGTAGCGATATCGTGGGTAGCATTGCTGCTCTTTGGACTTGTGCCCATGCCGTATAATTTTATTTTTATGTTTATCAACGGCCTTCCGCTGGGAATGGTGTGGGGGCTGGTCTTCGGTTTCCTGGAAGGCAGGCGGGTCACTGAGCTGATGGGGGCGATCCTGGCGACCAGCTTCATTTTTGCATCCGGCCTGGCGAAGACGGTGGGAAAGGGGTTGATATTGTATGCCGGCGTAAATGAGCACTGGATGCCATTTTTTGCCGGGGCTTTTTTTATCATTCCGCTGCTGTTGAGCACCTGGCTGTTGAATCAAACTCCGCCGCCATCAGCGGAGGATGTGGCACAGCGTACGATCCGGCTGCCGATGGAAAAAGAGCAGCGGGCAGCGTTCCTTCGGAAGTTTGGTTTCGCTCTTATACCCGTCGTCATTGCCTATGTGATGCTTACCATACTCCGCGATTTCTGCGAGGATTTTGCCAACGAACTGTGGAGTGAGACCGGCTTTTTGCATAGCGCCGATGTATTTGCCCGTACCAGCACCATTGTGTCGCTCATCGTGCTGGCGGTAGTCGGAGGGTTTTTTCTGATCAGGAACAACTATAAGGCCTTTCAAATGAACAATGTGATCATC